>JGI20151J14362_10000402_pt1 | contig 32054 bp, 27 predicted proteins | sample COG_01_FD_14362 | JGI IMG/M metagenome (IMG submission 14362)
GCATCAAAGGTGCTGCCATTACATCAGCAATTTTAATGTGGTTTACTGGAATTCTTTCCTGGTTATGTTTTGCGTATTTATATAAAAAAAAATATAGATAACCTTTTTAAAAACAAAATTGAATACTCTTTAAGTTACTTTTTAAATAGCTGTAAAAATTTGGGAAGCTTATTCATTTTTAGCTGATGATATTTTTCTGTTTCTGCTCCAAAACTTTTTGAAAAACTTGCTACACTTTTTATTGATGATCCTCCAAAATTAAATACTGAAAAATCTTTATGGTATTTGAAAATTACTCTGTCAATTAAAAATGTATTGGCTCCATTTTTCCTGTCTTTAAGATGTGTTGATGAGATTAGTTTGGTAATTGATTTTTTATGTTTTAATAAAAAAACTGAGGCTACTAATTTATTTTCTTTGTCATAAACAGCTAGTATTTCACCCATTTTTTTTTCGATACAAATGGCAATCAATTTTTCTAAATTTTTGTAGTCATTTTCTTTTATATTAGGAGTTCTTTTACCTATGTTGTTTTTAAAAAGCTGAACTAAATTGCTTGGATGATCATTCCATTTTTCAATCAAATCAGCTCTAGCTGCTTTTTGTAAATCTTTTTTCCTGTCTTTTCTGTACTTAGATAAAATTGAACTATACGTTGTATTTAATACTAATTTTTGGCATTGTTTTAATTGTAAAAATTCAGAATATAACTCAAAATTATTATGAGTATTCATTCTTAACTCAACAAATTTAAATGTACTAAAAAGATGTATTAGAAATTCATTTTCGTTAATAGCTTCATTAGAGTAAACTCCTAATTGCAATACCCACAAAGGCGGATATACATATTTAATGCCATATTTTTTTCGCCAAGGAATTGGCATCACTGCTTCGTAATCGTCTAGCACTAACACATCCCAATTGTCGCAAACAATGTCTAAATACCACGAAAACGCATAGCTATTAGATTGAATTGAGTTTTCGATACAATTATTGTATTTCTCCTCATCTAAATGTTCTCTTTGAATGTATTTAATTAACATGTTTATGAATCATTTTTAACATGGTTTCATAGACTCTTTGCCATCCATTCCATCTCAAGTAACCACTTAAACTTTCATTGTGAAATAACGTAATAAAAGTTCCTTTAACCGCCATCACTTCCTTTAACAAATCTTTTGTTCTACCTAAAGACTGCTTGGGTGTAAGACCCATATAATCATTTAATGTTGTATCCATTAATGCAAAAGGATGAACAAGCAACGGGGTTTGAATTTCAAAGTCTAAGTCAAAAAAATAGAAAGGAATAGAGGTGCTAGCCCTAAATCCAATATGACTAGCGTAGCCCATCGAATAATCTTGGTTAATTTCTAAATCAATTAAATTTTGATAGGTTTCGGGCAAACTAAATCGTAAAAAATGCTGTCTAGAAAGAGATGTTGGAATATTTGTGATGGATTCTAAACGCTCTTTTTCCTTTTTTAACAAAGCACTATTTTTCATTGTATAGTATGAAGGGTGTAANCCAATTTTTGCATAATCTGCAATGTGTTTTATTAACAATCTAAATTGTCTTTTGGTAGCAGATATATTGGTGTCAAAAGTTGTATAATCTGCAATAAGAAAGAAAAATATAGTGGTTGCGTTGTAAGTATTACTTAAAGATAATATATGTTCAAAATTATTGTAGGGATCTTTTCTAATTCTTAATAACACTAACAATCTGTCCCAAAAACTCTTTAAGTGTAATTTAAAAAAATCGTTGATAAAACCTCCAGAGGTTCTTACAAAGCTTTTGTATTTATAAGCAAAGGCATTGTCTACATCTATGGTAGATATGTAGGAAAACTCTCTATCAGAAAAATGATAATCTGGGAAACGTTCTAGTAAAGCATCTTTTAATTTAAGAGCCCAAATATCTACAACAGGTTTTTCTAAAAAACGAAATTTATAAGCCAAACTTTGCTCTGCTGTAAATCGTTCATGTACATCTCTAACATGAGGTAAATACTCCTCATATCTTGAAATAAGATAAAAACTAGCTGCAAAAATATCAAACGGAATACTAGAACCAGATCCAGCATTAAAAAAACATGGAGTACCATTCCATTGTGAAATATTAATTTCTAAGTCATTTACCCCTTGCTCAAAAAGGATTTCATTACTTCTTATAAAAAATTCTTTTCCTAAAGGAACCTTGGTATAACTTATTTTAGGCCCATTATGAGCTACAAATTCCTCAATTTTTGATGTAAAAGAAACTGGACTTAGAAGAATTCTAGTAAAAATATGCTTAAAAATATACCGTATTCTTGGAGTAATTTTATGCGTATAAACAAGTATCAAGATTGCAGTACTATTTAAATTTTACCATTATCGGCAAAGCTAAAATAAGACTTTTCAGTAATTATTAGATGATCTAAAAGTTTTATATCTAAACTTACCCCACCTTCTTTAATTTTTTTGGTAAGAACTTTATCTTGGGAGCTGGGCTCTGTTTTTCCGGATGGATGATTGTGACAAATAATAATTGCAACTGCAGAGATCTCGATGGCTTTTTTGAACAAAAGTCTCACATCTACTAGGGTAGCAGTAATACCTCCTTTACTCAATTGAGTTTTTGAAAGTACTTTATTCGCATTATTTAAGTACAAAACCCAAAACTCTTCATGAGGCAAAGAACCTAGCAAGGGCTGCATGATATCATAAACATCTTTGCTGCCAGTAATTTTGGGGTTTATTGCAAAATTTGCTAATTGCCTCCTTTTTCCTAACTCTAGAGCTGTGATAATAGCAATAGCTTTAGCCATCCCTATTCCTTTAAATGAAGTTAATTTTTCTGGGGTAAGTGTAGATAATTGATGAATATTATTATCTACAGACATTAATATTCTTTTAGACAAATCTACGGCACTTTCTTGTTTATTTCCTGATCCAATAAGAATTGCTATCAGTTCTGCTGCGCTTAAAGAGGAGGGGCCTTTGGCAATTAGTTTTTCTCTTGGTCTATCGTCTACAGCCCAGGATTTTATAGTCATTTTTTTCATGTAGGGGTTTTTTCTTATAAATATACAAAAGTTAGATAAAAACAATATCAATGATATTTTAGTAGTCTCAATGCTAAGTTTTATATATTTGTTTGATATTTCTTACGATTTATGAAAATTATTATAGCAGGTGCTGGAGACGTTGGGTTTCATTTAGCAAAGTTATTGTCTTACGAATCACAGGATACGTATGTCATAGATTTTGACGGAGAGAAACTAAACTATATTAACAGTCACCTAGATGTTATTACCAAAAAAGGAGATGCTACATCTATAAAATTACTCAAGGAAATTGGTATAGAATCTACAGACATATTACTGGCTGTTACAGAATCTCAGAATACTAATTTTACCATTTCAGTGATAGGAAAATCTTTAGGAGCTAAGAAAACTATTGCTAGAATAGACAATCCAGAATTTTTAAAGAACAATCATATAGACTTTAAGAAATTTGGTTTAGATTATATGATTTCACCGGAAGAATTAGCTGCAGATGAAATTAAAATGCTGCTAAACCAATCTTCATTTAATGATACTGTTACTTTTGAAAATGGATTGTTTAATGTAATGGGGACTACCTTAGATTTTAAATCACCACTTTTAAATACCACAGTAAAAGAAGCTAGAGCAACGTTTTCATCAGTAGAATTTATCATCATTGCCATCAAGCGAGAAGGGGTATCACAAACCATCATACCACGAGGAGACACCGAATTTAAATTAAATGATCAGGTTTATTTTTCTGTTCCTCACTACAGCGTAGACAAACTCTACCCGATCGTTGGAAAAGAACACTTAACTATAAAGAATGTGATGATTTTGGGTGGTAGCTCTATTGGATCTAAAACTGCCAGAAACCTTTGTAAAGAAAACTTTAAAGTAACTCTTATAGAAAAACAGCGAGAAAAGTCATTGCTTTTAGCTGAGGAGTTAAATGAAACTCTTTTAATTAACGGAGACGGTAGAGATATTGAGTTATTGGAAGAAGAAAATATTAGGGAAATGGATGCTTTTGTTGCCGTTACTGGAGATTCTGAAACAAACATTATGTCTTGTCTAGTAGCAAAATCTAAGGGAGTTAAGAAAACAATTGCTTTGGTAGAGAATATGGATTATATAAATATTTCTCAAACCATAGGAATTAATACACTTATCAATAAAAAATTAATTGCAGCGAGTAGCATTTTTAAACATATTAGAAAAGGTGAAATTCTTGCTTTGGCTAATCTTCACAATATTGATGCTGAAGTTTTTGAATTTGAAGTATTACCCGGTGCAAAAGTTACAAAGGCAATTATTAGTGAATTAAACTTTCCTAGAGATGCAGTTTTTGGTGGAATCATTAGAAATGGTAAGGCATTAATTTCAGATGGTGATTTTCAGGTAATGAGTGGAGATAAAGTCATCGTTTTTTGTTTGCCTGAAGCCATCCATATTGTAGAAGATTTATTCCGCTAGAAATGGGTAGTCTTAACCTCAAAATAATCTATAGATTTCTTGGACTTACCGCAGTTCTTAACGGGGTCTTTATGTTTATAGCATTCCCTTTTAGTATGTTTCATCAAGAAACTGCTCAGATGGGTATTTTAAACNCAGGAATTGTTACTGTTTTTATTGGTCTTATTCTTTATTTTTTTAACAAACCAACATCCACTAATATTCAAAAAAAAGAAGGNTATCTAATTGTTACTCTTGGTTGGCTAACGCTATCCTTTACAGGAATGCTTCCTTATTTGTTTACCGGAACCATTCCCTCTTTAACAGATGCTTTTTTTGAGACCATGTCTGGTTATTCTACCACAGGGTCTTCCATTCTAGCAGATATAGAAGCCATGCCAAAAGGAATCTTATTTTGGCGAAGTGCTACCCATTGGATTGGTGGTATGGGTATTATTGTGTTAACCATCGCTATTTTACCCCTTTTAGGAATTGGAGGCATGCAGTTATTTATGGCAGAAGCACCTGGCCCCTCCGCAGACAAATTACATCCTAGAATTACAGATACAGCAAAACGTTTGTGGTTAATTTATGTACTATTAACTTTTATAGAATTTCTTTTACTTAAAGTAGCAGGAATGAATTGGTTTGATGCTATAAATCATGCAATGGCCACCGTAAGTACAGGAGGTTTTTCTACTAAAAATAATAGTTTATCGTATTGGAATGCCATGCCAATGGTACAGTATGTGATTATCTTTTTTATGTTTGTAGCCGGTACCAACTTTGTGCTCACCTACTTTGCCTTAAAAGGAAAAGTAAAAAAAGTACTACAAAGTGAAGAGTTTAGATACTACTTTTTTGGTATTTTAGGCATGACTACACTTGTAGCAGTAATTATTTTATTCTTTCAAGATGATACCTTAAAAACTACTGTTGCACACCCTGAAGTTTTAGGAGCTACAGAAAGTGCTATCAGGCATGCTCTTTTTCAAGTAACTTCTATCATAACCACAACTGGTTTTGTAACCGCAGATTTTACCATGTGGAGTTTCTTTGCAACGGGTGTTTTCTTTGCATTATTTTTTGTTGGTGGTTCTGCAGGCTCTACCAGTGGAGGTATTAAAATTGTAAGACATATCGTAATGTTAAAAAACAGTTTTTTAGAATTTAAAAAAACATTGCATCCACACGCAATTATTCCTGTTCGTTTTAACAATAAAGCAGTGGGTCAACCCATTGTGTTTAACATTCTTTCTTTCTTTGTCATCTACATGCTTATTTTTATTGTATCTTCTGTAATTCTTACGTTTTTAGGCTTAGACTTTATGTCTGCATTAGGAGCAGCAGCCTCTTCTTTAGGAAATATTGGCCCAGCTATAGGATCTGTAAGTCCTGTAGATAATTTTGCTCACTTATCTGGTGGTGCTAAATGGTTTTGTGCTTTCTTAATGCTAATTGGGCGTCTAGAACTCTTTACCGTTCTTATTTTATTTACACCGTTTTTTTGGAGGAAGAACTAAACCAGCCCCTTTACCTCTTCAAAATCTAAACCTCCATAATTTCCAGAACTCATAAGTACTACAGCAGATTGATGTAGATTTTGACTAAATAAAAATTCTTTAAATTCAGCAGGATTGGTAAATATGATTAAATCATCTCTCTGAAAAGCGTTGCTAATTTGTTCTTCTGAAACACTGTCTAACTGTTTTATTTTCACAGCATGTGGTGAGTAAAAAACAACTGCTTTGTCTGCTTTGTCTAAAGCTCCATTATATTCTGCTAAAAACGCTGCATTTAAACTGCTATAGGTATGCAATTCTAAACAAGCAATCACATCTCTTTGGGCATATTGTTTTTTTACGGCTTCGGTAGTAGCTTTTACCTTACTTGGGCTATGCGCAAAATCTTTATAAATAACAGTTTCTGAACTCTCTGCTATTTTCTCTAAACGTTTGCTAGCCCCTTTAAAAGAAGCGATCGCTTCATAAAAATCTTCTTCATCTATCCCCATATGTTGGCAAACCCACTTGGCTCCAGCTAAATTTTGCAAATTATGATCGCCAAATATTTCTAAAGGCATCAATCCGTCTGGAGTGTCTATATAGGTTACCCCGTCTTCTATCTGATAGACTGGTGTTGAATATTCGTATTTTTTTATGGAATGTGNAGANCTTTCAACTACTTCTTTTAAAATAGCATCTTCTTCATTATACACCATAATTCCTCCGTCTGTTAGAGAATCTGTAAAAATTCTAAATTGATTTACATATCCCTCAAAAGTTGGAAATACATTGATATGATCCCAAGCAATACCACTTAATAACGCAATATTGGGTTTGTATAAATGAAATTTTGGTCTTCTATCTATAGGTGAGCTTAAATACTCATCACCTTCCAATACCATAAACTCATTTTCTTTGGTAAGGTGCACCATGATTTCAAAACCTTCAAGCTGTGCGCCTACCATATAATCTACCTCCATATCATTATAATCTAAAACATGAAGTATCATAGAAGTAATGGTTGTTTTTCCATGTGACCCTCCAATAACTACCCTGGTTTTATCTTTAGATTGTTCATATAAAAACTCTGGATACGAATAAATTTTTAAACCCATATCTTGAGCTTTCAACAATTCTGGATTGTCTTTCTTTGCATGCATTCCTAGAATAATGACATCCAAGTCTGAGGTAATTTTTTCTGGAAACCAACCAAAGGCTTCGGGTAAAAGTCCCTTTCTTTCTAGACGAGACTTAGAAGGATCGTGAATGGTATCGTCACTTCCTGTAACGTGATATCCTTTGTTGTGTAATGCAATGGCTAAATTATGCATGGCACTACCTCCTATGGCAATAAAATGAATGTTCATTTATATGGTCTNATTAATTATTTTTTCTTTCTTCTAAAACAACTCTGGTAGGGGTATCTTCTCCAGAAATGATGCTCTTTGTTCCAACAGCTACCGCTTGTATGGTTTGTGTAATAACAGCAATATCTAGGGTTTCTGCTTCATCTGAAACTTGATGGTAATCTTTATCTGTATCTATTGGCGAGGTGCTAAATGTATGAGACGGAACCCCTAAGCGTGCCAAAGAAGCATTGTCTGATCTAAAAAATAAATTAAATTTTTTATAGGGGTCTGGGTATAGCTGATAGCCTGTACCCACCAAATTTTTTTGAATTATTTTTCCAAAATCTGAACGCTCAAAACCAGTTAACCAGGCTGTATTAGGGCCAAAACTTGGGGTTTTACCAATCATTTCTAAGTTGATTCCTGCAACAAACTTGCTAGCCTCTATCCCTTTACCAAAATGTCTAGAGCCCACCAGTCCCATTTCTTCNGCAGTAAAAGCTGCAAAAACAAGGGTTCTCTCATTGCCTACTTTTTTAAAGTNTTCTGCCAAGGCCAAAATACCGGTTACCCCAGAAGCATCNTCATTAGCTCCGTTNTAAATACTATCTAAGACTCCTTCTTTTGCTCNAATNCCNANATGATCATAATGNGCNGANATAATNACNANNTCCTCTTTTTTACTTTTTCCTTCCAACACTCCAATAATATTACTGGANGTAATGTCTTCTTGAGTTCGTCTATTTTTAAATGTGAAGGTTTGTCTGTAGGATGAAAGCGAATCATAAGTAGTGAGCCCCAACCGTTTAAATTCAGTTTCAATATATTGTGCAGCACGCTCAATACCAACAGTCCCCGCTCTCCTACCCTCCATTTCATCGGAAGCTAGGGTATATAAATGTTTTCTAACTTGTGTAGAATCGATGATTAATGAAGAAGTTTCTGTGGTGTTTTTGTTTTCATTTTTACAGGAAATCATTCCTATAAACACCAATAACATTATCCCTATTTTTTTCATAAACCTTAAATTATTAAGGGTTAAAGATACCAAACCTCAACAACATTTATTTTGTACTTTTGTTAAAAATTTTAGTCATGGATTTATCATTGGTACCCAACATAAAAAACCTAGAGGCAAATAACTTCTTTTTATTGGCAGGCCCTTGTGCTATTGAAGGAGAAGACATGGCGCTTAGAATTGCTGAAAAGGTGGTTAGCATTACCAATGATTTAAAAATCCCCTATGTGTTTAAAGGAAGTTTTAGAAAAGCCAACAGAAGTAGAATTGATAGTTTTACGGGTATTGGCGATGAAAAAGCCTTAAAAATTTTACGTAAGGTTTCTGAAACTTTTCATGTACCAACAGTAACTGACATCCATGAAGCTGATGATGCAGAAAAAGCAGCAGAATATGTAGATGTACTTCAGATTCCTGCTTTTTTAGTTCGTCAAACAGACTTGGTGGTTGCTGCTGCAAAAACAGGCAAAGTAGTCAATTTAAAGAAAGGACAATTTATGAGCCCTGGTGCTATGAAACACGCTGTTAAAAAAGTACAGGATGCAGGTAATAGTCAAGTAATGACAACAGATAGAGGGACCATGTTTGGCTACCAAGATATGATTGTAGATTTTAGAGGAATTCCAGAAATGAGAGCATTTTCTACAACAGTGCTAGACGTAACCCACTCGTTACAACAGCCTAACCAAACTTCTGGAGTAACCGGTGGAAGACCTGAGATGATAGAAACCATTGCAAGAGCTGGTATTGTAAATCATGTAGACGGCTTATTTATAGAAACACATTTTGATCCTGCCAATGCAAAAAGCGACGGAGCAAATATGTTAGATCTTCAGTACTTAGAGAAGTTACTCTCCAATTTAGTAGCGATTAGACAAACCATCAATACCTTATAATTTTTAGTATGGCTTCAAGTAAAAACGTAACAACAAACAACACTCAAAATTTTATTTTAAAAGGTTTTAACAGCATTCAAATTGGTTTGTACATGCTTTTAGGCGTATATGTTATTAATGCGGCTATTCTTGGGTTTATAGCAGATAGCAATCCATTAGGCATGCTATCGATAGAAATTATAGAAAGCATCTGTATGTTTATGGTAGTGCTGGTAGCATTCTTTTCTATGTTTGCTGTTTTTTTCTCGAGTAGAAGAGCTGCTAGAAAAGCAGGGATAGCAGTTTGGAATGCTGCTTCAAAAAAACAATTTGGCCTCTATGTCCTAGTTGTAATTCTTGGTATGTTCTTATTATCAATGGCAAAAAATACAGCAGTAAATTATGCCACTCCATTCTTTTTGGGATATCTGGGACTAGTAATGGCATTGTTTAACACCCAACGAAAAAAACCCTATGATCTTCTTGTGGCTATTTGTTTATTATTGGCCGTGGTTGTATTTGTAATTCCTACCTATTGGTACTCTTCACTATTAATATTGGGTGGAAGTTTCTTTGTATACGGCATAGCCAATAGAAAATAAACCTTATTCCTCTCCATTTACATAGCCCTGAAGATACTCATATCTTGGTGTTAACTGTTGCTCATTTGTCATTGCTGCTCGTGCTAAAATGCCGTCTTTATCACCGTTAAAAAAAGCAGGAATTACATGGGTTAAAAATAAGTCTCCAAAACCATCACTGGCATCTTTTGGTAATTCACAAGGTAAATTATCTACAGCCATCACCGTAATGGAACCAGGAGAAGTATACGCTACCTCTTCAGAAGTCTCAGGATTATAACCATAAATTGGTTCCGCAATGGTTGAGGCCCTAAGTGTAGAGGCTACTGGTCCATCTATATCGCATGAAATATCAGCTACTAAACGAATGTTAAAGTGTTCGCTTTTTGCATCTTCTCGGGTAAATAAATACGGTGAACCGTCACCAAAAAAGTGTCCTGCAATAAAATAATCGGTAACCTTAGCAAAACGCATAAAATCAGATTCGTATTCAGATGGGTTGTTGTAAAAATCGCTGTTGGTAATCACCTGCCCATCGATACGTTTGTTATAGTCTAACACATCTATTTTACAATACACGGGTTCATTAAAACTAGCTGTTAGATATTCTGAGATAGAAACAGCCCTGATATTCATGGCATCTAAAATTTCTTTAGCACCTCTCGCTACTTTTCCTGACCCTGTTAAAAGAATTTTAATAGCGGGGAGTTCTATGGCATTTAACTGATCTATTAATGCGGGTAAATCTGCTAAACTTTCTGCTTTAGGTAAAGAAAACGTTTGTTCTTTTATTCCCAAAGCTCTAAATCCATTATAAGCACCTACAAGACCTGCATATCGACCAAAACCAATGAGACGATTGCCTTTATTATCTGTAATGACTTCGTGATCATATAATGTAATGTTTTTCTCGAGCATTGCTTTAAGCAAGTCTCTGTTGTAGGGTTGTTTTTTGATAGTATGACTAAAGAAAAAATATTTTTTATTGGGTATTAAAGCAGCTATAGGTACTTCTTTTACACCAATGAGTACATCGCAATCTGATAGATCTTCGGTAATCTCAAAACCAGCCTTAGCATACGCATCATCAGAAAAAACTCGTATATCTGAAGATTCTACTACTATGGTAGCTTTGGGAAATTGTTGTTGAAACTCTTGCAATTTTTGAGGGGAGAACACCACCCTTCTGTCTGGTGGGTTTTTACGTTCTTTGATGATACCAAATTTCATGTACATTATTTTCCTCAAAATTAGTTGATTTTGATAGGATGCGCAAATGGTAAATTGGTTTCATTTTCATACTTTTGCAGACACTATAGGTTTTAGCGACCTATCTTAGGGGACGACTGGTTTTGACAGCAAGGTCAGTGAGACTGTAAGCATACCGAGGACTGAAATGATGACTCGTAAACCTTATTTCAACCATTTAAACGGCGAAGATAACTACGCTTTAGCTGCATAATCTGAATTAACAGTAAGATTAGCCTCGGCACACAAGGTGTGCAAGCTTTATGTCCACGAAAAGCCTTGGTTTATGGCGTTTCATTTTTGGGCATCGTAAAAATAAACATAGAAATGTTAGCGCTTTGATAACATTTTGAAACTAAAGAAGCTAAGCTTGTAATGGATTGTTTTTGATCAGCTACTAGACGAAAATTAAACAAAAACTACGTATGTAGAAAGCATTTGAGCTGCTTGTTTGGACCCGAGTTCGATTCTCGGCGTCTCCACAATGAAGCGACCTGGCGCAACCAGGGATGAACACAAAAAAATCTGCCAAGCTTGCTTGAGCAGATTTTTAGTTTTAAGACCTCTGGACTGCAAGGACAGTGCCAGGGCATTTCCTAAGCGGGAGGTTAGAGAAAAACCACCAGTTATTCTCGGCGTCTCCACAAATTATTTTTTTGTGGAATACTAATTTACTCTAGAAAAGAACTTTTATCCTTAAAGATGATTTCATTTAAAAAAGTATATGAAGGTTTACCCTTTGAAGAAAGATACATGATATTAATACATGTTCATTTTTTTTTCTACTTTAGTTTCTAGGAATCACAAAACCAATAGTAGGTAACTAACTGATTGTACTATGACTAAAAACATAAAAATACTAATACTTTTAATTGGCTGCAGTGTTGGTTGTATGAGTTGTTCTCCTGAGAAAAAAACAGAACGCACCCCAAATATAATTTACTTTCTTGCCGATGATTTAGGCTATGGAGAGCTAGGTGTTTATGGACAGTCGATCATTAAAACACCCCATATAGATGCACTGGCAAAAAATGGGATGAGGTTTACCCAGCATTATTCTGGAGCACCGGTTTGTGCGCCAGCAAGATATATGTTTTTAACAGGAAAACATGCGGGACACGCTTACATAAGAGGGAACGATGAATGGAATGAAAGAGGGGATGTTTGGAACTATAATGAGGTGTATCTTAACCCGGGGTTAGAGGGGCAAAGACCCATCCCTAAAAATACCGTTACTTTAGGAGACCAATTAAAAAAAGCAGGATATACAACGAGTATTTTTGGAAAATGGGGATTGGGAGCACCTGAATCTGACGGCATACCCACCCTGCAAGGATTTGACTTTTTTTATGGATATAATTGTCAACGGCAAGCACATAACCTGTATCCTTCCCATCTTTGGGAAAATGAAACTAAAGTGTTATTAAATAACCAATTGGTCCCACCAAGAACCAAATTAGATACCTTGGCAGATCCCTTAAAAGAGGAAAGCTATAAAAAGTTCACTCAAAATGACTATGCGCCTCAAAAAATTCAAGAAAAAGCATTGTCTTTTATAGACGAAAATAAAGATACTCCTTTCTTTATGTATTATGCATCTCCGCTTCCCCATCTCCCCTTACAAGCACCAAAAGCCTATGTAGATGAGTATAAAAAAATCTTAGGCGAAGAAGAACCCTACCTTGGAAATGACAGTTATTTTCCGAATAGGTACCCTAGAGCTACCTATGCTGCTATGATTACTTATCTAGACCATCAATTGGGTGAACTGGTTAAAAAACTTAAAGAAAAAGGAATCTATGAAAATACCGTTATTATTTTCTCTAGTGATAATGGCCCTACTTACCTAGGTGGGGTAGACTATGATTATTATGAAAGTTCAAAACCATTCTCAAATGGGTACGGACGAACCAAAGGCTTTGTATATGAGGGAGGAATTCGAGTCCCTCTAATTGTAAGTTGGCCAAACCATATTTCGCCTGGAACAAAAAGTGAGCACATCTCTGCTTTTTATGACCTTATGCCTACCCTATCTGATTTAGCTGGTATCCCTCCTCCAGATGCTATCGATGGCATTAGCTTTAAATCTACCTTACTTCGTGAAGAACAAAGGCCACATGATTATTTATATTGGGAATTTCCAAGCTACAATGGCCAACAGGCGGTAAGAATGGGAAAATGGAAAGGTATCAGAAAAAATATTTTTGATGGCAATTTAGAGATTGAGTTGTACAATCTAGAAACAGACATCAAAGAACAAATAGATATTGCAAGCCAACACCCCACAATTGTAGAAAGAATGAAAAGAATTATGGTTGAAGAGCATGAACCGGCTTCTAACAAAAAATTTAAGTTTAAGCAGCTAGGAGATTTATAGCATCTATACTTGGCAATCTATAAATCTTATAATTATGAATCAAAAGCTATTTTTTTTCTCAAAAATAAGTGTTGTTTTATTTTGTATGTATTGCACATCCTCATGCACTAATGAAGTAAAAAAATCTTTAAATACTAACCCCCCTGAAGGCATGGTTTGGGTAGAAACAAAAACATTCTTAAAAGGAGCTAAAAGCTCTGATCTATTTGCAATGCCAAGGGAAAAACCTGCACATCTAGTAACAGTAGATGGTTTTTTTATTGACGCAACAGAAGTTACCAATAGACAATTTGAAAAATTTGTTGAAGCCACCAACTATATCACTGTTGCTGAAAGAAAGATTGATTGGGAAGAAATGAAAAAAGAACTCCCGCCAAACACCCCAAAACCTCATGATTCTATATTGCAGCCAGGCAGCTTGGTTTTTAATAAAAACATAGATGCAGTAGTAACTATGAATACGTATTTTCAATGGTGGATATGGAAAATAGGCGCCAATTGGAGACATCCTTCAGGACCAAATTCTACCATTGAGGGTAAAGACAATTATCCTGTTGTTCATATTGCCTATGAAGATGCTTTAGCCTATTGTAAGTGGGCAAATAGAAGTTTACCCACAGAAGCACAATGGGAATCTGCGGCACAAGGCACCAATGAAAACATGATTTTTACATGGGGAAATGATTTTAAAATGCTAAACTCTAATGCCAATACTTGGCAAGGAGTTTTCCCGACAAAAAATGACTCTAAAGATGGATTTGAATACAGTTCACCTGTAAAATCTTACCCTCCAAATAGTATTGGAATATATGATATGACAGGGAATGTATGGGAGCTTACTTCAGATTTATTCAATCCAAATTATTACAATCAGCTAGATCTCTCTAAACCAGTTATAAACCCAACAGGTGCAGAAAAATCATTGAGCCCTAGTAATCCGTTTCAAAAAGAATATATCATAAAAGGAGGTTCTTATTTATGCCACGAATCGTATTGTGCAAGCTTTAGAATTTCTGCTCGTATGGGAACCAGTTATGATTCAGGATCTGACCATGTTGGTTTTAGAACAGTAGCTTCAAAATAATTAAATTACATTCCCTTTTACTCCAATATGAAACAACCTAGCGCAATCAGGGATGAAAACAAAAAAATCTACCTAGCTTGCTTGAGGAGATATTTTGATTAAATTTATACCCCACACTTTTTAGTGTTCTAGTAACATAAATCTACAAACTAATTGAACTATGAAAAAAAAAATAATCTATATCGTAACTTGTTTTTTCTTAACACATCTTTGCTATGCGCAAGGAACTCGTCTTCTTAGAGATCCAGACCTAAGTCAATCACACATAACATTTACCTACGCTAGTGATGTTTGGATTGTAAATAAAGTTGGAGGCTTGGCTAAAAGAATAACAAGTACGCCAGCTATTGAAAGTACACCCTACTTTTCTCCTGATGGAAAATGGATTGCTTTTACTTCTAATCGATCAGGAAAAAACAATGCTTATATTGTTTCTATTGCAGGAGGTACTCCTACGCAATTAACATGGCATCCATCAGGATCTGCAGTTAGAGGATGGACACCTGATGGTAAGGCAGTTCTAATTGCAAGCAATCGTAATACAGCTCCAAGCCCCTACAATCGCCTATATACTGTTAATGTAGCAGGTGGTCTTCCAAAATTAGTATCTGCACAATGGGGGTATGATGGAGATTATTCACCCGATGGATCTCAGATGATTATTGATAAAATGAATCGCTGGGATGTAGAATGGAGAGCCTATCGCGGAGGGCAAAACACCCCACTAATTCTTATGGATCTTGAGACTCAAAAAGAAACCTTGCTTCCAAACAAAGAACGTTCAACAGACATTAAACCCTTTTGGCTTAATAACACTATCTATTTCTTATCGGATAGAGATTTAGTAGCGAATATTTGGTCTTTTAATACAAATACCTCACAATTAACTCAAGTTACAAAATTTAAAGGTTCAGATGTTAAAAACATAGCTGGCGATGGCAATACCCTTATCTATGAAAGAGATGGATACCTTCATACCTTAGATCTAAGCTCAGGAAAAACAACACAATTAGCAATTAATGTTATTGGCGATTTTCCTTGGGCAGAAACCAAGTGGGAAAATGTAACAAGCAGAGCTGAATCTGCATCATTATCACCTAATGGAAAACGAGTGATTATGGAAGCTCGAGGAGATATATTTACGGTTCCCATTGAGTTTGGAGACACTAGAAACATTACACATACATCTGGAGTTGCAGATCGCAGACCAATATGGTCTCCAAAAGGAGATAAAATTGCTTGGTTTTCGGATGAAAACCGAAAGAATTATCAGCTGTTGATAAGCAATCAAGAAGGGACTAAAATTATTGACAATATAGACATAGGAGTTTCTAAATTGGGCTGGAATCCTAGCTGGTCTCCAGATGGAAATCACATAGCCTTTGTAGATGATGATGTGCGCCTTCGTATTGTAGATCTTACCACTAAAAAAATTGAAACCATCGATGTAGGGGGTACTAACCTAGAAAGAAGATCTATTGAATTAAAATGGGCTCCAGATTCTAATTGGATTGCTTACGCAAAATCTGGGGATAATATGCTAAGACAAATTTACCTTTGGTCTACAGAGACTAAAAAATCTACTGCCATTACAGACCCTTTTGCAGACTCTTTTTCACCTACTTGGGATTTAAATAAAAAACAACTTTACTTCTTGGCTAGTACCAATATTGCTTTAGGTTCTGGTTGGGCCAACACAAGTTCTATGATGTCCAATGAAACTTATGCTGCCTATGTAGTAAATCTAGATGCAAAAGACACTTCTCCTTTTAAGCCAAAAAGCGATGAAGAAAGTATCAAAGAGGATACTAAAAAAGAGAAAAAAGGAACAGAGAAAAAAGAGGAGGAATTAGATAAAAAGTTAGACTCTGGTCTTAAAATTGATTTTGAAAATATTGGAAGACGAACTTTGGCACTTCCTGTACCCAGTAGAAATTATAGATTTATAAAAGCAGGAGCTGCTAATACTGCTTTTCTTGGGGAACGAATTCCAAACAGCAGAGGAGTAACAATTCATAAGTTTGATCTAAAAAAACAAAAATCTAAAGAATTTACCTCCGGAGCCAGTGGTACTTTTATCACAGCAAACGGAAAACACATGCTAGTACGTATTCGAGGAAGTTGGAAGTTAGCTAAAACCAGTGGTTCAAATACAAAGGCTGCAAAATCTATTAAACCAACTCTTCAAATGAAATTAAATCGTTCTGAAGAATGGGGCCAAATGTTTGAAGAGGCATGGCGCTACGAACGCGATTATTTTTATGACCCTAACATTCATGGCAGAAACTGGAATAAGGTGTACAAACGGTATGCCCCTTTAGTGCCTTTCGTAAAACATCGTGCAGACTTAACTTATATTTTTGATCAGATGAATGGAGAGTTGTCTGTGGGTCATAGTTTTGTTGGAGGAGGAGACTATCCAGAGGTAACTCGAAATCAAGGAGGGCTCCTTGGAGCCGATTTCAATCTTGAAGATGGCCGCTATAGAATAGCTAGAATTCTTACTTCAGAAAATTGGAACCCAGGGTTATATGGTCCTTTAGATGCTCCAGGATTACACATTAAAAAAGGATATTACATTGTTGGTATAAATAATAAAGAACTTCGTTCAGAAGATAATATTTTTGAATTTTTAGACGGAACTTCTGGGAAGCAAACGGTACTCCATATTAATTCAACACCAGATTTTAAGGGGCATTGGACAGAGATTGTTAAACCTTTAAGAAGTGAAAACTCTTTAAGACAACGAAGCTGGGTTGAAGACAATCGCAGACGCGTTGAACAGTTGTCTAATGGTCGACTAGGGTACGTTTGGGTACCTAACACTTCTGGCCCAGGTTTTGTGTCTTTTAATCGCTACTATTTTGCACAGCAAGATAAAGAAGGAGCAGTGATAGATGAGCGTTTTAATGGAGGAGGATTGCTAGATGATTATATGGTAGATTTAATGACTAGAGATCTAAGAGCCGCTTTAACTAATGAAGTCCCTAACGGTAGACCAATGAGATTACCTGCAGGTATTATAGGTCCAAAAGTGTTGTTAATTAATGAAAAAGCAGGATCTGGTGGAGATTTCTTTCCATGGGTATTTAGACAACAAAAAGCGGGTAAATTAATTGGAATGCGTACTTGGGGTGGGCTCGTTAAATCTTCAACACATTATTTGATGATTGATGGAGGCAGGCTTACTTCACCAGACAATGCCGTATTTGATCCGATACATAATAAATTTATTGCCGAAAATGAGGGAGTAGCACCAGATATTGAAGTTAGACAGGATGCCAACTCTTTACATAAGGGCGAAGACCCTCAGTTAGAAAGAGCTGTTTTAGAATTAATGCAACAATTGGGAGTAAAAAAAGAAATCATAGTACCACCATTTAACAAACCAGCCAAAGGAAATTAACATAGAAAATTTACAACATAAACATGACCAAAACATACACTATAAAAGGGATGACCTGTGAAGGATGTGTGGCTAAAGTTAGCTATGTACTAAAACAACATGCAAGTATTTCGTCTGTTGCGGTTGTGCTTTCAAACAAATCTGCCACGGTAACCATGAGTAAAGAGGTGTCTGTTGAAGAATTACAAAACCTTTTTGGTACGTCTAGTAAGTATACGGTTGGTGCTTTTCAACCAACAATAGAACAAAAAAGTGAAAGCGTTTTTACAACCTATAAACCCTTGCTCCTTATTTTTGTATTTATTGCCGCCACTACAGCAATTTCCTCAATGAATAATGGAAAGATAGAGTTAATGCTATGGATGCGTTACTTTATGGCTGGTTTTTTTATTGTTTTTTCTTTCTTTAAATTTTTAAATTTAGCTGGTTTTGCAGAAAGCTATGCCATGTATGATGTACTTGCAAAAAGAGTACAAGCATATGGGCTGGTTTATCCTTTTCTAGAACTATTTCTGGGGGCCGCCTACCTCACAAATTTTGAACCTACTATTACCTATATAGCCACCATATTTTTAATGAGTTTTAGTAGTATTGGAGTAATACAGAGTGTCTTAGATAAGAGAAAAATTAGATGTGCCTGTTTGGGAGCTGTTTTTAATTTACCTATGAGTACGATTACCATTATAGAGAATTTAACAATGGTTGTGATGGCGTGTGTGATGTTATGGAAGGCATAGATTAAAAATATTGAATAACCTATTTATTTCACACAACCCAAAACAAACTAGTAGTATTCTTATTGTGTACAAAATACTTCTTCAAATTAAATAATTTATATTTGTTTGTAATTTAAAATTCCTATCATGAAAAACACAATCTTACTGCTGTTATTATTAACTATCTTTTCTTGTGGAAATAGTGATGACTCAGAGATATTAGAAGAACCAACGTATACTGTAGAAGGCAAATGGTTATGGTCTCCAGATCCTGATGATAGAACCTTTGCAAATACCATGTATGAATTTGTAGATGGAACTAGATATACATCTTACGCAAACTGCACTTCAAGTAACCCTTGTAGTAATTCAGATTTTAATGCATTAGATGCCACAGATAGAATTCCAGGTACGGAAAACTATACTTTTAATGATTATATTCTAACAATTGATGGCATTACCCAAACCGTCTCATTTAGATGTGATGGTGGTATTCTTGTTTTTGAAAACGGAGTTACATTATGGAGGTTAAGTTCTGATTGCCAATAAGAAGGTATCTATCCCTGTAGTTGGATGATCAACTATTCTTAGCTTTACAGAGATTCAATTGTTTTTATTAACCTATTATAAAAAGAGAGTAGCTTTGATGCTTCTCTCTTTTTTTATGAAATAAACTTCTTGTGGTCTTCCCTATTTTTAAGGAGGTAGAAATTTCACCATTTTCAAGGATTGACAGCCACTATTCCATTCATTAATTTTGTGCCAAGTTATACTTACACGTATACTTTTATCAAACTATAGAGAGAGGTTGTATTAGGGCATCTCTCTCTTTTTTCTCTTTTATTTTCTCACTAAAAAAAGAACCATAACAAGTGTCTTAAAGAAGATAATACGGGTATTTATACGTGTTGTGGATTGGAGAAAGTTTCTTATTTTTATAAGCAATAAAACCCTCTAAAATTAAATGCTGTGACTCGTGTTCGTTTAGAAATCGATGAAGTGCAAATTCATCGCCCCAAAAAAAGATGGAAACTCTACTTTTTAGTGGTTACAGACCATCCTACAGAAGATGATAAAATGATCATCACAACCCTACCTCACGAACCTTTTAAATTGTCTAGAAGGCATGACAATTCTTTCCAATTTGACACGGATGACGCTGGTTCTGATGGACTGTTTGTCTTGAGTAGAACTCTTCCAGCAGATCGAGAATTAAACGTTCATATTTATCTACGGCATACCCGAAAAGCCACCAGAGATTTGGGTGAAATTTTGATAGACGTTGAAGATGGTATTGGAGGAGATGCTTTTGGTATGGTTACCGATGTGGTAGGCACCACTACCCTTCCATGGCTGGTGGTTGCAAAAAAAGCAGTGCCCTTGATTGGGAAGATTCTTTCGAAGATAAAAGACAGAGATTTTGGGTTTTTAAGTGCTTTTGAACGGTTTGGACCTGAGTTTGAAGACGTTTATGAAATTGATAGAAAAAAAGAGTTTACTGGCGATGCTTCTTTGGTGTATAGTTGGTCTGTAGAGGAGTAATATGTAGCTAATAAAATTTCTAAAAATGAACATAAAAGTTAATAAAATAAAAAAAACAATTACCATAACTGATGATTTAAAAAACCAGCATTTGGTATTAATCTTTATAATTGTTTTAAACCTGTTTGGCGCAGTTATTCAATTACTAGATAGAAGCAAAACTGATATTGTTGGCAAAGACATCCTTTATATTGTTATAGTATCTGTCTCTATCATACTCTTGTATATTATTCTTTTTAAGAAAACAACTTTAAATAACATCCCTATTGATGCTATTAAACGCTTAAGTGATAAAAAAATGTTTTGGAAGAAACAATATGGTATTCAATTAAAAAACGGCAGGTTTAGAGACTTGAAAGAAATTAAAACTCAAAAAGAATTTGATGAATTAAAAGAGTTGTTAGAAAGAATATAGACTTTTAAAATGTAGACTGATTGCAAAAAACAGGGAGCTGTTATTTTCACCTTTTATGGGGATTGTGTAGCGGTTGTTATTTTTTGATCTTTAAAAAAAAATAAATAATATGATTACTCACTAATAAAAACTTATACCAAATAATATTTTTTCACACATAAAGTGAGACATTAAATAATTACTCGTAGTTTAGTGAACAGATTTTAAAATTACAGTTCAGTATATTTAGAATATAAAAAAAGTTGTGTTAACCGGAACTAAGCACCTTTAAACAGAACAATTATTTCGCATATAAGGAGTTGTAAGTAATGCGAAAATCGAGCTAAAATTCAACATTTGAACTAAAAAAGCCAACGCACAGTCAAGCACATTTATTTTTTCCCCAACGCGAAAAGCCAACGCTCAAAAAAATAAAAGAGCTTGCCTTTTCCCATTACACACACAATCAGAATAACATCACTTTTTACACAATTTTTTGAGATATATTAAAAAACTTGACTACTTTAGTGGTTGAAAAAAAGGTCTGAAATGAACCGAATAAAAGAAGTGCTTGAACAAAAAGGAATTAAGCAAACTTGGTTGGCTGAAAAACTTGGAAAAAGCTACAATATGGTAAATGCTTATGCCAAAAATAGACAGCAACCACGATTGGAAACCTTAATGGAAATTGCAAATATTTTGGATGTAGACGTAAAAGAATTGATAATATCTAACAAAGAGAATAATTAATGGCAAATAAAGATTACAGTAACTTATCAAAAGAGGAACTTATTGAGTTAGTGGACAAGCTCGAAAGTAAAAAGAAATACGGACTTGTTTGGGATGAAGAAAGAGTGCCTGAAAAAGTTGTAATAGACTGCCAACAAAATTTACCAGTATTAACAGAGGTATTGGAGAAATCAATTACCACAAATGAAAGCGAACCAACGCATATAATAATTGAAGGAGACAATTATCATTCACTTTCTGTTTTAAGTTACACACATAAAGACAAAATAGATATAATCTACATTGACCCACCATACAATACTGGAAATAAGACTGAATGGAAATATAACGACCAATATGTAGATGAAAATGACAATTATAGACATAGCAAATGGTTGAATATGATGGGGAAACGATTAGAACTTGCAAAAGACTTAATTAAACCAGGTGGTTCAATTTTTTTAAGTATTGGAGATGATGAAGTTGCCAACTTAAAACTGCTATGTGATAAAATACTCGGTCTAAATAATTTCATTACAGTGATGTCTAGAATTGCAAAGACTGCGAGTAATAAAGGTAAATACTTTGCACCTTCTTGTGATTATGTTTTGCTTTATACAAAACAAGCAGAAGATTTAAATGACGACAGTTTCAATCAAGAAGTAAATTCAGACTTATACAAGAAAGATGATGAAGATGGATTAGGAAAGTATAGAGATGATATTGCTCTTTATCAGTCTTCATTAGACCCACTAAGAGGTTGTGTAAATCAAAGATATTTTATTCAGGATCCAGATGGCGGTTTATTAATTCCACCAGGAGAAATTTTCCCTGATGAAAAAGAAGATGCTGCTTTTGTACCACCAAAGAAAAAAACTGATAAAGTTTGGCGGTGGTCTTATGCTACCTACTTACAACAAAAAGAATTATTGGTTTTTAAAGAAACCAAAACTTCACCTCTTTTAAATGAAAACGGCAAACAAGCCAAATACAATATTTACACAAAAAGTTACTTAAAAGAAAGACAAAAATCAGGTGTTAAACCAAGAAACTTCTTAATTGAAAAAGAATTTTTAAATAGAAAAGGTGCAGATTACATAAAAAAAATGGGAATTAGCTTTGATTATTCTAAACCTAAAGCCTTAATAGATTACCTGTTTTCACTTTCAAATGCTAAAAAAGATGCTATAATACTAGATTTTTTTGCTGGCAGTGGCACAACGGGTGAAGTTGTATTAGACCTTAATAAAAAAGATAAAGGAAATAGACAATTTATTGTTTGCACCAATAATGAAATTGGTTTTAAAGAAGAAAAAGAGTTTAAAAAGCAAAATAAACTAACAGAAGAAGATTACAAACAATGGATTAAAGAAAAAAATCCAAAATATTTAGAGTTTCTAGAAGCAAATGGAGTAGCAACTTCAGTATGCTATCCAAGAATTAAAAATGTTGTTAAAGGATATAAAGAAATATCAAAAGTAGCAAAAGACATTAAAGGGAAAGGCAATAACATTCGTTATTTTAAAACGTCTTTTGTACCCAATTCTAAAAACAAAGACCAATTACGTTTAAATATCACAAAAAAATGTACTGAAATGCTTTGTTTAAAAGAAGGAATTTTCAATCTACACAAACAAGCTGATGATTGGCAAATATTTACTTACGGTGGCAAATTTTTAGCAGTTTATTACGATTTTCCTAATTCAAGTTTAGATGAGCTGAAAGCAGAAATGAATAAACTAAAAGGCGAAAAAGTGTTGTACTGTTTTACAGTCAGTCCATACGGTTTAGAAGAAGAAAATTTTACTGATTGGAAAGATATCAGATTAGAGCCTATTCCTCAAAAGATACTAGATGTTTACAAACGTATATTTAAAAAATAAGAATGACATTAAGTTATAAAGAATATCAAGAGACTGCAATTGAGCAGTTAGTTAAGTCAGTTTCTGATTTAATGCCAAATAGTGCCCAAAAAAAAGTATGCGTTTTTCAAAGTCCTACTGGTAGTGGAAAAACGATAATGGTTGCCAAATTTATGGAAGACCTTATTAAAGAATTACCTGAAGAAGATTTTTGTTTTTTATGGGTAAGTATTGGTAAAGGAGAATTACATAAACAAAGTAAAAAATCTTTAGATAAAGTATTTGATGGCTTTCCTAAAGTAAATTTATTAGAACAAGAATTTTTTGGCAGTAGAACGTATATTGAACAAAATGAAACTGTTGTAGTTAACTGGGAAAAGATAAGAAGTAAAAACCGTTCAACTGGGGAATGGAAAAATAAAGTAATGCGTGCAGGCGAAACAGTAAACTTTATTGAAGTATTAGAAAAAACCAAAGAAAAGCGAAAAATTATTCTAATAATTGACGAAAGCCATTATGCAAGTGACGCTCAAAGAACTAATGAATTAAGAGACATAATTAATGCTGATGTTACACTTGAAATGAGTGCAACACCTAAAATTCAGCCTACTGCCCAAGATATAGCCAAAGGTACAGCTCGCTTTATTTATGTTGATCCAAAAGATGTGATTGAGGCTGGAATGATTAAAAAGGAATTAATCATTAATGAAAATTTAGGCGAATTAGTTGATGATGAAAAGACTTCTCAAGATATAATCATTGAAGCGGCCTATAATAAAAGATTAGAGTTAAAAGAAGCTTATAAAACCGCTGGAGCAAATATTAATCCTCTATGCCTTATACAGCTTCCAAATGCAGAAGCAGGTGAAGCAAAAAGAGAAGTAATTGAACAGTTTTTAGCTGATAAAGGAATTACAGAGAAGAACGGCAAACTTGCAATTTGGTTAAGTGAAGACAAATCAGATAGTTTAGATGAAATTTCAGATTTTAACAGTAATGTAGAGTTTTTACTTTTCAAACAAGCGATTGATACAGGTTGGGATTGTCCGCGAGCACATATTCTAATTAAACTACGTGATATACAGAGTTATACTTTTGAAGTACAAACTGTCGGTCGTATTTTAAGAATGCCACAGCAAAAACATTATGAAGATGAAAATTTAAACACAGGTTACATTTTTACAAATCTTCAATCAATAACTGTTGAAAAGGAAGAATACAATCCAAACATTATAAAACACTTAAAGGCAATAAGAAAAAAGGAATACAAGAACTTAAAGTTAGAATCCTATTTTAAAAGTCGAGTTGATTTTGGTGACATTACCTACAGTTTTGGAAAAATATTAGAAAAAGTATTTTGTGACGAATTTGATATTACAATTAATCCTACTTTAATAAATACAGCTGAAAATGCAGATAAAATAAAAGTTAAAGGATTAACTACTGAAATTACTGCATACAAAGAAAGTTTAATCACAGATAAAAATATTAGCGGAGAGGATTATGATGAAATGCTTGGTGTTTTAAATGACAGTGATGATAGAACCGCAGAAGCACGATTAGCAGATAACGACTTGCAAGATACTTTTAGTCAACTTGTAAAAGAAAACCTAAACGGTTTTGCTCCAAAACGTTCCGTTCCAACTGTAAGAGGAGCAATATACCAATGGTTCAAAAAATACCTTGGAATTAATTACCATTTGGAAAATGGAGTAATTCATATCCAATATTTGTTTTTACATAATAAGAATCTTGCTACATTCTCACAATTACTAAATAAAGCTACAGGAGAATACAGACCAATAAAAAAAGAAGAAGTAAAAAACAAAATTGAAGAAACTTGGTATAAATGGGATATCAAACTTGATGAGTTTTATAATCAACATACAGACGAAAAATTGGATTACAAATTATCTATTTATCAACCTTGTTATTTGAATTCAACTCGTTCCACACCTGAAAAAGAGTTTGAGAAACATATAGAATCTAAAACTGACAAGTTAGAATGGTGGTTCAAAAACGGAGAAAGCAAAAAGGACTTTTTTGGTATTAAATATGTTGAAAATGGTATTCCACAAACGTTTTATCCTGACTACATAATAAATTTAAAATCAGGTAAAATATTTATAGGAGATACAAAAGCAGGAAGTACAGCAAAAGAAGCCGGTTCAAGAGCAGAAGCTCTTCAAAAATACATAAAAGAACAAAACAAAAAAGGAAAGAATTTAATTGGCGGAATTATTATAAATGAAAAAACTGATTGTTCAGGTCATTGGCGTGTAAACCAATCGGACAGTTATAATTATGACAAGAATGATTTGACTGAATGGGAATACTTTGAAAATATGATTTAGCCAACGCTTAAAGCCATACACATTTGCAATTCGCACCAGCCGACACACAAGCCAAAAATTGCAAAAGAGTATGTCTTTGCCAACGCTGAATGACAAACGAAAAAATAAAGCCAGCAGGTAACAATGTATATAAAAAATAGGCGAAACAGTAATAAAATAAAGGGTTTTGGCTCGTATCAAACTTGGTACTTAACCGATAGTTCAGTGCTTCGAAATCGCCTACTTTTCATATACTAACCGTTGTAACAAATTAAAAAGAATTGCTAATGAAAAGATTTATTTTACTATTAATAATTTTACTAATTGGAATAAATTCGTTTAGTCAGAAAAAAGAAAAATTCAAGTCTGGAATTAAATTAGTTGAAAATACTATTATTTCAGATTTTAAATCTCCCAATTCAATCTTATTTATTTTTAAAGGAGATACACATTCGATTAATTTCTACCTTGATTTAACCAAAAGATTAAAGAAACTATTCAAAAAAACAAATAAACAAATTGATTTTAACTATGAATTATTTTCTGCAAAACCCTTTGAATCGGATTTAAATTCAATTCCAAAAAAAACATTTCTTAAAGCTGACTATGAATTAATCTGTTTGATTTCGACATCAAATCAAAAAGGACTTGACTCTTATTCGATTGAAAAAAGAAAACAAATATATGACTTGGATTTAAAACTAGAAAAAAGTGCAACGACTGAGTTAGTTGGAACTGCTAAAATAAATGTAAAAAGTTATTACACAATAATTACTCAAAATAAAAATTCTAGTAAACTGATTTATGAATTGATTAACGATTAAAAACTTGTTACAACAACTCATAAAATTTATGCTTACATTTAAACTAAATAACGAACCGACAAACATTCTAACAAACCGATTTGCTACAACCGAAAAATCTAACGATTTTTAGTCGCACAAATCTTATAAAAACACGTTGTACTCAATTACTTTGATATGAAGCAGTATTATAATTTAATGATATTAATAGTAATGACTGCAATATTTGTATCCATTTGCGGATGCAAAAACAATCACAGGGAAGAATTAGCCATTCACCCTAGAACTCAAAGTCTATATCAGGAATTTCATCGACCTCAATTTCATTTTACTCCTGAGTCGAAATGGATGAATGATCCAAATGGCTTGTATTATCATAAGGGGAAATATCACCTTTTTTATCAGTATTTTCCAGATAGTATAGTTTGGGGACCAATGCATTGGGGGCATGCCGAATCAAACGATTTGCTTCATTGGAAACATCTTCCAATAGCTTTATTTCCAGATTCGCTGGGATATATCTTTTCTGGTGGAGCTATTGTTGATAAAAATAATACTTCAAAATTAGGAACTAATGATAACCCTCCAATAATAGCGACATTTACCCACCATGATATCGCTGGTGAGAAAGCGAAAACAAATGATTTTCAAAAACAAAGTATTGCTTATAGCTTAGATGGTGGTTATGAATGGATAAAATATGCAGGCAATCCTGTCATTCCCAACACCCAAAAGATTAAAGATTTTAGAGACCCAAAAGTGGTTTGGCATGAACCATCACAAAAATGGATATTAGTATTGGCAGCCTATGATAGAGTGAAATTTTATGCATCAGCTAACCTTATTGATTGGGAATTTCTTTCAGATTTTGGGGTTGAAGGAGATAAACGCTTGTGGGAATGCCCCGATTTGTTTCCAATGAAAGTAGAGGGTACTAACGAATATAAATGGGTACTGATCGTGAGTATTCAAAAAAATGCGCCAAACGATGGTACCGCTACTTCTTATTTTGTTGGTCATTTCGATGGAACAGTATTTAAAAGCGAGGTTGAAAATCAAGAATGGCTAGACTGGGGGACAGACAATTATGCCTTTGTAACTTGGAATAATGTACCCAAAGATGACGGCCGAATACTAGGGATTGGGTGGATGTCCAATTGGCAATATGCCCAAATTGTTCCAACAGAAAACTGGCGAAGTGCGATGACTCTGCCAAGGGAATTAACTTTGGTGAAATCAAAATCAAAATATTCTTTGCACGGCTTACCCATAAGGGAGTTTCAAACGTTAAGAGGAGCATCTACTGCTCTTAATCAATTAGAGATCATTGGAGAAAAGGTTTTGGAAGGTTCATTTTCTGCTTCGCAAGTTGAACTAGACATAACGGTAAATTTAAAAAAAACAACAGCCAATTCATTTGGAATTAAACTTCAAAATGAATTAGGAGAAAACATTTTAATAAAATTTGATAAAAGGGAAGGGAAAATGTTCGTCGATAGAACCAATTCCCGTAAGCATAAGTTTTCCGAAGATTTCTTCAAAAATATTCATAGTGCACCGATTGCTTTTGAAAAAGAAAAAATGAATATACGCCTGATTATTGATGCTGCTTCTGTTGAAATTTTCATCAATAACGGGGAGTTAAGTTTTACAAGTATTTTCTTTCCTTCAAAAGAATTCAGTACTATTTCGTTATTCGCTAATAATGGAACGTTTAATATCATTAATGCTGAAATACATCCTTTGAAAAGTATTTGGAATAAAAAGGAGGAGGAAAACTGAGTACAACAATGGCTATAAGTAATTGCTTGTTCTCGCCTACTTCTGAAAATCCTAGGGATTTTCAGTCTGGTGTCTACTTGCTAAGTTAAGTGCTAACCCACGCAACTACTCATAGCCGGGACGTAATAAAGCAATGAGAAAACAAATCCATATATTAAACGGTGATGTACTTAAAGGTCAATTCCCAAAAACTATTGAGGGACAGCTTATTATATGCAGAGAATGTCTTGTTGAAGGAAATATTGCAGGAGATTCTATAGAAGAGTTATTCGTAAACAGAGCTAAATTTCTGAATGAAAATTATGGCGGTAAAGAGCATGAATATCAGGAGAAAGTTGCTTCTGAATTTCAGAACATTTTGAAAATCGAAAACTCAGATGTTAACCTCTGGTTCGAAGATGATTTATTTTGCCAAGTTAATTTTTGGTTTGTTACACACTTATTAGATACGAAAAGTAATGGTAATGCTGTTTATCTTGTAAGACCTCAAAAACACACTCAATATGGTTTTGGAGGCCTGAATGAGTCTGAATTAATTTCCATTTATGAGGAGCGATTAACGCTATCAGAATTGAACGAATTTTCAAACCTCTGGAGAGCATATCAAATTAATGATACAACAAAGATGTTCAAAATAGCTCAAGCGTTGGAAGACAAATATTCGTTCATTACTCAAGCAATAGAAGCTCATATTCAACGAATACCAACAGAAGGGTATTTAGGACGACCTATTGAGTCTTTGATTACAATTATGGACGAATTAAAGACAGACGAATTTGGACTAATATTTAGAGAATTCGGTAAAAGGGAAAATATTTATGGATTTGGTGATCTGCAAGTCAAAAGATTGTATGATCAAATAAAAAACCGCTAACACTATGTAAAATGCATAAAACGCAGTTTAGCTAAACATTGGCAACAAGTGAAAACCTGAACTATAAAATGAACTTTAGAAAAGCAACAGAAAATGATGTTTCTGAACAGAAGGAATTCAATTTAAACCCAATTGATACATTACTTCGAAAAGACTATCTGATTGAAAATTCAATGAAAATCTTTGTGATGTACAGGGTTCTTTCAACGTGTAGAGATATAGATAACGAAAAGCTTGTTAGTACTTTAGGATACCCCATAACAATATCTACTGATAACAATACAATAGTGTGTAACAATGGGTATATTGAATAGCGGCTTTCAGCACGCAACTATCCATAAACATAAACGTTGTTCACAATTTAAAAAATGAAAAAAGGACAAATATCTAATAAACTTCGAAAAATAGGACTTCTATATCCTCTTGATATGTTGAGATATAGGTTCATGCAATATCATAATTTAAAGGATAATCAAAAATTTAAAGTTGAAAATGCAAATATTGTACTACCGCCTGACTACTTTATGTACGAATCTTTTCAAATGAATTATCAAAAATATTATTTTGGTGGACGAGAAACTGCAGAATGGATATTAAAAAAACAATAGTTAAACGAAAGTAATTTTACTATTTTTCTTTAATCGATTGAAAATATCCATTGGTCGGTTTTAGAGTTTATATCATCGAATCATTGAAAACTAAAGTTATTAAATTAATTAAATTTAGTTAATGATTTTTAAATTTACAAAAAAAACTGACAATTTCCTTATGCTATTTGTAATCAATATAGCAATAATTTTAATAGTTTATATTCTATTCCCATCTGCTGAACCTTATCTTGTTAAAGAAAATAGCCTTATAGAAAATTTAAGCGCCATTTTCTTCGGTATTGCATCTTTAACAGGCTTCATATTCTTTTTTAAAAGTAAAAATCGATCAAATGGGCTTTTAATTTTATCTGTATTAGGTATGTTAGGATTTATGGATGAGATTAGTTTTGGCAAAGTTTTTATTAGCTATGATAGTCCATCCATTAATAACAAAACTATTGATTCAATTCATGATTTTCTAACAATTGCATATAATTTCTTCAAAACCAATAATCTTCTTCCATTATTAGTTTTCATATTCCTCCTTTTTACTTTTACCATTCTGTATTTACTCAAGAAAAAAATTTCTAAAAAGTTCAATACTGAAATTAAAAACCCTATGGGTAATCCAATCATCAGAATGGTGTTTATTATTATTTTCATCATAGCAACCTCTCAATTAATTGATTTAGGAGCGTTTAAAAGTTCAAATTTTAATCTAGCAATTCTAGAGGAGAGCCTAGAAATGAATGCAGGACTTGCTCTAGTATTTTTAACATTCATAGTCAGAGATGAAATAAAAATATAGAAATGCCATTAATTGAAATCAGTGGATAATTAACAAGAAATCTAACTTCTTTACTATAATAATCAGAACACTGTAACATTCATTTTCAAACAACTTCCTTTGCATTCTCAAAAGAAGGTTTTACAACAGACAATTATTTTAAATATATTGCTACTTACCTCTAAAAATACTCATAGATTTTTCAGAAGTTGACAAAAATGATAAACTGCATTTAAACGCAGCTTAACCAAACCGCCGTAAGCAATTAAACCAACCCAGATAAAAAGAGTCTAAGCTGAAATATAAATTAATAAAATATGAGGAGAAAAATCCTATTTTCAGCAATAACAATTTTATCTTTTGTTACCAGTTTAAAATCACAAGATACTCTTGTCTCAGCTTTTTTTGGACTTGATAATGGACTACCAGGTTTATTATGTAATCAACCAGGAAGTCTGCTAGATGGTATGCCTGTTAATTTTAAATTCCCATTAGATGCATCCACCTTGTCAGAATCTGATTTTGAAGTTGTAGATAACCTTGGAAATATACACATACCGATGTGTGCTGTTTTAGCACCAGCAAATGAAAACGGTGAAAATCGAACAGTGCTATTGATAGGTGAATTTGGAACTGCTATTACTAATCCACCTGTTGAAGTTAGAGTTGTAGGGGATTTATTTACAAGTGATACTTTTTCAGGAGAGTCTGCCTGTTCAGAAATCATAAACCTAAACGGAAGCATTACCACGAATGTTATTCCGCTTGCTGATGGACCAAGTTTATTCTTTGCCCAAAGAATTGATGGCGATCTGAATGAATGTAATTCAGGAACACAAACGATTCAAGTTGCTTGGAATGGTGGCATTACACCGTATATAAGTGGTGATACCGAATCTGACTTATTTCAGTACTATGTTGGCTATTCTGAAAGTTCTGGAGTTCTAATACCGCATGTACCTATCTCGATAGCAGATATAAATGACAATGACAACTTTCACCAACTTTGTTTTTCTACAAGTGATGAAATTGTTAAAATTTCAATGATGGCTAACACGGTCGAAGACCCAAACCAAGACCCAAATTTATTAAGTGAAATTGATGTTAGTTCCTGCATTACTTTGACAAGTATTGAAGAGAAGCTTATCGAAAAAGGGTATAAAATTTACCCGAATCTGTTTTCGGATGAAATTTTTGTTGAGAATCTTCTTGGTGATGAATACTTCATCATTTATGACTCTTTAGGGCGAAATATTATTGAAGGAAAATGTTCAGGAACTATAAAAATACCAGAAACAAAATCAGGAATATACTATTTGACCATTCTAAACAATACAAATCAGACAACCTACAAGTTAATTAAAAGATAACTGCACAACAATGTGTATATACAATTGCTAGCTTCTAGACTACTTTGGAAAATCCTAGCAGATTTTGCATTCAGTAATTATTTACTATTTTAGAGCTTAGACCACGCAACGAGATCATACACCAGACCGTTGTACGCAAGCAAACCATGATCGAATTCAGAAAATGATTATTTTAATAGAAAAAATGAAAAATTCAATTGTCACCCTATTTATCTTAGCCCCTATTTACTTATTCGCTCAAAGTTCAGATTATAGCGTTTCCTCCTATCTTACTGAGGGCACAAAGGCGCCAAATACCCATTACATTGGGGAAGCCTGGTTGAATGCCATAATTCATGATGATGC
>JGI20151J14362_10000405_pt1 | contig 31928 bp, 29 predicted proteins | sample COG_01_FD_14362 | JGI IMG/M metagenome (IMG submission 14362)
CGAGACAAACGGACGTAGAATATACGGAACTACCCACCGGAAGCCTCTCCTTTGGCGCAGCGACAAACACAGGTCGTTGCACCCGTTGGTCATCCAGTGGCTGCGGCAATCTTAGTGGTTTCGCTAGCCCGGCTACTGCATCCAATGGGCAATTCGAAGTCGAGCAATATACGCAGGGATTTGCATTCAAGTGGAAAGGATTATCCATCCAACAGGAGTATCATTGGAAAGAAGTTGACGATACCGTTAATAACACCAATAGCGATATGGAAGGCGCTTACGTGCAATCCGGTTACTTTTTCCACCACCTCGTTCCAGCTATACCTAAGCAACTCGAGCTTGCGGCTCGCTATGCCTTCGTAGATGAGCCTAACGCGGGTAATGTTCTGGTCAACAACACGCGTGAAGAGATTACACTCGGCGCAAACTGGTTTTTTGCCGGTCATAACAGCAAGATTACAGCCGACTTCTCGTACCTGTCTTTGGAAGACGTTGTTGCAAACCGTGAGGTTAATGACAACCGGTTTCGCGTACAGTACGACGTATCCTTCTAAAACCTCATATCAGGCTGGCAGGCCTCACAGACTCGTTAGACTGCCAGCCTGAGTAATTTGACCAGCTGGACTTCTAGATCAGCTTGGTTTTTTGTGATGGAAAAAGTAATAAGATTCTCAAAAGCTCGCATCGTTCGTGCGTTCAGAGCATTAGCAGTACTTTCAAACGATTTATATTCTTCAGAAGTAATATCGCGTTTGATCACAAGGATTTATAAAAAAACATAGCTTTATTGGTTGCCATCACCGAGATTGATCTTGCTGCAAATGATCTGATTACAATCGCTACCATTTCAATCGTTAATTCTGTCTTTCATGCTGTAATTTAGTTGTTCTTGTTTTATTAATAAGGTCTTTATTGTCATGAAGCTGTAATATTCATGATTTCTAATACGCTGCATGCATGAAACTGAATTGAGTATAAAAAAAGACAAGATCCTGATTGTTGAAGACGAAGCGGCTATTCGAGATATGCTTGGCTACTCTTTGATGAAAGAAGGCTTCAGTTGTGATGAAGCCGCTGATATTGATCAGGCAAGAGCAAGCGTTGAGACTAATCGCCCAAGTTTGATATTGCTCGACTGGATGTTACCTGGCATGAGCGGGATTGATTATGCCCGGCGCCTACGCAGTGTCCCGGAAACACGAGATATTCCGATTATAATGTTAACTGCAAAAGGCGAGGAAGCAGATAAGGTTAAAGCGCTTGATTCTGGTGCAGATGACTACATCACTAAACCCTTCTCTACCAAAGAACTTGTTGCGCGGGTGAAGGCAGTATTAAGGCGTTATTCTGCCGATAATGAAGACGGGGTTATAGAGGTCAGAGGATTATTACTAGATCCAGATACCTATCGTGTCACAGCTAATGAGCAAGATCTTGAGATAAGTCCGACCGAGTTTAAATTACTTCATTTCTTTATCACCCATCCTGAACGGGTGTATAGTCGCTCTCAATTACTGGATCATGTTTGGGGTGAGAATGTCTACGTCGAGGAACGAACAGTCGATGTCCATATTCGCCGACTCAGGAAGACATTGGAGCCATTTGAGTTTGATAAATTTATCCAAACCGTCCGCAGCGTTGGCTATCGTTTTTCAGCCCGCTAATGGTTCAATATTATGAAGCACGACATCTGGCGTTTCATCGGGGTTCTTTTTCTTAGTAGCCTTGTGGGCATTATTTCTGGCCACTACTCCCTTAGCCTGATAGCCGGTCTATTGTTATTTATCTGGTGGCAATACAGGGAATTTTCAAAAATACTTTTTTGGCTAAAGAAACGAAAGGAAGCCAGCAGTCCTTCGCAAACAGGAATCGTTGATGAAACCTGCCGCGAAATTGATTATCTTCGTGATAGAAATAAGTCTCGTAAAAAAAAGCTTTCTCGATATTTAAAACGCTTTCAGGAAGGGACGGGGGCGCTACCCGATGCTGTTATTATTTTGGGTGAACATGGTGAAATCGAATGGGCCAATACAAAAGCACAAGACTATATTGGTGTGTTATGGCCAAAAGATGCAGGCCTACGACTATCCAACCTTGTGCGTTATCCAAAATTAGTTAGATACCTTAATTCAAGTAATTCAGAATTAGATAAAGGTTTACAAATAACGTCTCCCGTAAACTTAAAACTCGTGCTTGAGATACGCGTTTCGCCTTATGGTGACACACAGAAATTACTGGTTGCCAGAGATATCACCGAGATCTCGCGAACAAACCAAATGCGAAAGGATTTTATCGCAAACGCTTCACATGAGTTGCGAACACCTTTAACTGTTATTTCAGGCTACCTTGAAGGTTTTGTCGATGATCCTCAATGTCCTGAAGAATGGCTTAACTATATGCAGCAAATGCGTTCACAATCTATCCGCATGCAACGCTTAATTGAAGACCTCATGCAGCTATCCAGTCTGGAGGCTAAGACGGTAAAAATTGAACATGATGTGATTCCTATACCAGACATGCTTTTGGGAGTTAGCAATGATGCAAAGTCATTAAGCGGATTTATGAATCACGATATTACGCTTAATGCCGATCAAGATTTGTATCTAAAGGCAAACCAGCAGGAAATTCATAGTATATTTTCAAATCTGGTATTTAACGCTGTTCAATATACACCTGAGCGTGGGCGCATTGAGTTAAATTGGTATGAAGATGAAGCAGGCGCGCATTTTAGTGTGCGCGATAATGGCTTGGGTTTTGCGCCTGAACATATCCCACGGTTAACCGAACGTTTTTACCGAATCGATGCCGGTCGTTCACGAGAGAAAGGCGGTACCGGTCTTGGGCTTGCTATCGTTAAGCATGCATTGGCTAGATATGATGGCAAATTATTTATTAATAGCGATCTTAATAAAGGTAGTTTATTTCGCTGCGATTTTCCTAAATCACATATCATTCATGCAGACAATAAGACTAAGAATTCTCTAAGCGCCTAAATAGATACCAAGCTTAATAAAAGCTTGTCATAAAACTGTAATACTATTTTCACTTCGTTGTCATTTGTCTAACTGATAATCCTTCCATCGATTTTTAGAAGTCACAGAACAATGATCATTCTCTCAAGGAGATAAATACAAATGAAGATTAAGAGACTCTCTGCAATTATTTTGGCGGCCTCAGTTTCAATACCGTTGTCATCTATGGCAGAAGACAAGGTTGATGCTAGCCTTGCAGACTACACTAAGGCCAGCGGTGTATCAGGCAACATTAGTAGTGTGGGCTCAGATACCTTGGCTAACTTAATGACCTTTTGGGCAGAGGAATTTAAGCGTCTATACCCAAATGTAAATGTACAGATTCAAGCGGCAGGATCTTCAACTGCACCACCTGCCTTAACCGAAGGCACGTCAAACTTTGGCCCGATGAGTCGCAAGATGAAAGACAAGGAACTCGCTTCTTTTGAAAGTAAGCATGGATATAAACCAACTGCAGTAGCCGTCGCAATTGATGCGCTTGCGGTTTATGTTAACAAAGATAACCCCATTGATGGCCTGTCGATTCCTCAAGTTGATGCAATGTTTTCTGCAACCCGTAAGTGTGGATACGAAAATGATATTACTACATGGGGTCAGCTTGGTTTAACAGGTGACTGGGCAAATCGTCCGGTTCAACTGTATGGTCGTAACTCAGTTTCTGGGACATATGGATATTTTAAAAAGAAAGCACTATGTAAAGGTGACTATAAAGACAGTGTTAATGAGCAGCCAGGTTCTGCTTCAGTTGTTCAAGGTATAACCAAGTCTCTTAACGGTCTGGGTTATTCTGGCATAGGTTATAAGACGTCTGGTGTTAAGGCTGTACCGCTAAGCAAAAAAGAAGGCGGAAAATTTATTGAAGCAACACCAATCAATGCATCGGCAGGGAAGTATCCATTAGGTCGCTTCTTGTATGTTTATGTCAACAAAAAACCAAACAAACCACTTCCACCCCTTGAAAGTGAGTTCATTAAAATGGTTTTGTCAAAGACTGGTCAACTTGTTGTCGTAAAAGATGGGTATATCCCGCTTCCTGCTAAGGTTGCGGCAAAAGAATTAGCTAAATTTGCAAAATAAGTAAGTTCTTTCCCTTTCAGTAATACACCCCCGCTTCGGCGGGGTTTTTAATTACAGGATGTAATGCATGTCGTGAGACACCTACCGGGATGTGGAAGGCAGAGTAACGCCGGAGCAGTTACCGATGAGTCAAAGTACGACGTCTCACACGAATCTCGACATTAAATATGCAACAGCAACATTTGTATTTACAATACTTCATGTGGATACTTTGAATATAGCGTAACTATAATTGTTTCATTACATATCTTATCGAAACGACGAGATCTTTAAATATATTATATTACGGTAATTAAAGTGCCCTATAAATTCTAGTTAGACTCAATAAATAAGGGCTCGGAGAGCTAAATAATGTTTTATCTGATCTATGTTAGCTCGGCCATAAAGCTGATGCATGATGATGAACTGTTGCTTCTTCTAGAGAAAGCCCGTGAAAATAATTCTAGACTCGGGATAACTGGAATGCTTTTGTATAAGGAAGGTAATTTTATGCAAATGCTTGAAGGGGAAAAGAAGACTGTGCTGGAATTATACGATGCGATAAAAAAAGATGAGCGCCACAAAGATATTGTCACAATTGTCTCCGGCGATATTAAGGAAAGGAATTTCGAGAATTGGACAATGGGGTTCTATGATATGAATAAGGTTAGGGACTTTCCAAGGTACAATGATTATATTAAGGAAAACCTTACCCTAAAGTCATTCCAGGACGATTCACAGTTTGCCTACAGTTTCATGACCCAATTTAATGAGATGAATCCGTAGCCGACTCATTGTTTCACCAACTATAAAAGAGCTCAACACCCGTGCGTGACTAGCCAATCACTCAAACAGAATGCGCAAAAATTGTACACCTGTTAGTTCAAGCGTTAATCTCGCCGCTATGCCGCTTTTCCCCTAAACCACATCTTTTATCACTTTATATTGGTCTTGTAACAGAACTGTCACAATCCAATCCTAGAATGTCACCCATGAATTCTAATGAAACAACGGCTGACGTTTTAGACCACGATTTTAATTCCTCATCTGCCCGGAGTTATCGTAAATGGCGCCATATTAAAGATGTTGCTACGCGCTATTTGATGGCCTTTGGTGGAGTCAGTGTAATTGCAGCAATCGTGCTTATCGCATTTTATTTACTTTATGTAGTTGTTCCCATGTTCAAATCCGCAGAGATTGAACAAATTGCCACGTACTCCGTGCCGGGTGGCAGTGAGAGTGAAACACTCTACGTTGCGATGGAAGAACAACGCGAAATAGGCCTTAGAATTAACAATCTGGGTCAAGTTGTTTTCTTTAACACTGCTAACGGTGAAATCCGCAGCAGCGTTGATCTTCGGCTCTCTGATGATGTTTCTATAACAGCGGTATCCAGTGGCGATCAAACTGAGAGGATGATTGGCTTAGGCCTGTCTGATGGACGCGTGATGTTCTTTCAACACAACTATACGGTATCTTTTCCTGATGACGTTCGTTTGATAACACCCAGTATATTTTTTCCATTTGGTAGTGAACCTATTCAGATAACTGAAGTGGGCGATGAGGTTATTCACCTCAGCGTTCAATACGACAGTGAGGAAGCCACTATCGTTGCTCATGGTGCTGACTCAACAATAAAGGTTCTTAATCTTATAAAAGAAGAGTCCATGTTGAGTGATGAGATCGAGATAACGCGCGAAGAGAGCCTCATTACACTCGATGCAGATGATGTTATTGCGTTAAGGATTGATATTGAGCAACGAGAAATGTATGTCGCCGACAGTTTAGGTAATATCCACTACTACGATATCAGCAATAAATCAGAGCCTCGCTTAGTACAGAAAGTTAAAGCGGTTGATGATGGGATCATGATCACGGCTATTGAATTTCTTGCCGGAGGCATTTCTATATTGGTTGGTGATTCTAGTGGCCAAATAGCACAATGGTTCCCCGTACGCGATGCTGACAATAACTACACCTTACAGAAAATCAGGACATTCAATAAACAGAAGTCGCCTATTACCGCCATTGCGCCTGAATATTCACGTAAAGGATTTATCGCCATTGATGAAAGTGGTGAGATGGGTATTTACCATACAACAGCACATCGCACGGTATTGCTCAAACAGATAGACGATCATGCATTAAAGTCAATTACTGTTGCACCGAGAGCTAATGCTGCTTTGCTGCAAAATGATAAAGGTGTGCTTCAGTTTTGGTACTTGCATAATGAGCACCCTGAGATTTCATGGCAATCAATCTGGGGCAAAGTCTGGTATGAAAGTCGTGATAAGCCTGAATATATTTGGCAGTCGTCTTCTGCCAGCAGCGACTTTGAGCCAAAGTTTAGTTTAACGCCTTTAGCCTATGGCACGTTCAAGGCAGCTTTCTATGCCATGATGTTTGCGATACCGCTAGCTATTCTGGGAGCGATGTTTACCGCCTATTTCATGGCGCCAAAGATGCGGCAAGTTGTTAAGCCGACCATTGAAATCATGGAAGCCTTACCTACGGTTATATTGGGGTTCCTTGCGGGGTTATGGCTGGCACCATTTGTCGAGCAGCATTTGCCGGGCATGTTTGTGATGATCTGTTTTGTTCCGCTTAGTATTTTGTTAGCCGCGGCTGGCTGGGAATTTGTTCCAAATCATATTAGACATAAGGTGCCAGATGGTTGGGAAGCCGCCTTATTGATCCCTGTCATTATCATCGCTGTAGCTTTTTCAATTCAGATTAGTGCGCCGATAGAAAATGTTTTCTTTGGCGGGAATATGCCTTTATGGTTAAGTACGGAAATGGGGATCACCTATGATCAAAGAAACTCTATGGTGGTTGGGTTTGCCATGGGCTTTGCCGTCATCCCTACTATCTTCTCTATTAGTGAAGATGCTATTTATAGTGTTCCAAAACAATTAACCACCGGTTCATTGGCGTTAGGCGCTACATCATGGCAAACCATGGTGCGAGTGATTATATTAACTGCAAGTCCAGGTATCTTTTCAGCCGTTATGATTGGTCTTGGTCGTGCTGTTGGCGAAACCATGATCGTCGTTATGGCAACGGGCAATACAGCGATCATGGACATGAGTATCTTTGAAGGCTTTCGGGCTCTATCGGCAAATATTGCAGTAGAGATGCCAGAAACTGAAGTTGATAGTACACATTACCGCATTTTATTTTTAGGTGCTTTGGTGTTGTTCGCCGTTACATTCTTTTTTAATACGATTGCCGAAGTAGTTCGGCAACGATTACGCACAAAATACAGTTCACTCTAATGAATTTACGCATAAAAAATTGGTTTGATTCCGGAACGCCGTTTGTTTGGTTAAATGCCGGAGCGGTTTCCATCTCCGTCGTTATGGTCGTTGGCTTAATCACCTTAATCGCTGTTAGAGGCCTAGGTCACTTTTGGCCTGCTGATATTCATGTATTTGANTATTATGCGACACCTTCTGAAACGCCCGTTCGTTTAATGGGAGAAATGGTTGATGAAGAAAGTGTATCCCGTTCGCGTGCAGGGAATCCTGCATATAAAGGAGAAATAATAAAACGTAATTTGATAAAGACCGGTAATAGAGATGTATCAGGTTTAGATTTTCGCTGGATACTTGATGCGGGCATTAAAAATAGTAGCTTGCCTGAAAATGCAATGGTTGTAGAACGTCATGAATGGGGAAATCTTTATGGATTTCTAACGGGTCTCGAAATAGACGGTCAGCAATTTAATAGCAGCAAGCTCCTTTGGGAGAAGTTTCAAGAGACCATTTCAAAAAACAATGAGATCTTTGATCAGATAAGGCACATCGAAAAAAATCTGATTGGTGCTATCAACTACAAGATGGAGCGTTTACGACTAAAAGAACGCGGTCTTGAATTAAAAGAAGAAAATACACCTGACAAGATTAAAGCGCTTGTTGATAAACGTGAGATTTTACAGACTGAATATAATAGTTACACCAACAAGTTAGAAGAACTCTATAACGTTTTAAACAGTTCCAGCTTTATTGCAAAAACAGCAGCTGGAAAAGAAATTAAAGTGGGCTTATCAAAGGTGGTCCGCGCTTACCAACCCAATGCAATGGGACAGTTTGCAAAACTGGGTTTTTACTTTGAAAAACTGTGGGAGTTTTTATCCGCCGACCCACGCGAAGCGAACACCGAAGGCGGTATCTTTCCAGCAATATTTGGCACGGTATTAATGGTCATGATCATGGCTGTGCTAGTCACACCCTTTGGGGTCATAGCGGCCGTTTATCTGCGTGAATATGCGAACCAAGGACCAATAACTCGACTTATCCGAATCGCAGTTAATAATCTGGCAGGCGTGCCCTCTGTTGTTTATGGTGTGTTCGGTCTTGGTTTCTTCGTCTATTTTCTTGGCGGCTCAATCGATCAGCTCTTATTTCCGGAAGCATTGCCGGCTCCGACTTTTGGTACCCCCGGTTTACTTTGGGCTTCTTTAACATTGGCTATATTAACGGTGCCGGTTGTTATTGTTGCTACCGAAGAAGGCTTATCTCGCGTGCCACGAGCGATTCGCGAAGGTAGTTTAGCCTTAGGTGCCACCAAGGCAGAGACTATGTGGCGTACAGTACTGCCGATGACGGCCTCTGCCATGATCACAGGTTTGATTCTGGCAGTTGCCAGAGCCGCAGGTGAGGTAGCACCACTGATGCTGGTTGGTGTGGTGAAATTAGCACCTTCACTTGGCCTAGATGGTAATGCGCCATTCCTACACCTTGATAGAAAGTTCATGCATTTGGGTTTCCATATCTATGATGTTGGTTTTCAAAGTCCGAATGTTGAGGCAGCAAGGCCGTTAGTCTATGCCACTGCTTTTTTACTCGTAGTATTAATTATCATCTTAAACCTGACAGCTATACGAATTCGTAATAGTCTTAGGGAGAAATACCGTGCAGCAGAACAATCTTAATTTAGCTGAAACAAATGCAGCAGACTCAGAGGAAGTAGCAGTGACCGAACCTAATACAACTACAACGACCCATGCTATCGATATGAGCAGTATCGTTAAGCCAGGTGTGGATGCGAAACTTGCTGATGAGAAAGTATGTATTGAAGTTAATGACTTCAATCTATTTTATAGTGGGGCGCAAGCGCTTAAAAATATCAGTTTAACCATACCTGAGAAAAAGGTAACCGCGTTTATTGGTCCGAGTGGTTGTGGCAAGTCTACCTTGTTGCGTTGTTTTAACCGCATGAATGATCTTATTGATGGCGTTACTATTGATGGCACTATCAAGCTTGAAGGAAAAGAAATATTTGATAAAGGAATTAATGTTGCCGATCTACGTCGCCGCGTTGGTATGGTTTTCCAAAAACCAAATCCTTTTCCAAAGTCTATTTACGAAAATGTAGCGTATGGTCTCCGCATCCAAGGCATAAAAGATCGTCGTACTATCGATACCGTTGTTGAGAAATCATTACGTGGCGCAGCACTTTGGGATGAAGTTAAAGATCGTCTTGATGATCTGGCCATGGGTCTATCTGGAGGTCAGCAACAACGTTTGGTAATTGCTCGTGCAATTGCAATTGAACCAGAAGTTATCCTGTTGGATGAACCAGCATCAGCATTAGATCCAATCTCGACCTTGAAGATTGAAGAATTGATCTATGAATTAAAAGACAAGTATACGATTGTGATTGTCACACACAATATGCAACAAGCTGCTCGAGTATCGGACTACACTGCCTATATGTATATGGGCGAGATGATCGAGTTCAATGATACCAGTACCTTATTTACTAATCCGAATGAAAAGATGACTGAGGATTATATTACGGGGCGTTATGGATGATGATACGACAGGAAAATAATAATGGCTAATGGCGTAGTAAATCAACATATTTCAAAACAGTTCGACGATGAACTGGAAAATGTTCGCGGAAAGGTACTCGCTATGGGCGGCTTGGTCGAGCAACAACTTAATAATGCCATTAAATCACTCATTGATGGTGATATAGATCTAGGCACGACAGTTATTGAAACGGAAGTTCAGGTAAATTCATATGATGTTTCAATAGATCAAGAATGCACTAAAATTTTGGCCAGACGTCAACCCGCTGCAAGCGATTTACGCCTGGTAATGGCAATAACAAAAACGATCACTGATCTTGAGCGTGTTGGTGATGAGGCAGAAAAGATAGCAAAAATGGGACTGGAGTTAACCGACAAACAGGGTCCTAAATCTTATTATGTTGGTATTAACGCGATGGGTAACCTAGTAAGCCAATTATTACACGAAGCGTTAGATGCCTTTGCGCGTATGGACTCAAAAAAAGCTGTGGAAGTTGCAGGAAAAGAACTGGAGTCAGATGATCAGTATGTGGCAATCTTAAGACAATTGATCACGTATATGATGGAAGATCCCAGGAATATCAGCGGCGCATTGGATGCTGTTTGGGTTGCTCGTGCGTTGGAACGTATTGGTGATCACTCACGCAATATTTGTGAGAATATTATTTATCTTGTGGAAGGTAAAGATGTCCGACATACGAGCATTAAATATATGGAAGAAATAGTCTTTGATAATTAGTAAGAATATCAAGCAATAGAAAACGCTCAATTTTACCCAAAGATGGCTGATAAAATATAGAAAAAGATTATCGCCAGTATCCCTCCTGCGGGCAGGGTAATAATCCAAGACATAAATATCGAACCAATCACACGCAAGTTTAAGGCAGAGATACCTCGCGCAAAACCAACGCCTAATACCGCACCGACTAATGTATGGGTCGTTGAAATCGGGATACCTGTGCCGGAAGCAAGTACAACAGTGGTAGACGCTGCCAATTCTGCACAAAAGCCGCGGCTTGGCGTAAGGTCTGTGATGCTTGATCCAACAGTGGCAATCACCTTATGGCCGTACATAAGCAGTCCGATAACTATTCCCACTCCGCCGAGTAGCAATATCCAGATCGGCATTGCGGATTTTTGTGCAATCGCGCCATCATTTGTCACAATACTAACAATAGCGGCAACAGGTCCTACCGCATTAGCAACATCATTAGATCCATGAGCAAAGGCCATGGCACAAGCGGTGAAGATCATTAATACACCAAATACCAGCTCAACATTTTGGAATTGGTAAGATGCGTTTTTTTCTTTATCGAAGTCAATTCTTCTAATTAGGAATGCACCAATGATTGCACAAAGGAGGCCGATGATAATACTGACGGCGTAACATTCACCTGTAGATAAATCTAAACCGATATGCTTTAAGCCTTTAAACATCGTAACTAGAGAAATCATTGTTCCAGTGATAAAAATGTAGACAGGAACATAGTGGATAGCGTTTTTCATCGGATCTGTGGTATCAAGTATTAACTTTTGCACACTACGAAATAGAGCATAGGCTAAAGTTCCAGCAATAATCGGAGAGACAACCCAGCTAGCAGCTATAGATCCCACCTTGCCCCATTTAACCGCTTCTATGCCGATACCTACGGCAGCAAAACCAACAATCGCGCCAACAATAGAATGTGTTGTTGATACTGGTAATCCATATTTAGTGGCGACCAATAACCACAACCCAGCAGCCAATAACGCTGCAAGCATACCGAAAACAAGAAGCTCGGGTGTGCCAGAGAGCAGTTCCGCATCGATGATGCCTTTGCGAATAGTAGAGGTTACCTGGCCACCTGCCAGAAACGCGCCGGCGAATTCAAAAATGGCAGCAACAATGACAGCGCGCTTTAGAGTTAATGCCTTTGAACCAACTGAAGTCGCCATGGCGTTAGCAACGTCATTCGCTCCAATACCCCAAGCCATGAATAGGCCGAAGCAGCCAGCCAATATAAGATATATTGTTGTATGTTCCATTGTGATTATTATTATTTAGCTAGCATTAATTGCAGGCGATTGCCTGTGCTCTGCGCTGAATCAGCGAGATCCCCGGTCCACTCTATGATCTTGTAGAGAAACATCACGTCTATGGGTGGTAGTTCTTGTTCGGTCTTATAGAGATCTGCGCGTAATTTAATTTGAATCTCATCTGTCTCACCTTCAATGACGTGTAACTCTTCAATCATCTTCTGTACACGAACCGCTTCATCGCCTCGAAACCCGGTGACGACCAACTCGTCTAGCTCATTGATTGCAACTTGTGCTTGTCGAGTCGCATCAATACAGCGTTTTAAAAACTCCATATAGCCGCCGCTAATAGATTTTGGCAAAGACATTTTACGACCTAGTGTTAAACCGGCTATATCTTTGGCCTTGTTTGCAATATGGTCTTGCATTTCCAGAACCTCTAGCACATCTCTTCTATCGATGGGCATAAAAAGGCTAGTCGGGAGATGCAGGCGGAGTTCATTCTTTATCTCATCTGCGTCGTGTTCTAACTGCACGAGCTTCGCTTGTGTATCTGTTGCCTGTTCCCAATCATTATTTATAACAGACTCAAAATAAGGAATGAGCTCTTCTACGCACAAGACCACGATATCAATATGTTTTTGTAAAGGGGTTACCGGGGAACTACCAAAGATTCGAGAAAAATAGTTAGATTGAGCCATTAATAATGCACCCTATACATTTGAGTCAAATTTCTGAAGTTGATACTCATTATGCTTAACTTTACTAAATGATTATTTGTTCTTAACATTTCACAAAGATGTAATATAAAAAGTTATATCTATATTGTTGCGAGATTGTATGCTGTATCCAGTGTTATTGTATAGAGTCAATTATCTTAAATAAGAATTAAACCTGCATAAGCATTAAAAATCATTGTATATACTTGATTTACATTAATTTATATAAAAAAGTAAGTGATAATCTACTACTATGGTCATTAAAAATAATAAAACAGAAGGCGCAATGGATACGAGTAATTTAAAACAACCCGAGCTTTATATAAATCGCGAGTTGAGTCTTCTGGAATTCAACCGACGTGTATTTGAGCAAGCCAAGGATGAGAATAATCCATTACTTGAACGCTTACGCTTTCTTTGTATTGCCAGCACCAATCTGGATGAATTTTTTGAAATTCGCGTCTCTGGTCTAAACCAGCAGGTCAAGTATGGATCAGTACAAACAGGTGAAGATAATCTGACGCCGATTGAAGTCTTGAAAAAGATTAGTGAAGTAGCCCATGAGCTCGTAGACGAACAATATAAAATTCTCAATGAAGTGCTTATTCCAGAGTTGACCAAAGAAAAGATTCGCATTCTGCGCCGCGCTCAATGGAAACCAAAATTATCGCGATGGGTGAAGCGTTATTTTAATCGAGAGCTGATACCCATATTAAGCCCTATAGGCTTGGATCCTTCGCATCCATTTCCGCGTGTATTAAATAAAAATTTGTATTTTATCGTAACGCTTGAAGGTAAAGATGCCTTCGGTCGTGAAGGTGGTTATGCAATAGTACAGGCGCCAAGATCGCTACCACGCGTCATTGAAGTTCCTAAAGAACATTCAACCAGAACACACGATTTTATTTTATTATCGTCAGTGTTGCATGCTCATGTTGGTGAATTATTTCCAGGCATGAAGGTAAAAGGTTGTTTTCAATTCCGTGTTACACGTAATAGCGATCTATTTGTCGATGATGAGGAGATTGATGATCTTTTGCGCGCTTTGGAAGGCGAGTTACCCTCGCGGCGTTATAATGATGCTGTTCGTCTGGAGGTTGCAGATAATTGTCCGGAAGAGATCATCCATTTTCTGCTTGATCAATTTAAATTAACTGAAGATGCGCTTTATAAAGTTAATGGCCCGGTTAATCTAAATCGATTACTACAGCTTCATGATTTGGTTGACCGTCCTGATTTAGTCTACCCGGGTTTCACGCCAGATATACCGCCACGTCTTTTAAAGACGAACAATATTTTTGACACCTTACACAATGGCGATATTCTGCTCTTACATCCATTCCAGTCTTTTGCTCCGGTGATCGATTTTCTAAGGCAAGCTGCAAATGACCCTGCAGTTTTATCGATAAAACAAACTTTGTATCGAACTGGTGGTGACTCGGCTATCGTATCAGCATTAAAAGATGCCGCACGCGCAGGAAAAGAAGTTACGGTTGTCATTGAATTACGTGCACGCTTCGATGAGGAGGCGAATATTGAACTGGCGAATGATCTTCAGGAATCAGGCGCACATATTGTTTATGGTGTTGTTGGTTATAAGACCCATGCCAAAATGATAATGGTTGTCCGTAGAGAAGGACGTTCGCTGCGTCGTTATGTCCATCTGGGTACCGGAAATTACCATGCCCGAACTGCCAGATTATATACAGACTATGGTCTATTAACTGCAGATCAAGCCGTTGCTGAAGATGTTAACAAGCTTTTTCATCAGATGACCGGGCTGGGTCGAGCAACAAAATTAAAGAAGTTATTACAGTCACCATTCACCTTACATAAGGGGATACTGGATTTCATTAATCAGGAAATAGTGAATGCCAGGGCAGGCAAGGAGGCGCGAGTCATTGCTAAAATGAATGCGTTGGTAGATCCAGAGATTATTCGAGCTTTATATGAAGCTTCTATGGCAGGTGTAAAAGTTGATCTGATCATCCGTGGCATTTGTTGCTTGCGACCCGGTATAAAAGGTATCTCTGACAATATTCAGGTACGTTCCATTATTGGTCGTTTTCTTGAGCATACACGTGTCTTTTATTTTCATAATGATGGCGATCCAGACCTTTATTGTTCCAGTGCTGACTGGATGCCCAGAAATCTTTTTCATCGTGTAGAAGCATGTTTTCCTATAGAAGAAAAACGGCCTCGTGATCAAATTATTCAGCTAGGTTTATTGAATTACCTTTCAGATAATTCACAAGCCTGGATATTACAAGCCGATGGCAGTTATCGACATGCAAAAACAGGTAATGCAAAACCGAGGTCAGCACAACAGGTGTTGCTGGATCAGTATTGCTAATGAAGTTAGTTAAAAATTAATTTGTAATCTGTTACAGAAAGATAATTCTTTTCTGTTTCAAGGTCTGCTTCAGTCAAGGGATGATCTATAAGCCAGTTATCCTGAAAAATCAGCTCGATCTTTTCCCCTTTAATTTTGATATCAATTTCAGGTATCTTTATCGCGTTTCGACTTCGATTTAAAACTATCGCCAGACGTAAAATGATAACTGATTTTATCAATTTATTTTTAACATCATCCGTCACCTGATCAAACAAATCTAACGCAATTTTTCGGCGATGTAAGCGAACAAGAATACTTAATAAAACTTGTTCCTGTCGTGAAAATCCGGGCATATCAGAATTACTTAAAAGATAAGCTCCGTGTTTGTGATATTGATTGTGTGCTATTGCTAAACCGACCTCATGTAATCGCGCTGCCCAGCGAATCATTTTTAAATCTTCCCTTTTCTCTAATTGCCATTCGGCCTTGGCTTTTTTGAACAAATGCTTGGTTATCTTTTCAACACGCTCGGCGTGTTCAATATCAACGCTATATCGAGCCATCAACCGACTTACGGTTTTATCACGAACATCACTATCATGCTGGCGGCCAATCTGGTCGTACAACAAGCCTTCTCGCAATGCACCATCCGAATATTCCATGGATTTAATTTCCAGTGCTTCAAATACAGCGGACAGCACAACGACACCACCAACAAAAACAGGTTTGCGATTATCAGGAAGAGCTTCGAAATCAATTTTATTGATATGTCCAAAAGAAATAAGCGCCTTTCTTAATTCAGATAAAGATTCAGGGCATATGACAGAGTCATTCCAACCCTTGGCAGTAATGACATCAAGTATTGATCGGATGGTCCCAGAGGTGCCTATGGACTTGTCCCAACCATAGTGATGATAGATGCCTTGTACATTTTCCAGTTCTTGTAGAGCGGCAATATGGGCTTTACGTAAACGCTTGGTAGTTATCTCGCCATCATTAAAAAAACGTTGGCTGATATTAACGCAGCCCATGAACAAACTTTCAGTGATATCGGCATCAAAGCCTTTGCCAATGATAAGTTCAGTGCTACCACCACCAATATCTACGACCAAACGTTTATCTGTGTCATTGAATATTGTATTTGCCACGCCAACATAAACCAAACGTGCTTCCTCACGGCCGGAGATTATCTCTATCTTGTGCCCTAACGCTGCATTTGCTTGAGATAGAAATTCAACTCCATTTCTGGCCTGACGTAGGGTGTTGGTACCTACGGCACGAATATTGGAGCTTGGGATGGTTTTTATACGCTGGCCAAATTTTTCCAGGCACTGTAGTGCCGTTTCCATTGCTTCATCAGTCAATCGATTGTTTGCATCAAGTCCACCCGCTAGCCGAACCATTTCTTTTATACGATCAACAACCAATGCTCGGCCATCAACAATATTGGCAACAATCATATGAAAACTATTTGATCCAAGATCAACAGCGGCGTAAGTTTCGTTAGTGTCGGACAAGAGCAGGTTCAACTGTGAAATATTTAGTGAGCAATGATTATCTTGACCGTTTGATAAATAAGATAGAATTAAGATGAAAATGTAGCATACTTTGATAATTATTTTTTGAGAATATTATTATGAGTTTTTATTTATATCTCATGCGTCACGCGAAGTCAGACTGGTCTGGCCTTGGCACGTCTGATTATGACAGACCTATCAATCATCGTGGCGAGAAAAATGCTAAACGAATTGGAGCATGGATGGCGGAAAACAATTTCTTGCCTGAGAAAATAGTCTCTTCTCCTGCAATTCGAGCAAGACAAACAATTGAAATCGTCAGTGAACAATTCGGGCCTTCCCAAGTGAAGATTGATCTTGACGAGGATCTTTACCTTGCCAGCCTCGGTACCTTAATAGAAGCTGTGCAGCTTTATAAAAATGATGTAAGTAGCTTGATGCTGGTTGCCCATAATCCCGGCATGGACTATCTAGTAAATGATCTATTGAGTAGATCAATAAATACAATTTCAGGACATATCGTTATGACAACGGCAAATTTGGCGATTTTTGAATACAAGGACAGTCACTTTGATCCCGAGAAGGATAAAGGCAATCTAATAGAATTTGTACAACCAAAAAAATTAACTTAACTCTCTTGTTTGCCATGTTCGCACGAGTACAGGCTTACTTTTCAGCAACCAAATAAGCAATCCAGCCAGCGTCAGCTTCACCCTCGGTCTCAGGAACAAAGACACCGTTACCTTCGCCGTCTTCATCAGCTTGTTCCCAATAGATAGTTGGCTTAAATCCAGCTACGGTTAGCATCTCGGTTATTTCTGGTAGTGTCCATACACGCCATTCATATTCAAAAGCCTTCAGCATTTTAGAGCCGTCTTTAAACTTAAAGTGAATATAATTTTTAGCAATACCTGTCACCGGGCTGTATTTATGTTGATCCCAGATATAAGTACAGTATTCATTTTTGGTTTTTTCTTTCATTTCCTGAAAGGCTTCATAGCCACCATACGCATCGAGAAAGAATATGCCGTCTTTTGCCAAGGAATTATAAATGTTCTTAAAATATTCAATGGTTAGTTGGCGTTCCTTTAATAACCAGTAGCTAAAATTCATGGCTAATACGATTTCGACTGGTTTGGTTTTTATCGTTAGTACATTATCGTTAACAACAGTAATACGCTTTGCCTGGTCCGGCGTTAATTTGGAGATCTTGTTCTTTTTCCCCCACTCTAATACCTCTTTATCAAGATCGACACATATAGCAGTATTGGTCTTACGTCGTTTTATCCATTCGCAGGAGGTATTCGTTGTGCCGCAAAAATCTTCTCTTAAGGTTTTAGCTTGGCGTTTTCGCAGCTTGGTAAACGTTGCATCAACAAAATCAATTTCAGACTCTACACATTGTACGGACTCTTCATAACAAATGTGTTTATCAGCCCTTTCAGCCATTGATTTTTTAGAATCTGGTTTTGTTTTCTTATTATTATTTGAAGCCATGTTGATTACCGTTAAGATAGAGTTAATACAAATTAATAGCGCTGCGATCGATAAAAAGCAGGATTATAACGAATAGTAGTAACATATATTACTTTTATTACAGATTGGTGAAATTGAACATATGAGTTGGTGGGGAAAAATACTCGGTGGCGCCTTTGGCATGATGCTAGGTGGTCCTATAGGAGCTGTTTTAGGCGCTGCAATGGGACACAACTTTGATAAAGGTTTGTCACAGCCTGGCAATCAAACGGGCTTTGGTCGTCAAGAACGTGCTCAAACCATGTTCTATACCGCGACATTTTCCGTCATGGGTCATGTCTGTAAAGCAGACGGGCAAGTTACTGACGACGAAATAGCATTAGCCAGACATGTCATGCAGCAGATGGACATGGATGAGGCGCAAAGAAAAGCAGCCATTGGTTTGTTTAATGAAGGCAAGAAAGACTCTTTCCCATTAAACGATGTTATTAAACAATTTAAGCAAGAGATAGGTTTTCGGCCAAACTTGTTACGTATGTTTATCGAAGTGCAGATCATGGCGGCTTATGCCGATGGCGTTGTGGATCCAGCAGAACGTAAAGTCTTATTAAATATTTGCCAATTACTTAATATCTCTCGTCATGAGTTCGACCATCTTTGTGCCATGATTGGAGGTACTGGTAGTGGCTCATCAAAATCAGGGCGTAATGATGGAGCCCCATCGTTAAAACAGGCTTATTTAGTACTAGATATAGATAAATCAGCGAGTACCAGTGAGATAAAAAAAGCTTATCGACGCCTATTAAGCCAACATCATCCGGACAAACTGGTTGCAAAAGGACTACCTGAAGAAATGATGAAGGTAGCAGCAGATCGTACACATGAGATTAGAAAGGCGTACGAAGTCATAAAAAAAGAAAAAGGTTTTTAACAATACGCATCTATAAATAATGCAGGTAACTAATAGTGAGAAATAGTGAGAAATAGTTTTCTTTTAATTTTCGCGATCATTCCGGGCATTAGCTATGCTTCAAGTGGTTGGGAAGGGCTTATAAGTATAGGCGCAATACGAATATTATTATTAATTTGGCCTATCATTTTGCCATTCTTTTTCTTGCCAAAAAATAATAAGCGATTTGCACATTATCTTGTTCTTATAATTCTTGTCTATGGCATTATTGGTTTAGCTAGCGCCCCATTTTCATTTTTGTTGCAGGCAGGCAGTTGGTTCAATAACTCCTTTTATGGTTGGGGATACGTATTAGCAACACAAGCTTTAGCATTTTGTTTGTCTGTTTACGCATTAAGGAAGCTTAGTGTGTTATGCATAAAGACTGTAGATCAGCACTACACTAAACATTAATTTCTGATTTCAAAGCATGAACACTTATCTTGTTAATTGAATGTGGTTTACGGAGAAAAGATTAGCCGTTGTATTCTGGGTTTATTTTGTCGAAGGGTTAAGCTTCAATAGTTTAACTTTGTATTTAGTCGTTGTAGTCTCTATTGCTGCTCCATCAAGCTTTACAACGCCAATATTTATTTCTATGGTGATACTCGTAATTTTATATTACATATGGTCCACGATATCGGTATGGAAATGTGCGGCTAATGTAAGCTGGAAGCCGTGGGGATATATTGCTCGGTTCGTGGTGCTGACCCCCTATACTATTTGAAACTTCTGCTCTACTAATTAGCCCATATTAAGTGATTATTGTGATGAACAAGAACGTTGACGGATAGATTCTTCCTTATATTTCTCTAATAAACTACTACCTGTTGGTGTCGATTTACTTAGCCAGTCTATAAGTAGGTTCTCTTTTTCTTCTTGATTCAATTGCCAGTCTTGTTCGGTGTCTTTTATTTTGTTGGCTAAATAATAAAGGCAGATGCCAGCACTGACGGAAACGTTGTAGCTTTGTGTGAAGCCGTGTAATGGAATTTGTACTTTATAGTCGGCCTTGTCCTCAAGCTCTTGGCTTAAGCCTGTTTCTTCACAGCCAAAACATAGCGCCAGCTTCTTATCTACGGGGAGTTCATCTAAAGGAATGCAATCTTCGCTGAGTGTCATGGCGACGATTTTATAATCTTGTTGTTTCAAGTTTTCTAAACATACTTTGCGACCGATGCTTTCAGAATAACAATCGAGAGCGATCCATTTTGCAGCGCCTTTAACTACGTCTCGATTTATTTTGTGTTTATTTCGTTCTTGAATTGAGTGAAGACTTTGTATGCCGAGACATTCACTGGTGCGTATTATGGCGCTGGCGTTTTGCGGAAGGTATATGTCGTCAAGTACAACTGTTAGATAGCGAGTGCGTTGTTGTAGAATTTCTTTTAATAAAGCAACACGTTCCTCATTTATAATATCCGTAAATTTCGCGATGATTTTAGATCGTTGCTTGGTGTTCACGCTACGAACCTACTTTGAATCAGATTCCCAGTGCTCACCTTCAATTATGTTGCCGTTATCTGTATTTGTTTGTCGAATATCAATTTGAGATTGAATGAAGCTGGCAAGAAAAGTTTGAGCGATTCGATGGCGTAGTGCCGGAATTAACACCAAAAAACCAAATACATCGGTAAAGAAACCCGGTGTTAACAGTAACGCGCCAGCGACGAGCAGCATCAGACCTTCAATTAACTCCGTTGCAGGCAGGTTTCCCTGATCCATATTCATTTGAACCTTTGCGATTGTAGAAAGCCCCTGTTGGCGTAATAGCGCGGCACCAAGCGCAGCAGTTCCGATAACGAGTATGATGGTATAGGCCACGCCGAATACTTTGCCAATCTCGATTAATATCGCAATCTCGATGAGTGGTATAACCAAGAACATGAAAAATAATATTTTAAACAAAAGGTGAAGCTCCAACGCTTAATTTGAATGGCTAATGTGGCATTATTATTGATGTATGGGCAGAATACTAATTTACAAGACTAAAACTGAATTGTATTACGTAATATCATGACTAAAAAGACAGAACACCTATTGGTGCTGAGCACCTGTCCAGGCTCAATCACAGCGAAAAAAATCGCCCAGGATTTGGTCACTGAAAAACTCGCTGCCTGCGTGAATATTGTGCCTGGTGTGCAGTCTTTTTTTTCATGGGTGGGCAAAGTAGACAAGGCAAATGAGCTCTTGCTTGTCATAAAAACGACGTCCAATGAATATGAAGCACTTGAAAAGCGGCTCAAAAAACTACACCCATACGAACTTCCGGAAATTATTGCTGTCCCTATTCTCACAGGCTCAGCTGAATACCTGAACTGGATTAGCTCAACTACCGGAAAATCATGATTCCAATTCGTAACGCCTTATTTTTTATATTTGTTCTATGTTCACTGTCAGCCAATGCTGGTGAGATAAAGAACAAATTAAGCGATCTATTTTCATTTCAAGAGTCAGCCTCTTCTGATGAAATTCTGGATCCAGAGATAGCCTTTCTTGTTAACGCTGAAGTTCTACCTGATGGGCAGTTGTATTTAAACTGGGATATTGAACCGGGATACTATCTTTATAAGAATAAATTTTCGGCAGCGACTGATAATCCGGACATAAGCTTTAATAAGCTTCATTTTCCAACCGGGAAAATAAAAGAAGATCCTGCATTTGGGCAGGTCGAAGTCTATTACGGTCAGAACAACGCATCTGGACCGATTACGTTAAGCAGTACTAATCTCAAAGAATTCAAACTTAATGTTGCCTATCAAGGCTGCAAAGAAGACTCTGTTTGTTATCCACCGATTAAAAAATCGTTAGCTGTTTCTTTGCCCGCATCGTTTAATTTACAAGCGAGTGAAAATAGCTCAACTAATGAACCATTGCTCTCTGAACAAGATGCGATCACGAAAAAATTAAAAGATAAAAACCTGTTATTTAATATTATTTCTTTTTTTGGTTTTGGCTTATTGCTTTCTTTAACACCCTGTGTTTTCCCAATGATCCCTATTCTGTCGGGCATTATTGTTGGAGAGGGAAGTCGAATTACTCGAACAAGGGGCATCACACTTTCATTAAGTTATGTCATTGCTATGGCATTAACCTATGCCGTACTCGGCATGATCGCTGGCTTATTTAGCCTTAACCTGCAAGCCGCTTCGCAAAATGTTTGGGTGTTAAGTTTATTTAGCGGTGTATTTGTTTTTCTTGCCCTGTCCATGTTTGGGTTTTATGAATTGCAATTACCATCAAGTTGGCACAGTAAGCTATCGCCCAAGCCCGCAGAAGCTAACCACGGCACCTTAAAAGGCGCTGCTGTCATGGGCGTATTATCGGCAATCATTGTGGGGCCCTGTGTTGCGCCACCATTAGCAGGCGCTTTGTTCTATATCAGCCAAACAGGCGATGCACTGTTAGGTGGCTTTGCCTTGTTTGCAATGGGACTCGGCTTTGGAGTGCCGTTATTAATTATTGGTGCTACCTCTGGTGAGTTGTTACCACGCGCAGGGGCCTGGATGGAATCCATCAAGCGACTCTTTGGTGTTGTTATGTTGGGTGTTGCGATATGGTTTCTGGAACGCGTACTCCCGGAATCAATCGTTTTAATTCTTTGGGCTACTTTATTTATATCCACAGCGGTTTTTATCGGGACGCTGGATCGTATAGAGAATACAACCACACAATGGCAGCGTTTATGGAAAGCACTGGGGTTAATCATGTTGGTTTATGGTGTTATCTTAATAGTCGCTGCCGCAAATGGTGGCGGAACCGTCTTAAAACCATTTCCTCAACAATCTTATCAAACAACTGTAGAAACTTTACCATTTAGTTATGTCGTCAGTCTTGAGGAGCTCGATAAGGAATTACAACAAGCAAAGAGTGAGGGCAAGCCTGTCATACTGGACTTCTATGCAGACTGGTGTGTCGTCTGCAAAGAAATGGAAACCTATACCTTTAGTGATCCTTCTGTGCGTGAAGGCTTAAAACAGTTTGTCTTGTTAAAGGTTGATGTCACTAAAAACAACGAGCTCGATAAAGCATTTTTAAAACAGTTTGATCTTTTTGGCCCGCCGGCAATTCTATTTTTTAATACAAACAGCACAGAGATAAAGTCTCATCGTCTCGTCGGCTTCGTTAAGGCCAAACCCTTCCTAGAGCATCTTACCGAAGTGATTTCCTTATGAAGCAATGGCAATTAATATTTGCTGTGCTTATTGTCGCACTAATGTCAGCTTTTGGTGGTTACCAGTTGCATCAATATTTTAAGAACGACAAGAAATCTGAGGTGGTGAAGACGGTACATAATCCGATTGCACCTGAGAGCGTCATTGGTACAACAGTTGAAGACTTCAGTTTATCTGACTCAAATGGTGAGCTACGCAGTTTATCCGAATGGAAAAACAAAGTAATAGTTTTAAACTTTTGGGCTACCTGGTGTGCGCCATGCCGTGAAGAAATCCCTGCCTTTGTCGAACTTCAACAGCACTACCAAAGCAAAGGATTACAGTTTATTGGGATCGCATTACAACAAGCCGAAGAAGTCCGTGGCTTTATGGAAGAGTTTAATGTTAACTATCCTTCTCTAGTGGGTGGAGATGAAGTAATCCAGGCCGCAAAACGACTGGGCAACGATATTGGCGCCTTGCCATACACTGTTATCATTGATACCCGTGGTGAAATTGTTTTTACAAGACGCGGGCCCCTATCAAAAAGTGATGCCGAATTGGTCATAAAAACTCTCCTTTAAACACGAAAATTCTTAATAACAGGTTCGTATTCCCTTTAAAATACTGTTAACATCCATAAAAAAGCGTCTAAAATCGTTAAAACGTACTTTTTAGGGGAATGTTTTGAAGTTTCTTGTATTACATGGTCCAAATCTCAACCTTTTAGGAGAGCGTGAGCCTGAAGTTTATGGCACCACAACCTTAGCCGAGATCGATGCGAAATTGAGCGATTTGGCCAAGAATAAGGGTCATGAACTATCAACATTTCAAAGTAACGCAGAACATGCGTTGATTGACCAGATTCATGCAGCTAAAAAGTCAGGCATTGACTTTATTTTAATCAACCCAGGCGCTTTCACCCATACCAGTATTGCGATACGTGATGCTATGTTGGGAACACAGCTGCCTTTTATCGAGATTCATCTTTCAAACGTATTTTCACGCGAGGAATTTAGACAACACTCATTTTTATCCGATATCGCTGTTGCGGTTATTAGTGGTCTTGGTGCCTATGGTTATGAACTTGCTCTGCTAGGTGCAGAGCGTCACTTACAACAATAAATAGAAGTAAATTTAGAATGGATATCAGAAAAGTAAAAAAATTAATCGAACTACTAGAAGAGTCTGGCATAGCAGAAATTGAAATTCATGAAGGTGAAGAGTCCGTACGTATAAGTCGTGGCTCAACAATTGCCCCTGCTCAAACAATGGTTAATTTACCGCAGGCTCAAACAGCGCCTGTTTTACAAACGAATGAACCAAAAAAATCGAATCTAGCTGCAGATGAAAGCACGCCAAGCGACAATTATGCAGACCAAGGCCATGTTGTTACCTCGCCGATGGTGGGTATTTTTTACCTGTCTCCATCACCTGAGGAACCAGAGTTTGTTAGTAGAGGACAAAATGTCAAGGCAGGTGAGATCCTCTGCATCATCGAAGCGATGAAGATCATGAATCAAATCGAATCTGATGCGAGCGGCAAGTTGGTCAGGACATTAGTCGAGAATGGTGAAGCAGTCGAGTATGGCCAGCCACTATTCATTATTGACCCTTCTTAAGTCATAAGCACACCCTTAAAACGGGTTTTTCATAAAAGAATTTAATAGAGCATTTTTATTCATGTTAGAAAAAGTTGTTATTGCAAACCGGGGCGAGATAGCGCTTCGAATTCTCCGAGCATGTAAAGAACTAGGCATTAAAACAGTTGCCGTCTATTCAGAGGCAGATCATGATCAGAAGCACGTTTTCCTTTCCGATGAATCTGTTTGTATCGGGCCTGCTGCCTCGATAGATAGTTATCTAAACATACCAGCTGTTATCAGCGCTGCAGAGGTTACCGATGCTGTCGCAATACATCCGGGTTATGGTTTTCTCTCGGAGAATGCAGACTTTGCCGAACGGGTAGAACAAAGCGGTTTTGTATTTATTGGCCCGAAGGCAGAAACGATTCGCTTAATGGGAGACAAGGTTTCTGCAATCAAGGCAATGAAGAAAGCCGGCATCCCTTGTGTGCCCGGTTCCGATGGTCCCTTAGGTGACGACCCGGTTAAGTTAAAAAAGACGGCAAAAGAAATAGGTTATCCCGTTATCATCAAGGCTTCAGGTGGTGGTGGTGGCCGAGGCATGCGCGTTGTGCATAGTGAGGCAAGCTTAATCAAGTCAATAACATTAACACGTGCCGAAGCGGCTTCTGCATTTGGTAATGATATGGTCTACATGGAAAAGTTTCTTGAGCATCCGCGTCATATAGAAATTCAGATTCTTGCAGATGAGCATGGCAATGTTATTTATCTCGGTGAGCGTGACTGTTCCATGCAACGACGACATCAAAAGGTGATAGAAGAAGCACCCGCTCCCGGATTAGACGCGGCAACCAGAAAGAAAATCGGCGAACGTTGTGTTGAAGCGTGTAAAGCAATCTCCTATCGTGGCGCAGGTACATTTGAGTTTCTCTATGAAAATGGTGAGTTTTATTTCATCGAGATGAATACTCGAGTTCAAGTAGAACATCCGGTAACAGAGATGATTACCGGTGTTGATATTGTTAAAGAGCAATTACATATCGCTAATGGCGAGCCATTAAATTATAAGCAAGATGACATTAAGATAAATGGACACGCGATCGAATGCCGTCTTAATGCCGAAGATCCGGTAAATTTTATGCCATCTCCTGGTACCATCGAGCATTATCATGCGCCAGGTGGTTTTGGTATTCGCGTGGACACCCATGTTTATCAGGGATATAAGGTTCCGCCTCATTATGATTCTATGATCGGCAAATTAATTGCCCATGCCGAAACCAGACAATTAGCAATAGCGCGATTATCAATGGCCTTATCAGAGATCGTTATCGATGGTATTAAGACCAATATTCCTTTACACCAGGATCTGATTCAGGACACAGCTTTTATGGCGGGCGGCACAGATATTCATTATCTGGAGAGTAAACTCGGAATCAAATAATGGCCTGGCTTCAACTTGAACTTGAAACAAATCAAACTCAAGCTGAAGAGCTCTCGGAATTACTAGAACAATTTGGCGCTGTCTCTGTTTCGTTAACAGCGTCTAGTGCTGAGCCTTTGTTCGATACTCAAGGTCAAGACGAGAAAACGGAAGAAAACCAGAGCGAAAATAATAACAAAAAGCTCTGGCAGAAGACGCGTGTGATGGCTTTGCTTCACCCTGATTCTGATCTCGATATTATGCTGGTTTGTTTGCGTGACCGTATTGGCGCTGACAATATTTATCAACATAAAATTGAATTATTGAAAGATAAAGATTGGGTTGGCGAGTTTAAAGCTGAGCACCAACCATTGTACTTTTCAGATCGGGTTTGTATTTCTCCAAGCTGGTGTGATCAACCTGATAATAATATTCCAACTTTGATACTTGATCCTGGATTAGCCTTTGGTACCGGCGCACATCCAACAACTTCATTATGTATCGAATGGCTAGCTGAGAACGATCTGTCAAATAAGGTAGTGATTGATTATGGCTGTGGCTCAGGAATTCTGGCAATGGTTGCCGCTCTTCTGGGCGCAAGAGAAGTGTATGCAGTTGATATAGACAATCAGGCTCTACAAGCTGCGAAAGACAATATAGACAGAAACAAGCTGACCGAAAAAATCGTAGTAAACCATGTTGATGATGTCGCCCTTCCTGTTGCAGATATCTTGATTGCAAATATATTGATGAACCCCTTGAAAGAATTAGTTAGTAAATTTTCTGAAATAACCAGGGCTGAAGGGGATATCATTTTGTCCGGATTACTTCATGTCCAAGCGGAAGAATGCTTGGACGCGTATAGCGCATGTTTTAATATGGATGAACCTGTCTTTAATTCAGAGTGGGCGCGCTTACATGGTATTAAAAAGTAATGTTTACAATTTGTCCTAAATGCTCAAAACAATTTCGACTTTATGCAGAACATATTGCTGCTGCTTCCGGACAGGTTCGTTGTGGTTTTTGTAATGCACTGTTCAATGCTCTGGATCATTTGCACGATGAGCCATTATCAAATGAAACGATCAGCAAAATTATTCAGCCTGAACCTGAGCAAGAACGAGTAATAGAGCCCGAGACTAATAGCCCAAAGCATGATGAATCAGANCTTATTGAGCCTGAGAACAATGTATTAAGCTCGCTTGGCGAAGGTGATAGTGAGCAACNACTTNAAAAAGAGCCAGAATTCGATATCCCAAATTATGATGAACCTGAAATAGTAAGTCCTCCAGATAATGGTTTANTAAATACAATTGATGAAGGTAATAGTGAAAAAATAAACGCGGGCGGTGATCCGGCAATAATTTCAGAGCCAGAACAGCACGAAGAACTTCAGCCTGATGAAGATCTAATCATTTCAAGCAATACAGAAAATAGTGAACTTGAGTTCGACACGGCCATACATGAAATTGGTGCTGATGTGGCTGTTGAAGCAAATGCTGTTGAAGCAAATAAAGCACAAATTAAGGACGAAGAGCACGAGGAAGATGTGCTGGGCCTGATTGAATCAGAAGACAGAGAAACGCATTATCATTTTCCTGATGCAGATGAAGTTTTATCAGAAGAACCGAGAAAACGACGGTGGATACCGACCTTTTTTTGGACTAGCGCTTGTTTTGTAGCGCTGATGGGCATTATCTTGCAGTTAGTCTGGTTTAATCGTGATCTGGTTTCGATGAAATACCCGCAATTAACACCCTTTATTAAGCAAGTTTGCAATGAACTTGATTGTAGAATTTTACGTCATCGAGATACCCAGGCCATAAAGTTAGTGAATCGTGATGTGCGCTTGCATCCGAACTATCAAGATACATTATTGGTTAACGCTACAATTAATAATGAGCTGTCTGTTCGCCAACCATACCCGCGAGTGCAACTTACTCTGTTTGATACTTCCGGTGCTTTATTAGGTCATAGAAAATTTATCCCTAGTGATTATCTTGATGAAAGTATTGATCTGGATGAAGGTATGCCAATCAATATTCCGGTACATTTTGTGCTTGAAGTAAGCGGTCCAACTGCGGGTGCAGTTAGTTTTGAATTTAGGTTCCTTTGAAAAGTAACTGATTTTGTTCAGCAAAAATAAGCTGCTTTCATAGATAAAAATTAACCGTTATCATAAGTCATAAAAATAATTCGTTTTACCCATTCTTGTAATTTATAGCGTAGTTGTTTCATGTTTATAGGGTCCCATAGACTTAAAAATAATCTGCTGCTTGCTCCCATGGCAGGCGTTACTGATCAGCCTTTCCGACTTCTGTGTCGGGAACTGGGTGCAGGCCTTGTCATCTCGGAAATGATCACATCAAACCCTGCTTTATTCCATACAAGAAAGACACAGCTTCGTTTAATGAATAAAGGCGAGCCAGAGCCAAGAGCAGTACAAATTGCTGGGGCAGTACCAAAACAAATGGCAGAAGCGGCGGTGTTTAATGTTCAACATGGTGCAGAGATAATTGATATCAATATGGGTTGTCCTGCAAAGAAAGTGTGCAATCTAATGGCTGGTTCAGCATTATTAAGAGACGAGCAGCTCGTTGCAGATATCCTTGAGTCAGTTGTGAACGCAGTTTCTGTCCCGGTGACGCTGAAGATAAGAACCGGTTGGGATAAAGAAAATCGTAATGCCTTAAACATCGCTAATATCGCTGAATCTTCAGGTATTCAGGCGCTTACCGTCCATGGCCGTACTCGGGCGTGTGCGTTTACAGGCGTTGCTGAACATGAGACTGCGGGAGAAATAAAGACTCGCGTAAATATTCCGGTAATAGCTAATGGGGATATTACAACGCCTGAGATAGCGGCTGAAATACTAAAGACTTATGCGGTCGATGGCATAATGATTGGGCGAGCAGCACAGGGAAATCCATGGATATTTCGCGAGATAAATCATTATCTGGAAACCGGCGAAACACTCGGCTCACCCAGCTCAATAGAAGTAAGTCGTACATTGATCAGTCATGTACAACATCTGCATCGGTTTTATGGGGAAGTTCAAGGCGTTCGCATTGCGCGTAAACACATCGCCTGGTATTGCAAGCAACAACATAACGCGAATGCATTCCGCGGCGTAATTAATCGTATTGAAGAACCAAAGGAACAGCTAGACGTTATAAAAAATTATTTTGAAGGGCAAGAAACATTAGCAGCATGATAAAAACAAAACTAAGAAAACAAACGGCACATGACCGCGGTGAAACACCAGAAAAGTGTTTGGCAGATAACGTACAAAGAGCTATGGAAGCCTATTTTGAAGATCTTGATGGGCATGAAGCAAGTAATCTTCATGGATTGTTCTTAGAAGAAGTGGAAAAACCATTCTTCGATGTCGTTATGAAATATACGCAGGGAAATATAACCCATGCCGCGAAAATACTTGGTCTAAATAGAGTGACCTTACGTAGTCGATTAAAAAAGTACGGATTGGATTAATATATTAACCACCTCCATTCATTCGAATGGGTGCTACCGAGAGGAAATTTGTGTTATGCCAACAGTAAAACGTGCGCTGGTCAGCGTATCTGATAAGTCTGGAGTTGTTGAACTATGTAAGGGGTTAAATGAACTTGGCATTGGTATACTCTCGACAGGTGGGACAGCAAAATTATTAGCTGACAATAATATTGATGTGGTTGAGGTCTCAGACTACACCGGTTTTCCCGAGATGATGGATGGCCGGGTAAAAACCTTACACCCCAAGATTCATGGCGGTTTATTAGGCAGGCGTGGAACGGATGATGCGGTTATGCAAGAGCACGATATTGATGGCATCGATCTGGTCGTTGTGAATTTATATCCTTTTGAGCAAACAGTAAGCAAGCCCGATTGTACTTTGGCAGATGCGATAGAAAATATTGATATTGGCGGTCCTGCTATGTTGCGATCAGCGGCAAAAAATCATGCTTCGGTCACCGTTATTGTTGATGTAGCAGATTACGATGTTGTGTTAAAAGAAATCAAAGAAAACAATGCGAGCGTAAGTGATGAAACCCGATTTCGCTTGGCACAAAAAGTATTCGCGCACACAGCAAACTACGATGCAAATGTCTCAAATTACCTGGGCGCACTTGATGAAGCAAAACAGCCTATAGATTTCCCGCTTACGTACTCTACGCAATTTAAAAAACGACAAGAATTACGCTATGGAGAAAATCCACATCAATCAGCAGCGTTTTATACCGAGCCAAATCCGCCAGCAGGCACATTGGCTAGCGCGAAACAAATTCAGGGCAAAGAACTATCCTATAATAATATTGCTGATACAGATGCTGCATTGGAATGCGTGCTGTCATTCAAGGAAACAGCGTGTGTAATAGTTAAACATGCAAATCCTTGCGGCGTTGCCATTGGCAGTTCTGTGCTTGAAGCCTACGAACGAGCTTATGCTACTGACCCCACCTCAGCCTTTGGTGGCATCATTGCTTTCAATAAAGAGCTAGATGCTGAAACAGCAAAAGCGATAGTTGAAAGACAGTTTGTAGAAGTCATTATTGCACCAAGCATTGCGCCTGCATGCATTGAAATAATAGCCAGCAAGAAAGGTGTGCGCTTATTAGAAGCGGGAAAGCGAGAAGGCGTAATTCAACAACTCAACATGAAACGCGTTAGCGGCGGTTTGTTAGTGCAGGACAACGACCAGGGCATAATAACAAAAGAAGGCCTTAAAGTGGTGACGAAGAGAGCGCCAAGCGGACAGGAAATTAACGATCTAATTTTCGCCTGGCATGTTGTTAAATACGTTAAATCAAATGCAATCATCTACGCAAAGAATAACCAAACTATAGGTATTGGAGCCGGACAGATGAGCCGAGTCTATAGTGCACGCATTGCTGCAATAAAAGCGGCAGACGAAAAGTTGGAAGTGGCAGGTTCGGTAATGGCGTCAGATGCCTTCTTCCCATTTCGTGATGGCCTGGATTCAGCCGCTGAGGTTGGCGTTAAGGCAGTCATTCAGCCAGGTGGCTCCATGCGTGATGATGAAGTTATTGCTGCAGCGGACGAACATGATATAGCCATGGTGTTTACTGGTATCAGACACTTTTTACATTGATGAAAGTACTTATCGTAGGTGGTGGTGGTCGTGAACATGCCCTGGCATGGAAGGCGGCGCAGTCTGGTCAAGTTGAATTGGTTTATGTAGCGCCCGGTAATGCAGGCACCTCAATTGAGAACAAGATTGAAAATGTTGCGATTAGCGCAGAAGATATTCCCGCATTAAAGACATTTGCCGAAAATGAAAAAATTAGTTTGACGATCATTGGCCCGGAGGTTCCTCTGGTTGCAGGTATCGTCGATGAGTTTCAAAGAGCAGGACTGCCTTGTTTTGGGCCAACTAAAGCCGCAGCGATCCTTGAAGGTTCAAAATCATTCACTAAAGACTTCTTAAAGAAATATAAAATACCGACAGCAGACTACGATGTTTTTACAGAAATCGAACCTGCTGTTTCATACGTAAAGTCAAAATCGATTCCTATCGTAATAAAAGCAGATGGCTTAGCTGCGGGAAAAGGAGTTGTTATAGCAACGACCGAAGATGAAGCAATAAGCACCATTGAAGATATGTTGTCTGGTAACAAGTTTGGTGAAGCGGGTCATCGTGTTGTAGTCGAAGAATTTCTTGAAGGTGAAGAGGCCAGTTTTATTGTCATGGTCGACGGCAAAAATATTTTGCCGCTTGCAAGTTCACAAGATCACAAGGCGCGCGATGAAGGCGACACCGGACCAAATACCGGCGGCATGGGCGCCTATTCTCCTGCCCCTGTTGTCGATGCAGCAATGCACGATCGAATAATG
>JGI20151J14362_10000417_pt1 | contig 31423 bp, 10 predicted proteins | sample COG_01_FD_14362 | JGI IMG/M metagenome (IMG submission 14362)
GTCTCTCCTCTTCTCGTTCTCTCTCCTCTCTGTCACTCGTCACCACCGTTTTCGCGTGCATCGCGCGCTGCGGATGCTCGTTCTTTCGTCTCATTTTCATTAGTAAAAGCAATTCAGGAGTGATGATTTATATCACACATCTGCGCGCGAATAATGAAGAAAAAGAAACGAACAGAAGAGATATTTGTGATTTTATGTACGAAAGCGCTGAAGGTGTTTTCTATTCTAAAATACATGAGTTCAGAAGTAAAACGATGCTACTGCTCCTCCGGACGACGACGCCACCGCGAGGCATCGACGCGCGTGGCCGAACGCTCTCGGTGCGCGCCGCGTTGTTCCGTTGTTGGTATTGGCGTCGACGCCGCCTCGTCGGCCCCGTTGGCCGACGGCGATGGAACGTCTCTGCAGTTGTTGCTGCTGCGGCGGCGGCGGCGGCGTTTGTGGAGCGGCTGTGTTTACTTCCTCGTCGTTACTTCGGTCGTATAATCGTTGGTTTCCGTTTTCCGTGCGTCTTTTACGGATCACGTCTTGGTTCGCCACGTCTTGAATCAAATTCTCGACGGCGTTTCTTCCCAAGCCGCACTCTTGTAAAGCGCGAAACAAGGAGTTTTTGGTATCGCCGCGATCGATGCGGAAACCTAAATCAATCATCCATGAGGCGACTCTTCGTATACTCGCGACGTCTTCGCGTTGGCCGTGGGCCCAGATGACGTGCGAGAACGTGCGCTCGTTTGGATTGACGTCGTAGTCTTCCATCATTTCGCGAACGACGCGTTCGGCTTCGCCGGTGTCGCCATCGGTACAATACGCCGCCACCACGGTGGTTAAAGGCACCACGTGCGGTTTGATTTTATACTCCTCCATTAACGATTTACACCGCTCTTCGGCCATCACCGGGTCGCACGCGCGCGCGTAGGCTTTGGCGACGGAGGCGATGACGAACGAATCGATTTTGATTTTGTTTTTATCTTTGCGCATGGCGGTGAGATATCGTTCGGCGTTTTCCGTGTCTCCCGAATTCGCCCAATACTCGAGAAACATCGTGTACGTTTGAACGTCCGGTTTTACGCGCATTTTCTCCATATCCCACGACCCTCCGCCTTGTAACTCTCTGAAAATAACCTCCGCCGCTCGAGGATTGCCCGATTTCAAGTACCCTTTCAACAGCATGTTGAAAATTGGTAACGACGGCGCCACGTTCGCCCATCGCATTTTCTCCAGCAGTTTTCGTCCTTTCCCGATGTCGTCGTTGTTGCAGTAGTAATCGATGACCATTCCGTACGACGCGGCGACTGGTTTCGTGACTAATTTACTCGCCATCTTCTCTAAATCGTACTTTTCATTGTTCCATCGTTCAATCACGGTCTCCGCTTCTTCGGGATCGTTGTTTTCTATGCATCCTTTTATGAACGCGTTGTAAGTCCGTTCCGACGGCACGACTAAATGCTTCTCCTCCATAATTCGCAACGTTCGATAAACCTTTCTATATTCCCCGTTCCTCGCGTACGCGTTGATAATCTCCGGATGCGTCGCTCGATTCGGTTTCGCTATTTTATCCTTCATCCCTTCCATATCCGGTCGATCGCACAAACCAATCTCCTCCACCCACGAATCCACGAACTGCATCGCCTCGTCCGGTTGATCATTTTCGCAGTACCCGTGCGCGATTGCGTTAAATATAGCCGCGTCGCAATCAAACTCCACTCTGGCTTCCTGATTGAAAATCTCTTCCGCCTCCTTCGCTTTATTCTGTTTCCCGAGCGCGCAGATCAAAGACGTGTACGTCTTCATCGTCGGTCGATGGCCGGAATCTTTCAGTTTCTTCAATTCATACCGCGGGTCGTCGTACGCGTATTCTTCTAATTTCGTTCTTGCAGTTGTCTTTTCTGTCGTCGTTAAACCTTCTTTTTCTTCTTCTTCTTCTTCTTCGTCCTCGCGAGACCAAGACGACGACGACGACGAAGCACCACCAAAACCAGCTTCTTCAAAATCCCTCCTCTTCGCCCGTTGTCCTCTCAACCGCCCTTTGTCGCTGTTGTTGTTGTTCTTATTCCTCGTTCTCGTCGTTAAACTCGTCTTCTTCCCGATCGTAATCATCCTCTGCGTCGCTTTGTGCACCGCAAAACACGACGCGTTTCGCGCGCATTTTCTGCATCGAAATCGTTCGTCGTGATACGCTAAGTGCGATTTGTCCTGCGGGTTTCTTCTTTTCTCTTCCAAAAAGTCTTCCTCGTTCTCGTTCTCTGTCTTCTTCATCGGCGTCTCTCCTCCCCGAGGACGATCTCGTCGAGGGGACGACTTCCGCTCGTCCAGCATCTCTCTCCTCTCTCTCGCGCTCTTTTCTCTCGTCTTTTCCCTTTGAGACGATATCTTTTTTGCTTTTGCTTCATTTAGGTATTTAGGGTGTTAGAGTAAGAAGTTCTACTGCGTAAGTGCGCATCTCGTACTCAAATTTTGCTCGATGAGTGCTTCTTTCGTACTCGTCAGTCTGTACGGCTTACTCTTTAAGTAACTTGTTTTTCGAGAGCTTTCAAGTGCTCCATTATATCCATATCTTTTAACAGACTTAAAATGTTGCACTCGAGCGTATCTGTCGTCGTCGGGGCATCCTCGGTGGTCAGAGCGCCCGGCATTCCTCGTCGCCGAGAAGAGAAAAGCAGTAGGAGTGACGCCGCGAGTAAAGGATGCGTCATCGGTCGGTCGTCGTTCGTTGGAAGGTGCTCGACGTCGTCGTCGTCGTCTCGTTCGGATTATCTTTCGCACAAGCGGCAGAGGAGGAGTAGGACCAAAGTGAAGACGACGGGCGAGGGCGAAAGGAGTCGCGACGAGAATGCGAAGAATAAAAACAGAGTTTGGAACACGACGAAAGGAATCGCGGAAACCGTGGACGACGACGCGGAAGAAGAAGAAGAAGAGTGCGGAAGCGAAGACGAGGAGTGCCAGGAAATCGCAGACCACCTCAGGCTGAAATCCGGGGTGCTCTTGGACGACGTTTTACCGATCGGGACGCCGATACAAAAAGTAGCAGTAGAAGAAGGCGAAGGAATGAGAGTAAACGGAGGAGGAGGAGGCACAGAGGTGATGGTGGATCCAATCGTGCAAGAGCAAGTGGAGCGGGCGAACGAGAAGCGGATCGATCGAGGGTTGGGGCAACGCAGAGCGCTGTCGGCGGAGACGAGGTCGAGACCGTTCGTGCCTTTAGGAGGGGAGGTGTTGCACTTGGCGTGGATGAGAGAGTACGACGAGACTGGGAAGTTTACCAAAGAGGAAGGGGAGGCGTATCGGGAAACGATTAAGAGTTTGTTGTCGCACTATACGACGCCGGCGTGGAAAGTGACGAGCGTTTTGGACGGCGTCGCGAGAGGGTGGTCGGACGTGGTGTTGGATTTAGGCGCTGGGTTTAATTGTCGTTTGCAAAGACACTCTGAGTTTGAAACGTTAACGCTGAGTGGTCCCGGGCGATTGCAGGATGAAATTTCGGCGCCGATTAAACCTTGGAGTTGGTTGTTGCCGACCAATTGGTTGGCGGATATTCCCGGGAAAGTATTTTTGATTCAACATTTCGTAGTCAGGTTAGACCGAGAAACCTTCGCGGAAACGATAGACAGAGAGACGTTGAATGGAGAGTGGTTGACGTTGAATGGAGTGGCGGATAAAAATAGTGCGCACGATCCGAGCGAGATTGTCGCGGACGCCGGCGTGGTTTCCAACGATTTACAGCGGTCCCGGTCGTTGTTCGAGGACGTGGACTTATCGAGCGACGCGAACAGTAGAACGGCGTTGAGACAATTAGAAGCCGCGAGGCAAGCGTTAGCATCGAGAGTCATGTCCAGAGACTCGTCGTATTTCGAAGACCCGTTGACGACGACGTCGAGTACGAAAGGCGCGTCCAAAGAAACGTTTCGAGATAGCGAATTGGATTGGGAAGTGGGCGCGTTTGCCGGCGCCAGTCTCGGAGACGGCGCGAAGATTTACGTCAACTATCAACTCGACGAGGACGGTGGCACGCAGTGTTTAGTCACTGTCCCACCGGGGAAAGAAACTTTCGATCGCGCCATGCGTCAAATCCAACGCTTGACTATTATCGAGCAGTATCGATTGCTGATTCTCTCTCGATTACCGAAAGCCAAAGCAAAACGACAAGCGTTGGCGCAATTGCAAATCCAATACGATACCGTTTCCTCGGTGTTGAGAAAATCGAGAGCGTCCAACACGGATTACCGCAATCAACAAGAAATGTTAACGCAAGTCGCGGACCTCGAATCCGCCGTCGCCGACGTCGTAGCGAAAACGCGCATGCTCGCGCTCTCCGCTCAAGCGTACCAACAAATCATCGAGCTTAAATTTACCGAAGCGCAGTTGAAACGATTGAGCTATAGCGCTCGATTCCTTCCTCTCTTCGTGAAAAAACGCTTAGACCCGGCGCTATCCACCATCTTCTTTGCCTCAGAACAAGCCGAAATCCTCTCCGCGGCGCTCTCCAGAACGACAAACTTGATCCAAGCCGCCGTCGAAGTCAAACTCCAACGCCTGAACGAATCCATCGCTTTATACGGTTTAATCTTCACCGTCGCCTCGGTCGGGTTGGGTTTATTGCAAGCCTGGAGAATCGGCAATTTAGGCTGGCTCATCAATTTCACCAAAACGTGTTTCTTAAAGACCATGGCGTGGATATTATCGAACTTTGGCCATCTTTTCGAACACTTTCACATATACGGGTTGGCGTAAAAGGAGTGAAAAATCAGCTTTTCGGCGGTAGCCTCGCGGTAAAAGGAGTGAAAAATCAGCTTTTCGGCGGTAGCCTCGGCGGCGGGAACGACAACAACACCAAACCGAGTTTCACATGTACATTGCGCGCGCATACCACACACACAAACACACAGAAAGACAGACAGACAGAGAGAGAATGAATGTAAACATCGTTGGTTTGTAATAATACTACTCTCTGGTAGTAGTACTACGCGGTATGCTTCAAAAATACTTCTTTTGTAAAGAGCAGGCAAAAAATCTGTCTTTTTCGCGAGCGTTCTGGGCCACGAAAACGACTACGTCACACGTGGCTTTAACTACCTCACTACTCCTCACGCACGTAACACTAACAACAACACTAATCAAAATGTTTTCTCTCTCTGCCGCTCAATTTGCTTCCACGGCATCCTCTGCCTCTCTCCGATCGTCGCAAAAATCGACCAAGAAATCCGTTCGCTCGTCTTCGATGATCGTGAAGAACACCGCGTCGATGGACGAGATGGATTCCACGACGACGTCATCATCATCATCCGACATGGTTGACATCGACTCCGCCATGCAACGCGCGGAATCACCGACGATGAACAACGGACAAACGTACTCGGAAAACAAACCGGAAACGTTCAAGGAAATAATGGGCTTCGCCGGGTGGGCGCCCGAGGTGATCAACTGCAGAGCCGGGATGGTGGCTTTCGTTGCCGCCATGGGGGCGGAAATGCAATCTTACAACCACGAGACGTTCGGCGCGCAATTGCACGACCACGTGTTTTCCCTCGTTTTTGCGAGTTTATTGATCACCGCGGCTTCGTTTATGCCGTCGATGCAAAACGCGGAGAAGTACACGTCGAAGCCGTCGTCCAAACCGTACGGGATTTTTACCCCGGAAGCTGAAATCACGAACGGCAGAATGGCCATCATTGGTTTGGTCGCCGCCACGGTCGCGGAGAAAGTTATGGGCCACGGGATCTTCGCGTAATTAGAGTTCGTATAAAAACAAAATATCATTTAGTAAAAGTTCTTTTTTTGTAATTACTGCTGGCTACAATTTGTATATATCTATTGTTTCATCATCATCTTTATCTTTCCCTCGGTTTCGCCTCGAATGTCGTTCTTTTCGTCGACGTGAAAATTAGTTCGTCTTCTTCGTGTTTCCCATCGGAGCCGCATCGCTACTACTCGAATCTTCTGGATCCTTCCCGGTGACTAAATACTTAAGCGCGTTCCTCACGATCATTCGCGCCCAGTAGACGTTCAACATGCTCGGAATCGGCAGCGTGGTAAACGCGACGATTTTCTCCCCGACACTCAACGCGTTCCAGGAGCCAAAAATGAACGCCTTCAACATCAAAGGAATCACCAACACTCGGACGCCAAGAAACAACGGAATCCAGGCTAACCCGTTCAAGACGTAAAAAGCGCTCTTTTCTAACTTGCATTTCAACAAAAACCATCGAGTGCTCATGTTCGAATTCGTCACTTCGCTCACGAGAAAGAAATTGACGAAATAGACGCACCGCCCGGCGAGAACGGCGTACGGCCAAATGCAAATAGAAAACACGTGATGGACGATGAATAAATAATACGCCTTCTTGCCACCGTACGTGGCCTGTTGCCCTTTCGGATCTTCCAACATCACCGCTAAATCCCACGCCATGTACCCCAAACTTAAACCGCACGCCCGAACCGTATCCAACGAAGCGCGATGCACAAACTTCGTCCCATCGCCACCATCAAACGTCAATATCGCCGGCAACGCGAACAAGGTCACGAAAAACGCCGGAAAGTACGTGTCCATGTTCGTGTGCCAAATCTTCTTATCCGAATCAGACACGCGCGCCCAATACTTTCTGAAAATTTTCGGCGAAAGCAACACGCTCGATACCGTCGCGCACAGGCAAAAAGTAATCGCGAACAACACGTACGCGAAAAATATGCTCGCGACTTCTAAACTCGCGTCATTCTTTCTCAATTTTAACGACGGTAAAACCTTCGTCAGTACCATCGCACTTTTTCCTCGAAAGTGTTCCTCCACGAACAGTTGCACCGGCAGTTTCACGTGCCGGTCGATGTGGTCCAAGATTGTGTTTCCAATTTTAAAGAGTACTCCTGTTGGTATCATTATCGATGAGTTTAAAAGACTCACACCTTTTATGCGCGCGTAATACGTGACGGGCTCGATGCTCTCTGATATATTCTCTACCAGTCTTGGAGGAGCGCAAAACCAGCGCGTCTTTTATGCAGAGAGAGAAAGAGAAATTTGCTTTGACTTTCCCAAGAGTTTAATTTGTCACAACACCTCACGGGAAAAACATTCTTCACTCTGAACCGTCGTCGGAGAGGGACAGAGAGAGAGAGAGAGAGTTACGACGACGACGACGCAAAGTTGATTGATTAATGCGCAATCTTGAGAAAGGGAAAAGAGCGTTTTTATTTCTGGTTCAGCGTGTATCATCACAACAACATAAACAACAACACTTTAACACCTTCAGCAGTCGGAGCAACGCAAAGAGGATGCCGCCGCCGAAAAAGAAAGAGGAACACCTACCACTCACGGCCGCTCGGTTCGGCCGAGTGAAGAATACTCTGAAAATGGGCATCGTTGGTTTACCGAACGTCGGGAAGAGCAGTTTGTTCAACCTTTTGACGAAGACAGCGCTCGCCGCGGCGGAGAATTTCCCGTTTTGTACCATCGAACCGAACGAGAGTCGGTGTCCTGTTCCGGACGAGCGATACGAATACTTGTGCAACCTGTGGAAACCGCCGTCGATGTACCCGGCGTTTTTGCACGTGACGGATATAGCGGGGCTTGTTCGCGGCGCGAGCGAAGGCGCGGGATTAGGCAATGACTTTCTTTCGCACATACAAGCTGTGGATGGGATTTACCACGTCGTGCGAGCGTTCGATAGCGACGAGGTGATACACGTGGACGACTCCGTCGACCCAATACGTGATTTAGAAACTATCAACCACGAGTTGTGCGCGAAGGATTTAGCGGCGTTGAAGAGAGCCATTACGGACGAGGAGAGAGACGTGAAGAAATCAAACGGGATGAAATTGTCTCAGCTTTTTAAGGATACCATGGCGAAAGTCGAGCAGATGTTATCGAACGATTTACCTATTCGGTCGGGAGAGTTTAGCACTCCAGAAATTGACATGATCAAAATGAAACTCGGGAATTTGATCACCACGAAACCGATGATCTATGTTGTCAACCTGACGAAGAAGGACTTTATTCGGAAGAAAAACAAATGGTTGGTAAAAATTCACGCGTGGATTAAGGAGCACGGCGGAGGGACGATGATTCCAGCGTCAGTCGAATACGAGCAAGAAGCGTTCGATATAGGCGAAGAAAATTTAGAAGCGTTTGAAAAAGAAAACGAAGGCGCGAAGTCAATTTTGCCGAAGATGATAGTTCAAGGCTACAAAGAGCTGAATTTGATATACTACTTCACCGCAGGCGAGAAAGAAGTGAGATGTTGGACAGTGCAAGAGGGCGCGTTGGCGCCGCAAGCGGCTGGGGTGATTCACACGGATTTTGAGAGGGGCTTCATCAAAGCAGAGGTGTGCTCGTTTGAGGATTTCAAGTCAATCTCAACGACGAATTCGATGGCGGAAGTGAAAGCCGCCGGGAAGTACAGACAAGAAGGTAAAACTTACGTCGTTAAAGATGGCGATATCATTCATTTCCAATTCAACGTCACGGCGGCGAAGAAGAAATAAGAAGAAAGTAAAAACGCATGCATAAATAATATGAAATAAAATATACACACGGCTAAAAAGACCCCCTCTTCTATGACTAATTATTTCATCTCTCTACTGTTGTTCGTTGGCTCGAACGCTCGAGACTAACTTCAATTTTGCCGCCGCCATAGCGTTGTGCTCGTCCAACTGTTTCGAGTACTGATTAACCTGGTTAAAAATCAAATACGTTTCCAATCTGCTCGGTTCGTTCTGCGTTCTCGTGTCTGGATTTTCTTCGCTCAGCGGCGCCAGCCCGCTCTTTTCTCTCTGCGCGTTCTCCGCTTTCCTCTTTTGCAACCACACGTTCTTTTGTTGCTGCAACCGATGGTTCGCTCGATGATAATACGCCACTTTTTGCTGTTCGCTCCCTAAATCGTCCATTGACTCGCTCAAAAACTCCAAACTTTTCGTCGTGAACGTGTTCGCGTTCAAGTGTAATCGATTCAAATCTTCCTCGGTTAATTTATTCTCGTCTCGTTCAATCTTTCCGTCTGCGTTCGCGTCCAACTGCTTCATCATCGCGCTGACCAACACCGAATTACTCACCACCATCGGTACCTCCTCGATTACGTCGCTCCATTTCAGTCCTCGATCCTTAATCTTGCTCGTTTCAAATTTTCCGTTCACTTCTTTGTGCGTCTTCAAAAACGCATCCGTCAAGCGAATAGCTTTCAATCCAAACTGGCCATCCGAATCGTTCACCGTAGGGTCGTAAATTATACAAACGCACCTCTCAATACTCTCCGCGTAATCAATAAACGTTTCGATCAACTCTTCGGTAAAATACGACCCCATAGTCGTCGATTGGTACCACCCGACTGTGTTATTGTCCACGTTCACCTCTCGCAACATTCGCATCATCTCCAACTGATAATGCGCCCCTTCTTCCTCCTGAATGTCTTCGTTAGTGTTGTTATTCTCCGAAGACGATTGCGACGGAAACGGAAACGAACTCGTCACCTCTAACGTCGACCCGACGTCCAAACCGAGCAATTGTCCCGTCACTAACGACGGTTGCGAATCTCGCGCGTGCTTCGCGATTTGCAGAATCACCGAGCCGTCGATCTGTACCGAATGCAACGGAGGCGTTTCCGGGACCGATGCTTTTTCCTTCTCCGCCGCGGGTTTCGACGCCAACGCCGCGAACGAAGAGGACGACATTTTATCTCTCGCTGCTGCTGTTGCTCTCGATAGAGAGATTCTTTTTCTTCTTAAGTCTGGTTTTGTTTCGTATACCTCTCGAAAGATGAGGATGTGATGAGGAAAGCCCTGATTTTGTGGCGCTTCAAATTGTCACAAATGATGGAAAAAGACAAAACAAGAAGAGAAAACAGAAACTACTTTTTCACTCTTTTATTAGTACGTTTTCTTTTATATAAATACGTGTGTGTGTGCGCGCGCGTGGTTTCTCTCTCTCTCTCTCTCTCTTTCTCTCTCTGAACTCTTTTCTCGGGTCGATTTTTTTTCTCTCTTTGCGTGTTCGCTCGCTCGTTCGTTCTTTTACGCGCGGTTCTTTTTTAACTCGTTCGCGACGCGATCGATGAATTGTTCGGTCGTCGCGCCGGACGGGCCGGATAAATCTCGCGTCCCTTTACCTTCGCGGAAGAGTTTGTGCATGATGTTTCGAATGCTCGTGGTGAAATCGACCATTTTTTTGTGGTTTTCTTTCGTGTCGTGGGTGAAACTGGCGTGGTTCATGGCGCCGATGAGACCTTCGACCATGCCGAGTGGATTTAAGCTCGTTTCTTCGCCTCGTAAGCGCGCTTCGTCCATATCGGTGACCGTGCCGTGAGAAGCTTCGAATTCTTTGATGTACGTGCCGTCTGGAGCGACACCGACGAGGTTGGAGGTGATGAAACCGGGTGATTTGTGCATTTGCGCCAACTCGTCGGTCAAGACGTCGCCGTCGTAGTTGTGCGCAGCCATGCCAAAGTTCCCTTGGGTCCATTGGACCAATTTCATCGTCGCGGCGTCGGAGAGGAGATGCACTAACTCGGCGTCTTTCTCGGCGACGATCTTTTGCGCGATAAATTTCGCTTTGAAGTCGCTGTCGTAAACGTCTTTCATGATTTTCCAAAACGGTTCTTGCCATTTGAAGACGGTTTTCTTCGTGACCACGTACGGTTTTACGCCAGCTTCTAAACACCTCTCGAAGAAAAACTTGGCTAAATTGTGGACGTTATCGTACGCGTTATCGTACGTCACCACCGCGGAAATTTCGTCTTTGCACTCTCTCTCGTCCACCACAATCTCCTTCCCGGCGTCCGGCCCGTCCTTCGGGATGAACGTCGTCTTCAACGTCCCTCTCCCAACATTCTTCCATCCAGCCGCGTACTCCCCGCCCACCGCGTGTCTCTCAAACAACACCGGACCTTTATACCCCAACTCAATCCCATCGATATGAATCGTATCCCTAGAAATAGTAATCCCATTCCACCCTCTTCGCATGGCGCCGTTCGGCGACCCCCACGTCTTCTTCAACCCGAGTCGCTTCACTTGGTCCGCCGTCGGCGTAATCGTCGGCTCTTTAAATATCGCTTTCAACTTAAACCCAGCCGTAACGACGTCTTTCAACACCTGGTCGTTCGTCTCGTCCCTATTTTTCGCGCTCAAATCAAAATGTTCCCACTTTGAAGTATCCACCGCGGGCGCGATCCATTTTTCCTTGACCAGGTCCATCACGTATTTCGTCATCTCTTCGCCTGCGACGTACACCATCGGCGCGGCGACCAAGAGTTTTTTTTCAGAAGAAGACGCGTACGATCGCGCGATCACGCTCGACGCTTCTCGAAACCCAGATCGACGGCGACAACCAGTCGTAGCACTCGTCACAGTCGCAGTAAAACACCGAGAGGAAGAGGAAGAGGACACGTCGTGAGCACCGCGACGCCGAGTCCACGTTCCCGAAAACGAAGTCATCGTCGAACCGTTATTACGATTGTTGTGATTGTTGCGCGAGAGCGGCGGCGTTGTTTGCGCGAAGGCAGAAGAAGAAAAAGACGCCGACGACGATGCGACGAGGGTAACGATGCTCTTCGTCGCGTTCGTCCTCGTTTTCGATGATAACGGTGATGATGATGATGTCGTCGTGATCATCTTCGCAGAAGCAATCGCTCTTCTCGCCGCCATGATGCTCGAGAGTGATAAAAGTTGATTTTTTTTTTGCGCTTGTTTTTTATGAAAACAGAAGAGTTTTTTGAAAAAAATCGCACTTACGATTTTTTTTGCAAAACAGAGCAAAAAGCGCCATAAAACACTTTAAAAACGACCACTACACACGCACACGCTTTAAGTTTCTTTGCGCGCTTTTCGCGTTTGGAGATTTGTTCCTTTTAAAACTCAAAGTTGGGGAGAAACGACTCTCTCTGCTCTTTCTCTCTCTCTTTTTCTCTTCTTTAGCCGCGAGAAAAGGAGCACATCGCGACGAGAACACCGCGAGAAGAGCACAAATCATCATCAGAATACGGTTATATCATCACATCACGCAGAGAGAACATTTCACGCAGAAGAGAGATTTGAGTCAAAAGAAACATGGGGAAAGTGGCGAAACCGGCGCGCACTTTCGACGCGGTGCGCGTGTTCTCTCTCATCGCTTTTCTTTAAAGTCGTTTTCTTCGTTTCGTTCTTCTTTTTTCTTCTCTCTCTGACGGCGTTTTCTCTCTCTCTCTCTCTTGAAACACAACGAACAGTCCCCGCGAATGTCGGCGTTGATTGCGAAAATCTTGTCGTACACAACAACCGACGACAAAAACGCGTTGACGACTTTGGACGAGAAGGACATGGGGGGAGAAGAAGAAGAACGTCATGTTCACGATCGCGTCGTCGATATCTCGAGCGCAATCGCGGACGATTTGAGCCCGCAATTCGTTTGGCACTTGGGGAAAGGCGAGTTTTTACACTGGGTGGATGTGTTTAACGCGTTTGACTCGTATTTGTCAAACGCGACGAGTGGTTTTACGACTACGACGGCGAAAAAGGATTCAAAAACGCATTTTTCGGCAACGAGGATAGCGCACGAAGCGGCGCCGAATTACATCTCCAAGACAGACGTGTGCTCGTTTTTGATCGCGTGCGGGGAAGGAGCGAGAGGCGGGGATGGCGGAAGCGGTGAAAATGCCGAGGAGGGCGTAGACGACGACTCGCGACAAAGACGAGAACGACGAAAAAGGGATTCGATGAAAAGGAAGAAGACGTTGCTGTGGATTTTGCGATGTACGCGCGCAATTTTAGACGAGTGCTGGAATAAGCACGTGTACAATTCGTTGGAACAATTGACGAAGCTTTTACATCACGAAGATTTTGAAGTCGCGTACGAAGCGCTGCTGACGATTCACTCGGTTGCGAAGAAAACGCCCGGCACAAGAGTGAATAGGTTTGTGCCGTGCGATGGGTTGACGATGCGGTTGTTAATTTTGGCGAGAATGAACGATTACGATGAGAATGAGAACAAGCAGAAGAACGAGAAAAGAACAGAGGTGCAAAACTCATTTCCAGATTTGAAAGTTGATTTCCTATTCGGCGTGGATAACGAAGACGGCATTCAGGACGGTCAATCTTCTGTATTCGACGTCTTAGACGAATCCAATGTCTCGCGCATGTACGAAATCGTCGAGAGTATCGAGGAAGGAGGTGAAGTAGATAGTAGCAAACCCGAAAATGCCGTTGAAGCGGTCATAGATAGCCGACTCCGCGTCCAAGAAGAAGGGTTCAATAAACGGACTAAACTTCAAGAAGAAGTGTTTGAGAAGCTCTGGACTCTTCGATGGTCGTCGTTTGCAGCGAGAGATGCGCAAACAAACACGCACTACCTAAAAGACGCGCGAGTAAACGTCGCAAACCTCGCACTGGCGACTCTACTGCAATTCGGCGATTCAACGGAAGATGTTTCGTATGATTGCAACTACACTCCCACAAAAACGCCGATTCCGTCACAGGAGATGAGGCGACTGGTTTTTCAGACGTCAACGATGCAAGAAAAGGCTTCGGAACTCGTTCAACAACTCGACGATAGAATAACAAACATTAAGAAAAACACACACAACAGTAATAGCGAGCCGCCGCTGCCGTCTTTAGGAAGAGGAAGAGGAGAAGACGCGGGGAGTGATTTTAGTACCGACGCGTCAGTAGCTGCATGGGCAATTTCGGCTCTTGTAAACGAACGAGATACATCTTCCGCAGCCGTGGAAGTTTTGCGCACGCACAAGTCTGCAACGATCTTGGAGAATTTATTCACTATTTCAGTGGAAAAACTTGTGAACGCGCCAGACCTTTCGAAGAAATATTTCGATACGGCAACGGACTCTCCAGAAGAGAGAGGAAGAGGAAAGAAGTCGACTAAGAAAAACACGGGAACAGAAGAAAGTTTTCGGTATTTTGACATTTCAAACAGCGAAAGCATAGAAGCATCTACCCTTGCCGAAGCAGCTTTCGCACTTCTCGCGAATCTTAGCACGATTGCGACAGGCTGCAACGTATTACGCGATGCAAACGCGCTCGAACCGCTCTTGAAGTTGTTCGAGCACGAACGCAGCGACCATATACCTTTCGTAGCTATATTTGCACATTCGCTAGAAATGATATTAGATTATAACGCGGATTCGAACAGAATATTTCGTGAGTCCGGCGGCGTTGCGTTACTGTGCTTGAGGCTACGCCAAGAAATTGAAACGTCTCTGAAGGAATACGACAAGATTTGCGAATCACTCAGAAGCGCGGGCGCTTCGATGAAAAATAGAGAGAATAAGAACGATGCAAAGTTATTGTCTGTCGCTAATACTGATTCACATGCGGCGCCAGGTTCTGGCTCAAAGCGCAAGAAGTCGCACGTCACGTCAGTAGATGATGACAAAGAAAGTACTCCATCACAAAGACGGAAATCTGGCGACGGCACCAGCGTGGATATTGTTGAGAAAGCCACAAAGGGAGAAGGCCTAACAGCGAATGATGTCGTTCTACCGAGTTACGTCGCCTANAGCCGCCGCGTGTTGATAAAAGCGTTAACACGTGCCTTGGCGTTTGCAATATTCGGTCCAACGGTTCCTCAGGATGCTTACGCAGCTGGTCTTGATGGTCCCAATGGGCTCAACAAAGCTATGCGTCTGGTTTTTGATAACGCTCAGAAATTTGGGGGAAGTGGCGTGACAACATTCGCTTCTTTAGTAACCGATTACCTCAACCACGATCCAACGTGCTACGTCAAACTCGAAAGTGCGGGAGTTTTTGATGCTTTATTTAGCGCGTTAGAAAATGAATCCATCGCGAATAACTCAAAAGTTTTGTGCGTTGCGCCTCAAGTCATATCGGCAACGTGTCTGCACAAAGATGGGAAGAAGAAAGTAATCAAGCGGGGCATACTGTCAAAGGTCATGTGTCCAGCTTTCACGAAGCAAATTTATCAAAAAGCTTTGAGTGCCCCAGACGTAGCCACCGCGATCGGAACGAACATAGATGAGTTATTAAGACACGTGCCTGATCTTCGCAAGGACGGCGTAGAAATGCTCTACAAAATTTTTGACGAGATCCGGAAAACGTGCGAAAAGCGCTGCGAATACTGCAAAAAATCACCTCATGCATCAAAATCACCGGTGAGCGCTTGGCGAACGTGTCTTGCCGTTCCAAAAGATGATACCAAAGGTGAAGCCAAAGGTGAAGATGCGGAGATTAGAGTCATTGAGCTGTGTTCGGAATGCGATATTCGCAAAAAGCCCGAGGAAATGGCCAAGCGCGGATGGCTCATACTGCCACCTTTACCAGATTTAAACTCAGATGACAAAAATAATGCGGAGTCAGGAAATAACTCTTCGTTACATAGATATCATCATAACGAGCGCAATAAAGCAGTAGTAGCGCGTGGAAAATTTCTTCACGACCTCATTCTGCATGCGACGCGTCTCTTGGAAGGTATCGTGCAGACAAATGAGCTCGTCCATCGTTTTTTAGCGTACAGACCAAATTCCAACTCACAAAGTATATTCGAGTCGAATTTGAGCGGAGTTGAAGTACTTACTAAAATTTTTGTCTCGAATAATCTGCCAAATATGTTTCCAACATCGGTTGCTGGGAATAACTTTTCGAGTTTACTGCGTAAATTGGCATTAAGAGTCCCAGAGGATTTCTGTTCTGCCTTTGATGCGGCGTTGAATTATGTTTTGATAGATTTTGAAGCGAGAAATAAAGACTTCAATGAGTCCGGACTGAGTGAAATGTCTAAGTTGGGGGAAGTCGATAGCGAATGCAGAACTGATCGCTTTCGCGAAATGAATTCCATTTGTAAACGTTTGGAGAATGCCACAAACTTCTTTTCGACGATGATCCGAACGTTTCCAGTAGCTTTGGGCTCCTTTTATCAAAGGCTTCTCGATCTTTGTCGCGCTCACGGTGGCGCACTCTCTTCCATCGACTTTTTAAGGGGTCACTTAATTCTAGTGGACGGAGAAGTTAAATACGACGATTCTACAAGCATTGCGGCGTTTCGGAACGCCGAAACGGCTCGATGGACGCGGGAATCGTTCCAGCGGCTTAAAGGAGCCATTGTCAGTGCATTTGTCATCATAGCACGACCGGCACCCGCGACTCCTTCTTGGGTGCGTTTAAGTAGAGAGAAATCTAAAGTATACGAGAGGACACAATGGACCTCCGTGGCAACAATTTTGTTGCAAATAGAAGACATAATGTTTCAGAGCTACGAAGAAATCGCGAAAGTGAAAAGAGATGTTCGCCAATACATCGATAAGAGACAAAATTTGCAGTTGGGTGATGGTGATAACTTTCCATGCACTTCTCTGTTCATATTCAGCGAAATTGAAGAATATGTACGCGTAGTTACCTCCGTTCTCGGATACTCTACTGAGCGCCGAGATAAGAGCCGTCGAGCCTTTGCCCCGGCAATCGTTCTCGCACGAAAATATGGCATCATTGATCTTATTTCGCGCGCTATTCTACCTGAAGTTATAGAACTCGGAGTTTTATTAACACGTGTTTCTGTCACGGAAACAGAAATCGTAAAGGCGCCGCCGAACGGGCAGATTGTGGATGCGTGTCTGCATAGCGCAAATATCTGCATCTCTACCATAATTTCTTTCTTTGAGAAATTATCGAACCTCCAAGCGTTTCCAACAATGATTACTAGATGTGAATTATATACAGCGGCATCTATTCCGATAACAGTGGACTGGGAATTATTGCTTAGTAGACTTGGAGAGCTCGGCGATGAAAGCGACGGCTCCAAGAACAAATCGAACAAATCGAAAAAGCAGAAAAGACATAAGATTGATTTTGAAAATGCAAACGACTGCGATTATTGGGTGAAAGAGCTCGAGAATCGCATGATGCAAGACGGCTGGAATATTCTTGGCCGCTCTTTCCGGGCGGCATACACAACGGAGGAAGTCTCTAAGCGATTGGGAAAATGCAAGATGCCTGAAGATTTGGGTGTTTCTTTGCACGAAGAGTGCGCTCACGTCGCATTTACAATTGAACGTGCTATATCTCGCGAATTTAATGTAAACGAAGATGGAAAAATTGATGCTATTCAGCCCCAGCTCTCATCGGTGCTTTACGCGAAAGATGTGCTCGTCAGAATCTTCAGAATACTCGCGCGATGCTTTCGCGGAACGCAGCAGGGTGGAACGGGATTCTACGAACGAGGATTGTGTGAATGTATCGAACACAACGATATAGCTAAGTATTTGGACGAAGGAGAAGACAGACAGAGGGAGCAGTCCTTGCTCCGCGATAAAGCTATTAATGATGTGGAAATTTCGCCGGAAACGTTGCAGCTCATCGTAGAGATGGGTTTCTCGGCGCGTGCTGCTCAAATGGCGGTAATGCGACTACGCGAAAGAAGTCGCACCGAAGAAATCAACGCGGAAACAATCGCTGAATATTTGCTTGCGCACCCGGAGATACAGGAAGAAGCAAACAAACATCAAAACTCGAGTAATGCTGCAACTGATGCATCCGATGGTAAAAATGACAAAGTGGCAAAATCAAAGAAAAAGATAGGTTCTCCAAAAATGAGGAAAGACTCTTCATCTGGCGAAGACGATTCGCTCTCTAAGCCTTTGGAGGAGCGTCTGAGAGAGCGAGTTCCAGAACTCACTGAATCTCTGTGGAAAATTCTTTGGCTAAAGACACATAGTGTGGCACTTGTAAAATCGAACATCGAAGTTTCAGCGAAGGATGAACAAGAATGTGAGGACGACTCTGCTTTGCTCTTTGAATTTGTCGAAGTGGTTTGCGATGCCTTCCTCCTCGATGTAAACGAAGCGAAAATAAACGACATCCGTCGCAAGTCTGTCGCTAAAATTATCATGAAGTCACCATTTAAAGGGTTTCCAGAAGCGCACGTCACGAACGAATTGCTCAGTAAGTACCTTGAAGCGTCACCTGCGAAAGAGTTGGGTAAGTTAGGTATACCACTGTATAATGATGTGTTGATAGATGCGATTGTTGGGATCCAACAACAAGCCATGTTGCTGCTTTGCTCGCGAGATTCAAACTTTCGAGAAATTTTCCAAGAGATGAATGGATTGGCAGTTGAAGACTACTTGAAAAGAATCGAGATACTTGTGGAGCACTCGCACGTTTCACTTTCAGGTCGCGAAAAAGCAACCAATATCGTTGCCGCATCACCTTTGTGTCGCTTTCGGAAGATTGCTCAAACGACCATAATGGTTCTACACATGTACGCTCAGTGGCTACCGGCAGAAAGTGGTATGCCCTCTCCACTAAATGGACCATTTTCTGATGCTAGCTCTCTTGGTGGCAATGTTAGCGCGTTTGCGAAAGAGATAGGTATAATCGGCGGCCGACCGTTTGGTTCTGTCGCCAAAGCTGAGCAAAAACGCATCATCGAGTCGCTCGATGCCATACTTCGATTTTATGCGTGGGCGCAATCGCCGAATGTCTATGAAAAACAGATGTATTCGCCGCCGACTATCAGTCCTTGTATTCCCACGGTTTTTGTCGATAGCGATGCTGCGATTGAAGCGACGAGGTGTCCTCTTACGAGAAAAAAATTGCACGAAATTCGTCAACCCGTACGATTAAAGGATAAAACGTACGAAAAGAGCGCGTTGCTTCATAAATATAATCTATGGTGTGCAATATCTGGGAGTTCAACTCTCGAAAGCTACGATCACGTGCGTCTCCTTGGCAAGGATATTCCAAACGATCACAAGGGCCCTTTTAAGACACCAGACGGAGAAACGCACGACAAGGTCGAAGTAGAAAAAGCACTCGTGACTTGCGATATCGAAGCTGCAAACTTCAAGGCCAAGTTTTACAGTAAGGTGCCTAATGCCAATAACCCAGGTACATGCGCTCCTCAGATTCAAGCCGCGTTGACACTGTTGGAGCATTTTACAAAATCCTATGAAAACGTGACAACTTGGCTCAGTAATAATAAGCGCAAAGAAGCACCAAATATACTTCTACCCAAATTGTGGGGATGCGAAGTTTTGATGCTGCTGAGATCGCTCCCGCAACACTCGTTCATTGCGTTCACCAACTTGCTAGCATCGATATTTCGCCATGTCGCAGAGGACCCAAACACGCTGCGCTACGCCATGGAATGCGAAATAAAAAAATCGCTTGAGGCTGCATTCCATTCAAGCGATGGCGGTATGGTATCGGCATCCGTATTTCTGACCTTAATGTCTCCGGTGATGGCTCGAGATGTGCACACTTTCTTCGTTGCTTTAGAAAAGTGTGCATATTGCGTACCGGTGCCAAATCCAAAAGAGAATAAAAAAGGTGAATTGCTCATTCTTCCGCGTTTTGAAACAGAGAAGAAAAATGTGAACGAATTGGGGACGGACGTGTCAAAAAACACAAAGGTAGAAAAAATCGACCGAGAATCGAACGAAGGAGATAGAATTCCACCGCCGTCAAAATCGTTTGTTCAGCTTGTCCGTACACTCCTCAAGGTCGTCAAGGGAAACACTGTGGCTGATTTAAAGCTTGCCTTTGCAGATGGCCCGGTACCGGCACCGGAAACTCTCACCACGCCGAATTCTTCAAACCTGGTCCCACTGTTTCACACTCACGATCGCTACGAAGAGCCGTACGGCCGATCAACGGATATCCATGCCATCGCAAAGGTTAAATTTGCTTTGAGACTTCTGTCAGAGTTCATAGAAGTACACGCTGCTGCTGGTGCGGTCCTCGTAGAGCTCGATAAAAGTGATGCGTCTGTTGGAGGGGTTTTGACGCACACGTTTTGCAGATTGATCTCAAAGGAGACGACTTCTTGGAATGAGAAATTAACTGCGCTGGGAATACACGAGCCGCCAACGTGTCCAGAGCAGATTCCTTCCGGCATAAACGGTTATAAAAACAATAGTTTCCCGGCTTGGCAAGGAGCAGAACGTGCGGCGCATTTTCTAGCGACGTGTACGATTCGCGTTCCGGGCTGTCGAGAGTTATTCTTCTCAATGGTTGCTCAATTACTTCAGAATGATTTTACTGTAGTTTCCGGCTCGTACAAGTCGCAGAGTAGTAATGCGCGATACCAAGGACATCTTCGCGCTGCTCTGGATATTCTCGCGACGATTGTGGCGCATTGCATGCCTTCGCGATCAGAATCTATAAGGGACATATCGAATAAACTCTCTTCTGCCAATTTTCAAAATGGCGAAACACTCGCTGCAATGCACCGCCACAAAATTCTTCCGTTGCTTTTGAAATCTGTAGAGAATCACTGCGTTGATGAACTGCAAGGCGGCAATCGCCCTGAGCTCGGTATTCTAGACGCAACACTTACCGTCATAGATAAATTATCGAATGTGTACGAAAAAATGTCGAAGGAAATCCCCGCATCTGGAGATCAAGATAAGGGGCGGAATGGTCAGCGTCACCTCGAACAAAGTCTTATCGCTGTGATCGATGCGGTGCTGCGCGAAGATGATGAGAATGAGAATAGCTATAACGAGGAGGAAGANGATGCTATGCTCGCAGATGAAGAAGCTATGATGGAAGACATGCGCGCAATGGAAGATGCGGAGCTAGAAGAAGCAATTTACGAGGACATGACGACAAGTGACGATGACGACGATGCCGGTGATGAAGAAGCAGGTTTCGAAGTAGGATCGGAATCTGACGATGCTTCAAGTGACTTAATCATCGATGGAGATGACTCTGATGATGGTGAAAACGGCACCGACGATGATGATGATGCAGGAGATGAAGAGGACGATGGCGAAGATCACCTAGACGACTACAGTGATGATGAACTCGATCCCGAGGACGAGAGAGAGATGGAGAGGCTTGTAGAGCGCGGTATGATCGATGAATATGCCCGAGAAGATGGAGAAAGCTTGGTTCCAATCGGACTAGCCGAAAGTGATGGAGATGATGCTACCTCCGCAGATGATCCTGAAGATGGTTATACAGATGAAGAAGGAGAGGAAGATGACGAGGAGACGGAAGAGGATGAAGAAGGTGATTTTGAAAATCCGAACAGTTTTATCGATGAGGAGAACGTTGCGATCGGTCCAAATGGCGAGGAAGTGATGAGTCGCGATCAAAGTGGCGCAAATATTGCGCGTATTGGTGGCTCTGTGCGTGATACTAACCGTGATGTGGGCGTTTCTTTTCTTGATGACGCAGTGTTTGTACGCAATCCCGGCGGCGCGTTCAGAAGAGGTGGGGGTTCATTTCGCGGGGAAGCTGCTGATCCATTTTTGGCTGAGCAGTTTCAAGGTCCCCGCATGACGATAAATGAGGTGGTCCATCGAGCTCATGAATACGGAGCTAATGAAAGGGGGAGGAGAGAGAGAGAAGGGGAGGAAGCAGAAGAGGAGGAGGAAGATGAAGAAATATTCGTTGGCAACGAGGATGATAGCGAATTGGCTGACGATGACAGCGGATTTCACAGCGATATCGAATTATCCTTAGACTCTGGTCTTGGCCGTGTCATGCGAAGAAGAGAGCGAGAAGGGGATGGCAATAACAACCGATCGAGTCCTACTAACTCTTTAGACGTTGGTTTAGAGTTAGAGTTAGAGACTTACGCGGATTTGGAACCGACCGGGCTTCCGGAAAATCCCATTCAGCAGATGAACGTATTCGAACTTACGGTTGAAGATCTTCGTCGTCTTGCGAATGGAGAGTATACTCGACGAGAACGAGAAGCCTCTTCGTTTGGTGGTCCCCGTCGTGAAGACACGGGTACGGCGTACATTGCGAATATGGATGGTGGACGAAATATTCGAGCGAGACTCAGATCGCGATTCGGCGAACGATACCTTTGCGAATGCGAGGATGCACAAGGAATGGGGATATCGAGAAGACATCTACCGTCACGGCGGGCATTTCCTGATGCGCATCCTCTCGTAGTAAGAGATGATTGTCCTAATGTTACCTCATACGCCATTGAGATGAGATGTGCTGCAGATGGTGCCACGTCGAGCGTTCCGCCTATTGCCCAGTCGATTTGTGTTAGAACTAGAGTAGATGATATGCCGAATGATGCTTACATTCGCTGGTCTGCTCAAATGATTCGTGAACACAATGTAACGACGGGTCCAGATGGTCAGCGGTATTGGCAACAAATGCATTTACGTGTCAACAGTTCCAATACAGATGAATTTGCACATCGATCGGCAAATATGCCAACGCCTATCGCGGACGCACCTCCAGATGTTGTGAATAGAATGCGAGATGTTTTGCGAACATTGTCCAGTGATTTTGCGAGATTTGCTCGATCATCAGGAAACCCCATGCTTCAAGGTGCTTCTTCAAGTCCAGATAATCTTGATTCGTTTGATCCCTACGGCTTTGTTGATATTAATGGCGAGCCATATCTGACCAGGAATCAAATACTGTCCCCCGAGGCTGGCGGCGCGTCTAGAGGTGAAAGGCACCAAGAAGATATGGGCAGAATTAACGTCGATTTTGATGGCACCGGAAACGATCTTTTATCTATGAGTGGTGTGTTGATATATTGTGGAAATCTTGTTCTGAACGGCGANGTCGATCAAGACGCTCTTGGAGAAACGGCGATATCTCCTGAACCTGCTTGGGATTTGAGTGGTTTACGCGCAAGACGACATGCCTGGACGGATTCAGCGAGGTCAATTCTAGGAAACGGATCAACCGCGCTGGCACCAAATGCCCCGTTGACTAGAAGTGAGAGAAACTTGGTTTCAACGTCGATTGTAACGGTCTTAAGAGCGCTTACTAATGAAGGCTTGCGCACGAGCGAACAACAGCAACAACAACAACAGAGGAGAAGTGTAGAGCGAGATAAAAAAAAGGGAAAGGAAAGCACGGACAAAACACCGAGAGAGACGGAGAAGGGGAAAAGCGGCGGATCATCTCCTATCGGCAGTATGGAAAAAGAGGAAGCACTCAAAAAAGATGATACTGCTCNTTCTAATACTGAAAACGGTGAGGTAGATCTCTCCATTTTCAATGACGACGCTTCTTGGATACCGGAAGCGATGGAAAAGCTCTCCCTCGAATCACCGGATCAAGCATCGTTGAACGCTTTGCCAGAGAATATAAAAACCGAGCTTTTACGTTATAACGTAATTGTGAAACGTTTAAATGAATCGCCTCCGAAAGAGTTGCATCAAACGCGGAATTTTGATGAGGTGGATGCGACGTTTTTAGCAGCCTTGCCGCCAGACATTCAAAAAGATGCGCTCTCTCAGGCAAAATCTATACTTGAATCTGCGAGATCGTCGATGTTGCTGAATAGAAAGCGAGCAATTGAGTCGAAAAAAGTGGCGCTAGACCGCGCTGAGAAACAAAAGAAAGAGGAGCTGCTAAAAGAAAAAAACGAGGAAAAATGGGCACAGTCAAAAGAAGCCTTGGATATTGCAAAGAGGACCTTGAAAATCACTCCGTATCGAGTTGAGATGCCCGATTTGACCAAAGAAGATGCGCGATGCCTTTTAATCTGCGAAAACTTATGCAGAAGGTTTCAAAAAGAGTCCTACCAACGCGCGCTTTTGAGTTTATCGACGTTTGCTGTGTGCAGAGATACATTCATAACAGAAATATGGTCGATGATTGACCCTGTTTTATGCCAATCAGATACGTCCTTGTCGGTCCTTCGACAATTAGATGTGAAGATGGATCGATATGGATTTGTTCACAGCGAAGCTCGCGCTCGACGGGCTCTTGCTACAATGCACTGGCTCACACAACACCAGGGGAAGTTTAGTAGTCGGCTACCTTCGATTTCTGCGACGACGGTGTGTGGTTCACCCATGGGTATTACTGTCTTTGAACGTCTTTTGGAATCTCTCAGTAGTCCGGTGGCTCTCAAACACCCGGGATCTATGCTAGCGAATCAGCTCTTGATCTTGAACGAATCTTTTCGCGCGACAAAGATATCGAAGATCAAAGGTCGTGCCAGTGAAAAACATCTCGATGAGAACGTAAACCAGGCTAGATTGACGTTTGACAAATTGAAACCCCATCAACTCGAACCGCTGGCGAAACTTTTGGACGCGCTCTCTTTCATCAACCAAGGTCGCTTCGGTAATGCCGTTCTTTCTCACGTCTATTCACTGATGCGTCACTTTGCGACGGCTTCTCAGAAGCAAGCGAGTGTATTGACGGTTGCGCTACTCAAACAAGCAAAGATATCGAGAGTCTTTGCGGAGACGCAATTAAACTTATGCTCGACAGGTAATACTGATACGCATATGTTACACGCTGGGTGCGATTCAATCCTTCGAGTCGTGCGAGCGCTCGCGCAGCTGACAAAGCAGCGCGCGCAGGGCGCGAAGTCGGATAAGAGTAATTCTGGGCGACGGGTAGTGCCAGATACTTTTGCGGGAGCATCCCCCATGGATGCCTCCCAAAAGCCTTCAACGATGAAAGTTGGTGAAGAATCAAAGGATGAAGAAGCGCCGGGTGAAAACGCACTTTTAGAGCTTTCCGAAGCTATGAAACCGGCGTGGAAAGCGCTCTCTACTGCCGCGCAAAAAGTTGAGGCACTCGTCACGCCACACAAGCCTGGTGCTGCTCCTCCGCCAGCTCCACTCGCTATAACAGCGATGCTTCCAGCAGTGGAGGCGTATTTTGCCCTTGCCGATGCGCTGGCGCCAGATCAGCTCGAGGAAGTCTCTAAAAAGATGGCAGAGAAGCAACAAGAACGAGATGAAGTGGCATCTCCGGGAAATGCCGACCAGACAATGAATGCGACGAGCGCTGCTGCTGTCAATAGAACCGCAAATAACACGCCGATGAAATTGTCCCAACCCTCTCGAGCGTCAACTCCTGGTTTACTTCGTGCGTCCAGCGTCAAGTTCACTTCTAATCTTGGATTAGATGCATTACTCGAAAATACCACCATAGCAGAAGAGCTGAAATCAAGACTATCCACCGAAGCTTGGAAGTTTGCCGAGAGGCATCGTGGCGTCATAAACGCACTACTTCGACGGAACCCGCAATTACTGACGACGTCTTTGAAAACTTTACTCCGAACGCCAGCATTGGTGGATTTTGATGTTAAACGGGCACACATTCAACTCAAACTAAAAAAGGAGAAGGAAAAATACGTCTCCCGTGGAACATCAAAGCTCAAAATTCGCAGATCGCATCTATTAGAGGATTCATACAATCAACTGCGGGCGCGAACGCACGAAGAAATGAAAGGTCGCATGCAAATCGTCTTTGCGGGTGAAGAAGGGATCGATGCGGGCGGTTTAACGAGAGAATGGTATCAAATCCTCGCGCGAGAAATCTTCAATCCCGATTGGGGTCTGTTCCAACTCGCTCCGAGCGGCGAAGCGTGCTACGAGCCAAACAAGCATTCCTCGATTAATCCGGAACATTTAAGCTATTTCCGTTTCGTCGGTCGATTAATTGGTAAAGCTTTGTACGACGGGGTATTACTCGACGCGTATTTCACGCGACCAATTTATAAGCATCTCCTCGGGCAACCGTTGACGTTTGAGGATATGGAAGGCGTCGATCCAGACTACTACAAAAATATCAAATGGATGCTTGATAACGATATCGAGGGTGTTTTGGATTTGAACTTCAGCGACACGCAGAATTTTTTCGGGGAAACGAAGACAGTGGACTTGATTAAAAACGGGCGAAACGTTTCGGTGACAAATGTAAATAAGCTCGACTACGTCAACTTGATTACGGCATTCCGAATGACGGACGCAGTCAAAGATCAACTCGAGGCATTCATAGAAGGATTCACTAAAGTAGTTGATCGCGATGTTATCGGTGTTTTAAACGCCAGTGAGCTCGAACTTCTCATTTCCGGTACGCCCGATATTGACTTGGACGATTTAAAGGTGAATACGGAATACCACGGTGGTTATACGGCTACGAGTCCGCAAATTCGCTGGTTTTGGGAAATCGTGCGCGAGATGAATGTTGAAGATCGCGCGCGCTTGCTGATGTTTTGTACCGGTACGTCTAAAGTTCCACTCGATGGCTTTGAGAAGTTGCGCGGTATGAGTGGTTTACAAAAATTTCAAATACACAAAGCGCAGGCAAACGACCCGAATCAATTGTGCACGGCGCACACATGTTTCAACCAATTGGACTTGATTGCCTACGATACCAAGGAGGAATTAAAAGAAAGATTACTCTATTCTATACGCGAAGGAAGTCAAGGTTTTGGTTTTGCCTAGTTCAGTTTGTAAACAAGGTGATGAATAAAACAATACGCGGTGCTTCATTAACATTCGTAATATACAAATTATTAATACCTCTTTTTACAACGCGAGTTTTCGCTTGATGTTTGAATCTTCCTCTGTTTCTTTTTTCGCAAACTTGCGCTGAAGTGCATCAAAAGGCGCCCGTCTTGCTCGACCGGCTGAATTCAAAATGGCACTATTCTCGTCCTCATTCAAACGCCCGTCCTCCGTAGGATGCGCTTTCTTTTTTGCCGAGTGTGAAAGATATCCTTTATCCACGTTCAATTTCCACTCCTTTTTATCTCCGGCTGACAAACTTACGACAAATTCAAACTCATTGAATTCTTCGTCGCTCTTATTCTTTTTGTTCTTTTCCTCCAAAAGTGTTGACGATGTCGCGACCACCGCGCAGTTGGCATCTCGAAGCAACTCATACGCTTCAGCTCGCAACGCGCTCGATTCCATTTGACTCAAATTGTCTCTCACGATAACCAACGTCGCTTCTCTGGCCACCGCTCTGGCCACCGCAACCGCGACGCGTTCGCTTCTAGTGAGCACATTGTTCCAACCCGTCACTCGGCATTCTTGGATTGCCTCACTTGAACAAAAACGCCCGAGCCCAAGTCGCTCAAGAATTGGAAAGACAAACAATTCATCATCTGGAGTGTTAACGGAAACATCGTTGCCAAGTAGCGTTTCGCCATCCCTGGGGAAATTCGGGTATTTTGGCACCACTGCAATATTTTGTCTTCTTTTCAAGAGTAGAGAGAACGTGGTGTCGTCTCCATCGCGGATCATCTTTGCACCGGCAGTGCTACCATCCCTGCTCTCCTTTTCCGTATCGATCTCGACGTATTCTGTGCTAGGATATCCTTCACGATCGTACGAAAAGTCATCCGTAAACAGCCCGTTGGAGCAAATACCAGTATTAAATCGAGAAACGATGGAACCAGTGCCAGCGGAATGCAATCCACAAAACGCTCGCAGCAAAGTTGTTTTGCCGCAACCCGGTGGTCCAGATATGCAACACAACTCTCCAGCGTTGAGTTCGAAATCTAAGGATTCTACCAATGGTCTTGCTCTTGTTTTTACACTATTCGCGCTTACGTACGACGCGTCTTCGTACAACGTCAACTTTTCACACTCCAAGATTGGTTTTTGCGCCCAGTTGATTTCGCCATCATCCTCTCGCCGATACACGATGTCGCCGTGAGTGAATTTGTGCACATCTCGCGCTTCAACGACCGCTTGAAGCTTTAATACGTTCGCGCAATGTGTCTCCGCGGCATCTAAAACGACCGATCCAAATCTTCCTTCGCCATCCGCGCTCGAGAAGAATAGTTCTTCGAGCTTCACGAAGGCGTTGTGGGTGGATGTAATCGCAGCAACGCAAGCTTGACCAATACCAAACGGTTTCTCAGATTTAGCAGTCAATAGGACGCTCGCAATAATAGTCCAATTGTTGATGAAAGCACCGAGCGCGATAGATTTTGATCCAGAGAAATACGTATCCACGCAGCGCCGCTTGACGAGCTCGAGTGCATTTTTGACGTTTGGGAAGAGCGCCAGGGACGTCGCGTTCAGTTTCGCCCGAGACGAGGAGACAGAGGAGGAGGAAGAGGATACCAAAGATAATCCATCATCAAACCCGTCTTCTTCTAACGCGTACGGTGCACTCAGGGCCCTCGCATCTCTCAACGCCACCGCAACGGTTTCCCTCGCCTTCTTCGCGACGAATTCTCCTCCTCCGCCTCCTTCGCTCCTTTTCCCTCGCATTTTCTCACTTCTCTTCTTCACCCTCGCGGTGGCAAACGCGAATGCCAGCGCCATCAAACACTTCTCTCTGCCAAAATGCATGTTCAAGACTCTCCCATGGTACGCCAAAGCTAACATCGACTCAATCAATCCAAAACCAGCATAACACGCGCGTTCGCACGCCATTGGTATCCCAAACGCCACGATATCTTCCGCTTCCATCAATACTCTCAAGAGCATCATCGTCACATCGCTCTCCGCGTTATTATTATTATTATTATTATTATTATTATTATTACTCCTCTTTACTTTCCCGCAATCGTCGTCGTCGTCGTCCAAAATAGACTCTAAATCTAACAACCTCCTCCGTTCGAACAACTTCCTCGCCGTCGCCTCCGTAGCGCGCTCCACCAACCTTCGCTCCACGTCGACTTTCACGTACCCGGCCGAAGTCGCCAGCGGTCTCGACAAAAGACCAAAATATAAAAAATGTTCTAAAATAGGTCGTATCGCGTCCGCGTGTCTCCCAACTGCGATCGACGTCCACGCTTGGCTCGATTTCTTGAACGTCTCCGTGCTCGCTTTTTGCGTCGAAAGTTCCAAGAGCGCGAACAAGAGCATCCGCGAGCGCAATTTCGTTTTCTTCGAATTTGGTGTTGACTTTTTCTCTTCTTTGTCTTCGTGCAAACACAAACGCATCAACGCGCGCAGGTGTTTTGTTTTCTCCAGAACTTCGTTCAGAGAATCGCGGCACATTAAATGCGGGTTGAAAATGACTTTCGAGGAGGAGGAGAGCGACGCCGACGACGACCAAAAGCGTTGCCACTTTCCCATTTTTCCAATCGATTTTGAATTTTCAAAGTCCTCATCATCTTTTAAAGAGGAGGAGGAGGACATTTCTCTCTCTCCTCTGCGAGAAAGAAAAAGAAAAAGAAGAAGCAAGGTTTTGCGTGCTTCGAGATGATCGAAACGAAAATCTGCCTTTGACGCGTTCAAGTTGTTGTCGTTGTTGTTCTCAGGTATTCGAAAAGCGTACTTTGGTGTGCAGAAAAAGAGCAGCTCTTTCGAACAATTTTTTTCTTTTTTTTTAATTTGCTTCGTCCTACAGTTTTATTCATTATTACTCTACTACTTAAAAGCTTATTTACTCTCTCTCTCTCTCTTCATTTCCCTCTCCTCTTCCTCGATCGAATTCTTCGATCACTCTATTAGTCGTCCTCTTCTGGACTCATATTCTCAACCTCCCCGGGGTTCCCGTCTCGGTTTTTCTTCCTCAACCCGCTGACGACGTCGTCGATTCTCAACAACATGCACGCGCTTTCCACGGCGGTTTTCAACGATTGCGCCTTGACTTCGTACGGTTCCCAAACGCCCAAGGCTTTCATATCGACGATGGTTCCTTTTTCACCGTCGATACCAAACGTGGAGTTTTCTCCGTCTGGAGATTCCGCGTGTTTCGCGCGCAGTTTGGTTAAGGTTCGGATGACGTTCGCGCCGCAGTTTTGCGCCAACGTTCGCGGGATCACCTCCAACGCCGTGCCGATGGCGCGAAAAGGGAGTTGTTCCGCCCCTTGGACAGTATCTGCAAACTTGGAGAGTTCTCTAGAGATGGCCATTTCGACCGCACCACCGCCTGGGAGTAAGCGAGGGTCTTTTAAGATGTTTCGGGCGACACCCATGGCGTCGATTAAGTTACGCTCCACTTCGTTCAAGACGTCTTTCGAGGCGCCTCTCAAGACAATCGTGCATGCTTTCGGTTCATCGCAATCGACGATGAACGTGAAGTATTCGTCGCCAATTTTCTCGACGTTGAATAACCCGGCACCGGTACCGATATCGGATTCTTGCAACTCTTCCAGTCTGTGGATGATGGTCGCGCCCGTCGCTCGGGCGATGCGATTGTTATCCGTTTTTCTCACGCGTCGAATCGCAGTCACGTTTGCCTTGGCCAAGTAATGGCAGCACAAATCCGAGACGCCTTTCTCGGTAATCACCACGTCCGGTTTAAACGAACAAATGATATCGCACTGCTGTTTGATCCAATCTTCTTCCATTTTCAAAAGCACTTCCCAATCTTCCTCCTTCGTAATCTCCACGTTCGTTTGGTTTTCGCCTTTCTTATATTCTAAAGTGCAATCGAGCAACAAAATTCTCGGTTTCTCAATCTTCCTTAACATCCTACCCGGTAAACACACGTCTTTATTCATCATGACACCTTTCAAAACGGTGGAATCTTCGATTGCCCCACCGGGAATCTTTTCCACTTTCGCGAACTTTTTAATATCAATCTCCGCCGACTTGCCGTCCGGGCCTACGGTCTTCACCGTTTGCACCGCGTCCAAGGCCAAATTCGGCACCAAATCCCCTAACCTCGCGGTAAACTTCGTCCCCACGCTCGACCTCACAATCTTCAACAACTCTTCTCTGTTCTCCACGTCCAACGGAAACGCAATTTTCGCGTCGATAATCTCCACCGCTTTCTCCAACGCCTTTGAAAACGCTCTCGCGATAACCGTCGGGTGCACGTCTTTCTCCAAAAACGGAATGGAAAGATGTAAAATCTCCCCGGCTAAGATAATCACGCTCGTCGTCCCGTCTCCAACTTCCTCGTCTTGGCTTCTCGCGAGCTCGATCATCGATTTCGCCGCCGGGTGCGTCACGTCGATTTCCCTCAAAATCGCGTTCCCGTCGTTCGTAATCACGATGCCTCCAGAGGCGTCCAGAATCATCTTCAACATCGACCGTGGGCCTAACGTCGTTCGAACGACATCAGACACCGCTTTCGCCGCGGATATGTTTTGCATTTGGGCTTTTCTCCCGGTCTCGCGGCGTGCGTTGACTTGTAACACTTGCATCTTGATGTCACGAAGAAGTGCGGCGTTGACTTTCGAATTTCACTGGATGTGCGATGACTTTTCTCTGACTCTCTCTGACTCCGTAAAGAACGAGGGAACTTTTAAAACGAAGAAGACAAAGAAGCGAAGCTTAAAAAAAAGCGCCTCTCTTTTCTGATGTCGTGCGCTTTTGCGTTCTGCGTCTGCGCGCGGTGTGCTACTAATCGTGCTTTATATAATGACGATGTGTGGGATGACTTTTCTCCTTAAAACGCAAGTCTCTCTTGTGTGAAACGAACGAAAGAAAAAAAGCAAAAGACAGAGCAAAGATGCAAAACTTAACTAGTATTACAACTCAACTATAACTCCCCATCCTAAATATTTCCTGTGATGTTTAAACAGAAACACACCGTCGCGCAAGCTTTACGTCCTCTCCATCTCCTCCGTTTCCATCTCATTGCACGAGACTACTCTGGATAGAAGACCACCACGGGCTCCCAGATTCATTTCTGCCGAAAATATTTCAATAGTCGTTACATGAGCATGCTTCGGACAACTCCCCTTTTTTCAAAGGTCGGTCACCGCGATCGCTACAAGTCAGCGCCGCGCAAAAATACGCATATGGAACTTAAACACTTTATGGTATTTTCAATGATTTATTTCAATCAAAAATCAACGTACTTCACCTATCAAAGTTTCTTCGATCGATCTCATGAGAGCCGAGTG
>JGI20151J14362_10000427_pt1 | contig 31171 bp, 18 predicted proteins | sample COG_01_FD_14362 | JGI IMG/M metagenome (IMG submission 14362)
TTCTTCTTCTTGTTCTCATCGCTATGTAGTTGAGACGTAGTCGATGTCGCTCCCGCGTGGGCCTTTTCCTCCTCTTTAGTCCAACTTTTCATTCCATCGTTCGTTTGCTCGTTTTGTTCCTTAATCTCCCTCGTCTTCTTCGAGAAAGATTGTTTCTGTTCTTGTTCTTGTTCCTCCTCCTCTTGCTGTTGCTGTTGTTGCTGTTCGTGGTAATACGATTTCAGCAAGTCTTGCACTCGCTTCTCCTTCTCTTTCTGTTGTTTCTCTTTTACTAAGAATTGCTCCGGATTGGAGGCGGACATCTGTTGTTGTTGTTGTTGTTGTTCGTTGTTGTTTTCTCTTTAAATCTTTCGAAAGCGACGATGACGACTGGTATGAGTAGTGTTGGTTGATACTCCGCGCCGAAACACACGTTTCGCTGAGAGAGAATACGAGAGAGAATACGAGAGAGACGACGTAAACGACGACACTAAAGGACAGACAAAATCTTCTGAGGAATGTTTCAAGAGAGGAACCGGCAACACATTTCCCCATTCCAAAAGAGCCTTTCGCGCACCCTCCTTCGTTCGATTTTAAAGAAGAAGACGAAGAAGAAGAAGAAGAAGACTTATAATAAGAGATTTGTTAAAGTGTGTACATATATATATTAATGTCTTCGAGCGGAGGAGGCGTTTTGGGGGGAGAACTGAACACGATATCGACGAACAACAACAACAACAACAACGAAAAGACAAAGAGTACGAATACGAATATAAGCGAAGAGACTACTACTACTCTTACCGCGACACCAGAGAGCAGCAGTCCAAACGACCATCAAAATCAATCGTCGTCAGAGAATTCATCATCGACAGGAGCGGATTTCATGTCGGACTGGAAGTCGTTCGCGGCGAAAGCGACGAGCTCGTTCAACGAAGCGTCCCAATCGATTTCGGAAACGTTAAGAGAATCCGGCGTGAACGACGTGGTCGCGTCGACGACGACGAATGTTAAATTTTACGCCAATTCGGCGTACGATATGAGCGCGAACGCGGCGTCGAACGCCGCGGAGTTCACGACCAACGCGGCGAAGGATACGATGTCGGCGTTACAAAGTCTCGATCGAGAACGCATCGCGTGGAGCATGGCGTTTACGTTCGTCAGCGGGTTGAGTTTAACGCTCGCGTTCACGGTCGGTATAGCCACGATTGCGTTGTTCCCAGCCAAATTCGCTCTGTGCTTCTCTTTGTTTTCTGTTTCAAACATTTGCGCCGTCGGCGCGTTGCGAGGCGCGAACGAACAAATCAAACACATGTTAGATCCGGAACGATTATACGTCTCGTGCGGGTTCGTCGGAACTATCTTATTCACCTTATGGGCCGCGTTAATTAAGCACTCTTACTTTCTCACCGTGATGGCCTCCATAGCGCAGGCGTTGGCCTTGTTGTATTATCAGTTGAGTTTCTTCCCGATGGGCGCGGAAGGTTTCCGGGTCGTCTGTAAAGTCGCTTACGCGACTGTCGTAAAACCAACGTTTTTGTTAGCGCTTCGGTTCGTAGGAATGGTTTTACCGACCGGCGGTAGTGTAGGGCACGCGAGACGGAGAAGCGCCTCGTTGTTACCAACGTAGTAGAGAGAGAGGAGAAGAAAAAGATTTAGGAAGATGAGAGAGAGAGAAAGAGAGTGTGTGTGTGTTTGTTCGTGGCGCTTATTTTATGCGCTATGGACGTGAAGTTTTAATAAATAAATATAAGAAGAAGAAGAGTAGTTTCCTCCATTTATGTGTCGTACACAAACACAACACACACATCGCTGAATAAATACGACGATATAATCATGCACCTATCATCATCATCATCATCATCCGTTACTTCACCAAACTCGTGGTCTTTTTCGCTGTCGTCGTTCTCGAGTAAAACAACACGAACGAGAACACGAACGAACGCGACTTCGACTTCATCATCGTCGTCGACAATCAGCGAACGCAAAGGCCAACCGATCAAACCAGGACAGTCGTACCCGGCGAAAGAGCACTGCTCGAACTGCGGGTTGTGCGATACTTCTCTCATATCGTACGTGAAAGACGCGTGCGCGTTTCTCGGACCTGGGATGTCCAGAATAGAAAAGTTGGAAGAAAAAGTGCACGGAAAGAGGAGGAATACGGAAACGGACGAGTTACGGTTGGGGGTTTTATTGAATTCGGACACGAAAGATAACACGAATAACAGCTCGCAATCGATTTTTTACGCGAAGAAGAAACAGCCTATGGAGAAAGCGCAGTGGACTGGGATCGTGACGTCGGTCGCGTTGGAGATGTTGAGGACGAAGACGGTCGATTGCGTCGTCGCGGTTGGTTCCGGAGAAGCGGACGCGAGGAACCCGGAACCGAAGTTGTGCTTTACCGAGGAAGATATTTTAGCGTGCAGAGGAGTGAAACCGTCGTTATCGCCAAACTTGAAAGTTTTCGCGGAAATTGAAACCAATCCGGAGATTAAAAACGTTCTGTACATCGGGGTCGGGTGTTCAGTCGTCGCTTTGAGAGAAGTCGAGCAATATTTAGGATTGGATAATTTATACGTGTTAGGAACGAATTGTGCGGATAACGGAAGGACTGATGGGTTTTATAAGTTTGTAAACAACGCGACGGATAAACCGGACGAGGTTTTACACTACGAATTCATGCCGGATTACAAGGTGCACCTGAAGATGAGAGACGGAAGTTACGAGAAGATTCCGTATTTTTCGTTACCGGCGAAGGAGTTATCGTCAGGCGTCATCGCCGAAAGTTGTAAATCGTGCTTCGATTACGTCAACGGTCTCGCCGATCTCGTCGTCGGGTACATGGGCGTCGATTATGACGAATCTATCCCGATGAATTTGCACCCGCAATACGTCACCGTCCGAAACGAAAGAGGACAAAAAATGATTGATTTAATAAAAAACGATTTGCAAATAACGCCGTCCACCACGAGAGGCGACCGCAAACCGTTCGTTTTACAAACCGTCATCTCCGACGACGAGGCTTATTTAGGCAGAGGCCCTGAAAAAGGTGCCCCTCGATTCGTGGGAAATTTGATCGCGTGGGTGTTGAACAAAGTCGGGCCGAAAGGAAAAGAATTTGGCATGTACAGTTTAGATTATCACACCATTCGAAACTATTTATACGTGAATAGAATTTACGGCAAGGAGCGAGCAAAGGAGCACATTCCGAGTTACGCCATGAAAATTGTAGAGGAGTATGAAGGGAAGAATGGAGATATTTCCAAGCGGTTAGAGTTGTAATTTTACTATTATTATTTATTCGCGCGTGCATTTTAAAGATTCATATAAGTTTACAAATGTTGTCATCTACTATCNTCGTTTTTGTNGCTCCTCTCTTGCTTTCTTCGCCGCCATCGCCTTCTCGAAAAGCTTGCGGTTGTAGTCCAAGTTTCGGTTCTTCGTTTTCTTTTGCACTCTCGCTTCTGCTTCTCTCTCCGTTTTGCGTTGCAGCGCCTTCTCAAACAACTCCGCGTCGAGCGCAAACGCCGCCGATTTCGTCGCCTTTGCCGGATTCTCCTCGATTTCCTTTTTCGCCAACTCAGCCGCTTGATCATTTTCCGCTTCCTTTTGCTTTTCTACCGCCTTCTCGGCGTTCAAAATCCCGTAACTGGACATTAAATCCTTCTGGTACGTGATTAAATCTTCCACTGTTTTCATCGAAGTCACCTTCTTTTTAATGCGTTTCAATAAAAGCTCGCCGTAGTCGATTTTCTTCTCCTCTTCGGTCTGGTCGTGTTCGTAATCCTCGAAATCCATCAAAGGATCGTTCTTGTCGTATTGCCACCTGCGATCTGCGATCCATAAATCGTCGTCGTCCTCTTTCACCGGATCGTCGAACCACTCTATTTTCTTCGTCAACCGTTTCTCTTCCTTCTCTCTTTCCTCGCGCATCTTCGCGTCGAACTCCTCTTTCTCCTTTTGTCTTCTCTCGAACTCGTCCATTTTATATTGCGAACTCGGGTGCGTGTTCTCGAACCACGCCAACGCGGCTTCTTCTTTTCGTCTTTCTTTTTCGCTCTTTTCCCGTTTCATTTCTCGTTTAAACTCTGTCGGTGTTTTCAGGAGAGACGCGCGCGTCAACTCCACCGCGTTTGTCTCGTCCTTTTCGTCTTCACCATCTTCTAATTTCGGACCGACGCGACGCGGATGATTTTTCCCCGATGGCGCACTCTCGCTCGTTCTTTCTCTGCTCGACGACGCAGAAGAAGAAGACACGGACGAAAAAGATTGGTGTTCTCTCTCGTAATCCTCTTTGGTGCCCATTTCGACGACGACGACGTCGTTGTTGCTCTTCTTCTTTCCCGACGACGAATTCGAATTCGAAGCCGCGTCTGCTTTCTTTTTGGACGCGACAGAAGATGATGCGAAGAACACATCGGTCGGTTTCGCGACTGGTTTGCTCGAAAACGCGGACACGAAAGCGCCGCTGCTTTTGTCGTCCACAGAAAGAAAGAGCGAAAAGAAGAAGACGAAGAACCACGCGACTAATGAGAAGACGTTAGTATTATTAAACGTTCTTCTCATCGTCGTCATCTCTCTCTCTCTCGAGTAGTGAGTGGTATATGAATTTGATGTGACGCACACTCCGTCGCAATAATTACGTTTTTTTGACTGGAGGCTCTTTTCTTCTTTCTCAGTCAGAGGAGTAAAATTTGAGACTCTTCTGCATGTTTTTTTTTTGAGTTGTTTTTTTCTCCGTTTGTCTGTTTCTGTGGTTCCATTCATTCATTTATATTATTGCGCTTGCGCTTCGTGTTTCAACCATCGTCGTTTGACGTGCGCGCGAACGGAGATCAGATGTGGAAAAAGAAAGAAGAAGAAAGTTTATGGGATTATATACGAAAAAACCTGAAAAAAAGGTACATTTAAGGTAAAAATTTTCACTAAAAAAATTCACTTTTTTTTGCGAAAGCACCCCATATTACTCTCTTTCTCTCGTTTTTATCACGCTCTCTCTTCTTTCTTGATAACAGAGAAGAAGAAGAAGAAGAAGACAAAAACAATTTAAGAAAGATGAAGAAGAAGATGGAAGCAGACGATGAAAAGTCGTTTGAATCCTATTCGACCTGCTTTGAAGGACGCTTAAAAGCAGCGCTGAGAGAGATGCAACTCGGGCAAAGCTTTTCTCGCGCCTCGAATACAAATTCGAAGAAGAAGAACGATGATGATGATGATGATGTGATGAACAACAACAACAACGAGACGACGACGACGGAAGACAAAGAAGACAAAGAAGACAACAAAGAAGAAGAAGAGAAGAAACGAATTACGCGGACGAGAAAAGAGATCATCGAGAAACACATCTTACGAGACGCGAGGAGAGAGAACGACGAAGCGCTCGAGAAAAAACTGTTAACTGCTACAACTACTAAAACTTTAGCGTTATATAAAGAGAACGCGACGATGGCGGATGCGTTTTTAATGGCGGCGGGAAAGATAACCAGCGCACTCATCGAGGCGTACGAAGACTTTTTAGACGATTCTTCTTCTTCTCAGTGCGCTCTGGCGGACTTTATATCAGACGCGCTTCTTCGCGGCGACGACAAAGGGAAAGACAAAAGTAAAAAAAGTAGTAGTAGTAATAGCAAAGTTAACGATGCGAAGTCGTCGACGTATCGCGCATTCTTAGAGGTTCTTTTGCTCATAGCAGAATCGGAGGAGTTGAAAGACACGCAGCTTCGTTTGTTGCCGTTTCGGTTCATAGAAGACGTCTTCGCGCAGAGTTCTGTGGAAGATTGCTCGGATATCGTGAACAAATACTTGTTCTCCGAAAATTTTATACCGAAGGAGAATCAAGGATACGAAGATGGAGATTACTATCCGCACGATATAGACGGCATAAAATATCCCGAAGAGAAAACGGGGAAAAAGAGGGTAAAAAGTAAAACGAAACTCATTCAGAAGGACGTGTACGACAGATTAATAGTCATCATGGACATTAAAAAAGAGTTCGACGAGAATGGACTGCGAAAGATGAAAAGCGCGAGCGAAATTTACAACCAGACCGGGCCCGAAAAATACGACTGCGGTGAAGAGTGTCAAGTCATCATGCTCAAGTCTTTTGACGAGCTTTTAAATCGATCGTCGCAAATATTACACGCGGAATTTAGAGGGAAATGTATGTTAATGTCGAACGGAGTCAAAGACTTCGCCGAAAGCGCGCACGTTGCCGCGGGCATAGATTTCATCGCCGAAGACGAATGCGATCAAGCTGCAAANAAGAAAGCAAAAGATGGTAAAAATAGCAAACAGTCGAAGAAAAGCGTCTCGAAGACGAATAATAATAATAATAATAATAACAACAACAACAACAACAAAAAGAATCCAGCGCAAAAAGACGATGAGGAAAATGAGGAAGAGAAATTGAACGCAATTGCTCTGGATGATTTGAAAACCGTCGAGAAAGTCTTCCGCGAAGCAAACGAGGATTTCGGCGATGAGTTCGATGCCATCATTTCTCCGCAGTTATACTTTGCATTTTGGGAGGCTATGGAGTTGTTCGGTGAACCGATCATGGCGTGTAAACTGCACGTCTCTTCTGTGGACGATTTTCAAAGCAAAGTCGTGAAAAATTTAAATATCGTTTTAGAAAAGATTAAAGCTATATCTCCGTTTAAGAAGCAAATGCTCAGAGAGGAACTTCTGGAGCAACTTGCACTCACGGGTACGTTAAGAATTTCAACCGCTCGGGCGTTTCCGTTCCAAATACGAGATGGTTTCTTCTTGAGAAATTTCTTGGCCCAAGCCGCCATGTTCTTGCACTTTGTGCTCTTTCATTTCGGCGACGACAACAGCCCTTTGGAAAAAGAGCACGCAAAGGAAGTCGCAGCGCGAGATGAAAGAATGAAGAAACTGTACGAAGAACAAACGAAAGGTAGGATAATCATAGACGCGATTCAAGAGACGGAAGATCGCATGCGAGAGGAAGCAGAAGCTATGGGCGTAAAATTAAAAAAGACGGGAGATAAAAAAAGCGACGGTGACGCGATGGATGTTGACAAAGGTGATAATAATGGTGATGACGTCGATGATGGCAGACCGCGCCGTCGAGTGAATGTGCCGAAATTTGGATTCTCGGAAGAGCAAATGACGATATGGAGAGAGACAATCGTTCCAGTTGCGAAGGAGTGTTTCGAGAAAGTTTTGGATGTCGTCGAGAAAACTGACGCATCTCCTGAGCAAGGCAAGAAACTGCGAATATTTCTCGTCGCGACCATGTACTCCACCGAACACTACGACACTTGGGTGGATATGGGCTGCCCTTCCTTTGAAAGAGAAGAAATCGACGTCGTCGCTGAACAGAAAGAATACGAGCGAAAAGAAAAGGAAAAAGAAGACGCCGAAAATGCAAAGTATCCGGAAGGATACGTCCGATTCGAAAACAATCCGGAAATGGAGAGAATATGGAATTTGTATCCGAGTTATGAAGCGGCGATGACAGATCCTGAACGTAACAGATATTCGAAACCAGAATTTATGAACGAGTTTTTGCAAGTAGTATACGACGAGATGGATCCAGAGGCTCAGATTGAGGAGGAATACAAAACGAAGAACGACACCATGTATCGCTGGAAAGCGTTTCGTTTGATTCGACAGTGGAACTTTGCCGCCTTTCGAAAGATGAAGAATAACGATTTGGAGACGATTGTTCCGGAAATTTTGGGTTTAGATCCTCCAAAAGGATGGAAACCGCACAATCCAGTGGACTTTCGCGACGTTCCCATTGAGATGCCGGACACGATCGACGGTGAAAAAGTCGATAAATCGTCGCATCACGAACTCACAGAGGAAGAGATTGATAAAATCATCGAAGAAACCCACGCGAAATGGGTGCTCGAGAAGCAAGAAAAGGACAAATTGGAGGAAGAAAAGAAAGCCGCGGACGAGCTCGCCGCGAAGGCAAAAGAAAAGGTTACGGAACAACAGCCAGCGGCGCGGAAGCGATCGCCGCAGCGTCTTAGTGTGCCTTCTGGAGGCGGCAGAGGAAGGGCTGCGCAAGAGGCGAGAGGTCAACAAGGTGGGCGTGGCGGCAGAGGAGCTCAGCAGCAATCACAGCAACCACAGCAGCAGCAGCAACAAAGACAGCAACCACAGCAAAATAAAATGGGTAAATTTGATGGCGGTGGTCGAGGTGGTGGCAGAACGCAGCAACAAGCACAGCAAAGAATGGGACGCGACCCGCAACAACAAATGCGTCAACAGCAACAGCAACAGCAACACCAGCAACAGCAGCAGCAGCAGCAGCAACAGCAGCAGCAACAACAACGTTCCGCATCTCGCGATCGATATCCTCCTTCTCGAGGTCCTCCACAGGGAGGAAGAGGAGGAAGACCAATGAATCAGCCACAACAACAGCCGCAACAGCAACAAGCCGGCGGAAGAGGCCAACAACAACAAGGTGGACGCGGAGGGCGTGGAGGGCGATCTGGAGGTCCTCCACCGACAAAGAGAACAAGGCGATGATGATGAGGTGTGGTCTTAGCGTATACTAGGTAGTAGTAGTCTATTGCTCGCTCGCGTTTATTAGTTTACAAAAAATTTTCTGTACGTTCTATTTATCAGAGTCGTAACAAGAAAAGAATCCTCCAACGTCTAATTGCTTATTTTCCTTTGCTTCTTCTTCTTCTTGTTTTTCCTCTTCCTCCTCGGATGAAAGCATTTCCTCCTCTACTTCCTCGATAACTTGCTTCTTTACTATGCTATTTTTCGTTCGTTTCACGGGATCGTCCACGAAGGAGAACATTTTTAAGCGCTTCAAGTACTCTCGGTTCAACTCTTCGCTTCTCTCTTGAGCGACTGCGTACTTTCGCAAGTCATCAATATTCTCCACAAAGAATCGAATCGATTGCAACAGTCTCGAATTATCCCTATCTATATCGTTTTTGAATATTCTTCTCAGCAAGGGTACCTCTCCTCCTCCGCATTTATGGCGTTTTGCGTTAGTATTCGTATCATTTTTACTACTCTTCCCGACGCCTCGTTTCGCTTCTTCGTGCAAAAACGAACACTTATCCCCGTACCTGCATTTACCTTTCCTCGTCCAAAATTTGCACGGTTGTTCTCCTCGGGGTGTTCTGCTTTTGTTGTTCTTACTGTTGTTCTCGTTCTCGTTCTTCTTCTGCTCCTTCTCTTCTTCTTTCAACAAAACCGTCGCCTCGAAACTGCCCAATCGTCGTTGCTCTTCCAACACTCGCTCCAACTCTTCCTCTCGTTTACGTTTCGCAGAGGCTGCTTCCTCTTCCGTTTTATTCGTTGATCTCGGATAGTTCTTCTTCCTCTCGTTTCGCCATCGCATCGTCTCTTCGTCCAGTAGTGTCGTCGTCGTCTGAATCGTCGTCGTCGTCGCGTTCAGTTCGTTACCTCGAATTCCTCCTCCAGTTTCGTTCGCGTTCGTCTCTTCTCCGTTGTCGTTCGTATTTTTTCTCCCACGCTCGTCGTCATCGCTCTTCTTCTTGTTCTTCTTGTTCTCCTTCTTTCGTCGTCTGAATCGTCGTCGTCTTCGATGACTTGAGAGGATAGCCGTCTGGAAACGAAGGCGGAGCCAAAGGTGGCGGTTTAGGTGGTGGCAAGAACACCATTAAAGAATGGCGAATTCGAAAGGAAGTGTCTAAAAGGAGCTCGCGTCACAGACACATACTCTATATAATTATTCTACTACGTACATACACAAACGGTTCGTGTATTCACAACAAAAGCTAATAACCTCTCTCTCTCTCTCTCTGCTAAAAAGGACTAAACAAACATACTTCGTTAAGTTCAAACGAAACGAATACGTTTACGCGTTTCCACTCTTACGCCTTCAACGCATACTTGCGCTTCGGGTAGTATGCGTCCTTCTTAGCTTGCTTGGCCGTTTTGGCGTTCTTTTCCGCCGGGGATAATCGTCGTCGAATGGCTCTCGTTTTCTTCGCTCTAAGATCTAATGGCGTGTACTTGGCGCCGGAGTAAGCTTCTCTAAGCGATTTCAACTGGTTTTGACGAATGACAGTCAAGATGCGAGCAATGGCTAATCGGACGGACTTGATGCGCGCAATCTTGTTCGGCGCACCGCCGGTGACCTTGGCGATTTTCAAGCTCGCCAACTGCTGCTTTTGCTGCTCGAGAGCAGATTTGAGCTCAGTTCTCGATTGCGATCGGAGATCGGACGTCTTCACTTGGGACCCTGTTGTGGAAATTCAGAAAGGAGAAAATTGCTGTGTGAGTACAAAGGAGCTTTTTTACTACGCGACGAAGGAAAAGGAAATTTCGAACACAAACGGGGCAAAAGAGATACCCGACCGCCGCAATCGCAATCGTTACACGAGTATCATCTAAACCATCATCCATTTATCCATCAACACCCGCCGTGAAAGCTTCGCATCGTCGTCTATCCTCGGCAATTTCTTTCTTTTTTTCTCCCTCTTTTTGGGGCCGCTAACCCCAAGTGTTCATGCGAACGAAAATGCGCGCGCGAGGGTGTTTTACCACCGACGCGAGTTTCTGCATCCATCGCGCGGGAAAGATTCGCAAGACGCGCGATGCAATCGAATCGACGAATACCGACGAGACTACGTTATTAAAAGAGAGACATCAATACTTACCTGCCATATTTCTTTACTTTAATGCCCTGCAAAACAAGTTTTGTTTGTGGGAAAAGAGAAAAAAAATTGCCTCCAAAATCTCCTTTTGGAGGGCTGTTCATTTCTCGTTTTGTAAGTTCAAAGGGGGTGTGTGACAAATTCGCTTCAAGTGTTTTGGTCGCGATGCGGACGATACGTTTTCATCTTTATATATTATTATTATTGAAACTTCTCCTCTAACCACTTACTGGTGACTGATTTTGGCCTCTCTATGGCGTACCCGTGCGCTCTCGAGAGGATCAACTGACTCAAACACCCGATCGATCTCGAGACGCCGAACATGACGGTGTAAAAGTTCTCCTCTTTGATGCCAAAGTGTTGGAGCAAAACGCCGCTGTGCGCGTCCACGTTCGGCCACGGGTTTTGGACTTTTCCAGTCGCTTTGAGAACGTCTGGAACTATTTCGTATAAGCGGGAGACGAGTTGAAACATTTCGTCGTCTGGCATGTGCTTTAAGGCGAACTCTCTTTGACACTCGTAGCGAGGATCGGTTCGTCGCAAGACGGCGTGGCCGTAGCCCGGGACGACGCGACCGGATTTTAACGTGTTTTCCACGAAAGTTTTTACAGTTTCCGCGGAATAATCGCCTTTTAACGCTACTTGCGCCTCTTTCAACCATTTTAAAACTTCTTGGTTCGCCAAGCCGTGCAACGGGCCGGCTAAACCGTTCAAACCTGCTGAAAAACTCAAGTACGGATCGGACAACGCCGAACCGACTAAGTGAGTGGCGTGCGCGGAGACGTTCCCGCCTTCGTGATCGGCATGAATGGTCAAATACAAACGCATGAGCTCTTTACATTCGTTGGAAGAGAAACCCATCATTTGACTGAAATTCGCGGCGAGATCCAAACTCGCATCTACGGTTGGAACCTCGCTCGATTTCCTCGCCGCTTCTTTCACGCACGACCTTTTATAAATATACGCCGCAACGACCGGTAACTTTGCGATCAGATCTAAAGCGTCCTCGTATATGTACTTCCAATACTCCGTTTTCTTCATCGTCCCACTGGCGTACATTTTCGAGAATTTTGAATCGTTTTGCATGGCCAAACACGCCGCGGAGAGTTGCGTCATCGGGTGCGTCTCCTCCGGAAGCGCTCGCAACGCGTCAAAGACATTTTTTTTACTCTTATTCCCAGCATCGTTCATCGCGCATTCCTTCGCGAACTTTTCCGCTCTTTCCATTAAATCAGCTCTCAGCGCTTCCACCTCTTTCTCCGTGGGGACTTTATTCGTCAGCAATAAGAACAAAAGCGCCTCCGGTATCGGCTCTCGATCTCGCTTCCCCGGTAACTTTTCTTGCAACTCGGGAATAGTCAACCCTCGGAAACGAATCCCGTCGTTCGCGTCTAACAGAGAAGTCTCGTAGAGCATCCCGACGATCCCTCTCATGCCACCCATGAGCATGTTCACGGTCACCTCGCCGACTTTTTCCTGCCCGTATTTCGTTTTCAACGCTTTTAAGCGCGCTATTTCGCTTGGGATTTGTGACTCGATTTGTGCCTTGAGCCCATCAAAAGCAGCCTTCTTCTCCTCCAAATCCTCCTTCGCAGTTGTTGATGTCGTTGAAAAAAAGTGGCTCCGATGATGACGATGATACTGATGATGATCGTAACGTCCTCCTGCTCCTGGTCTTCCAACGCCGGAAGAAGAAGAAGAACTGCTGCTTGTACTGCTTTCGTTATTACCAAAGGTGCTCCTCCAACTAGATTTTTTACTCCTACGACTACCGCTGCTGCTGCTCTCGACGTTGTTGTTGTTTCGTCGACGATCTCTAAAAAAGAAGAAAAAGAAGAAGATAAAACCGTCGTTCGTATTGCGCTGAACGTAATCTCTCCTTGTATTCTTCTCCTCGCGACTAAGTTCCGTCGNGCAACAGTCGCGGAAAGCATGATGAATGTTGAAGAATAATGGAGAGTTTTGTTCCACTTTATATACCGTTTCGAGATCTCGAAAATACAAATAACGTTGACCAGAAGAAGACAACACAACAACACACACAAACGCGCTACAACACACGCGGTAACATAAAAAAAAGATGATGACAATGACAGCGGAGGGATTTGAACCCTCGCCCTTGCGGACCGGAGCCTGAATCCGGCGCCTTAGACCACTCGGCCACGCTGCCGGTTGCAGCTTTTTTTCTCTTGCAAGAAACCAAATTAGGGTTTAGGAGTAGAAATAAAAAAAAAGTAGTTTTTCCTTCTTTTGACGACAAAAACTTCACCTCAGAAGAGCCCGAAGTGCTTCATAAGAAGCGCGCGGTGATATCATCAACACACAAACGAACACTAATAATGGTAGCAGCAGTTTCGATATCAGCACCAGAGACGAATACTAATGATTCGTCTCGAAACATCAGTCAAACGCACCATCTGGCGGTGAAAGCCGCGAAAACGAACAAAGGGAAAAGAGCCATCGAGAAAAACGCCCCGAGACGGAAAGAAGTGGCGGCGAAGACGTTGATGCTTTTACACGGCGCGGTCACGTCGGAGGTTCTGAAATCCTTAATAAACGACCTGTCGCAAATGAAATACGGAGAAAATCACAAGATGAACAGGAAGAATCCCGGGATTCGACCGTTTGAAGGAGGCGGGGAAGTCTCTTTGGAGTTTTTCGCGGAGAAGAGTCACTCGGCGACGTTCGCGTTTGCCAATCACCAAAAGAAGAAACGACCGCACGCGATTACGTTTGGACGATTTTATAACCACAAGATTTACGATTGCGTGGAGATGATGGTGAACGGAGAGACGTTCGTACCGATTATTAAGTTTGGTAACGCCGCGGCTTCCACGACGATTGGCTCGAAACCGTGCATGATGTTCCTGGGCGATAAGTTTGAAACCGACGCGAATTTGAGACAGTTGAAGAACGTGTTCGCGGACGTGTTTCGAGGACGAGTCGTTTCGAGAATAAACTTGAAAGGTATCGATCGAGCGATTGTCATCACGGCTTTAGAAGACGGGAAAACCATTTTGTTTCGACAGTTTGCCATCAAGTATAAAAAAAGTGGAACGCGGTTACCGAAAGTACACTTGGAAGAGATGGGACCGCGATTCGACGCGACTCTAGGGAGAGTGAAACTCCCACCGCCAGACGTGGAAAGAGAAGCCATGCGCGTGGATAAGACGTTAGTGAAGGAAGAAAAAGCGAACGCGTTGAGTCAAGGTATCAGCGATAAGGTTGGTAAGATTTACGTGCATAAACAAACCGAAGGCTTGGACGAAATCAACCGAAGGAAAAGTTTAAAAGGCGGCTTGAAGAAGAAGGAGAAGTAGTAGATAACGCGGTATAATAATAGGAATTTGTTTTAAAGAATACGTTTAGTAAATTTAGTTGCACAGTAGCACACGCAATCCCGTTGCTCTTGTTGTCGTGTTAGAGAGAGAGAGAGAGAGAGAGAGAGAGAGAGAGAGAGAGATTTTTCGCGCCTTCGCTTATTCTTCTTTTTTTATTCATGACAACATTTTTCCCGTGTGCTGCTCCCTCAAATTTCTCCACCACAAGAACGATAACAACAAAGAGATAGATGTCTTCTCCATCCTCCGAGAAGGATGGGGAGGAGGAGGAAAAAGAGGACGACTCTGCAGACGACGACGACGACGACTTTGTTGGCGAAGACGTCAGAAAAATCTTCAATCGAGACGGCTTTCTTTTCCTTCCCGCACAACCGAGGGAGGACAAAACAGTTAACGGGAGCCAAACGGAAGTCATCGACGCGGACGCGTTTGTCGCGCAGATGTTCCGAGAGTTTCGCGCGCCGTCCATCCCGACCGAGTCTTTTACCTCCTCTGAATCATCTGCGATGATGATTGATCTCGACGATTCCTCCACGTGGCCGCGAGAGACGGACGGGAAGAGGAGGATATGGGAAGTCTGCGCTCCAGGGAAAGGAGAGCACTGGGTGAAGTTGTGCGAAAGCGCAAGGAAAAGAAAGAATACAAAATTCGTTCGATTGATCGACCAGTTGCTCGGCGAAAACGCTTGGCACGTGTCGTTAAACCAAGAACACGAGGGGAGGTGTAAAGTGAGACACTGGTACAGCCCACTCGTGTTCCCCGAGGGAGATTCGGGAGTGGACGAGGATGAGGTTGGAGCGTCGCGCTTCCCGAGGAAGATTTTCTCGTCGAAGAGACGGAGAGCAAAGTTTGTGTCGTTAGTTTTAGAGGAGGATGGAGCGAAATGCGAGGATGTTTTAAATGCGATGGTTGAAGGAAGAAGAAAGAGTAACAGTGCATCTTCATCATCTTCTTCTTCTTCTTTAACTCCCGTCGACGAGGTTTTACTGTGCGCGCACGAGTACGGAAGACGATTGAAATCGAGCATGGGACGAGTCTTGCACCATAAGAAACCAAAATATTTTTGTAGGAGAAAAGGGAAAAGACGTGACGATAATAACAACCCAAGCGAAAGCAATGATAAACTCTTGTTTGGAGGAGATCATCGATGCAGTATTTACCAACATAACGCGACTACGAGAACATCAGCGAGTTCGCGCGCGTTTTATCCAGTAAATCGTAGGCGCGTTCTTGGAAAAGGATGGCACATCGACATCGGGCCTGGTTTTGACGCCGATGCGCAGCGAAGGTCAACAGGTCATCCAATGCAAGGTTTGATACTCTTAGTTTTATTATCAGATAGTCACGAAGGTGGTGGAGGCACCGCCTTTGTTCGAGGATCGCACCGGAGTATAATTAGAAACGGATTTCGCGAGAACGTCTTTGGCGAAGAAAACGGTACGAACCAAGACTTGAATAACTTCGCGCAACAAAGCATTCAAGACCAAACGGTTTCGAGAGATTTGTATATGTCTTACGAAAAACCAGCGGCGAGTTTACATAGCGGCAGAGGAAAAGATATTAGAAACATAGAACAAATAGTTGGGAAAAAAGGTGGGATTGCAATTCTCCATCCTTGGTTAGTCCATAGCGGAACGACGAATCACAGAAGCTCGTTGCGCGTTATGATGAATGGAATGATTCGATTCTCCGAAGACGCGTTTGTGTATCACGGATTGAGAATATTGGACGATGACGACGACGACGACGACGACGTCGACGACGAAAATGATAACGATGATACTGCTCAAACAACAAGAACTGATTTGTTACTTCGAGGAGGAGGAGGAGGTTCTACTGTCACAAAGGCGTTTTATTCGAGTAAAACGTTCTCGAGAAACTATCATCGGCAATCCGTTTCAATCATAATGCCCGTACATAATGCCGAAAAGTGGCTCGATGAGAGCGTGAGCTCCATTTTGACGCAGAGCTACGACGGTCCTTTGGAAGTGTCGTTCTTTAACGACGCGTCGACAGATGGTAGTTTTCAGAAAATGCGCGAGTGGATGCTCGCGTTGCGGTATGCCGGCATCGATGTCAAAATAACAGAAAAGTCAGAGAACACGAGCGGGCGATTGGAGAGTAAAAGTGAATGTAAAAATCGTCCCGGTGGTATTGGATTCGCTAAAAACCGCTCGGTCGAATATTCGCAAGGATCGATATTAGTTTTCTTTGACGCCGACGATATAATGGCGAACGATAGAGTGAAGATGCAAGTTCAACACACCATTGAAAGTCCGTCTTCAATTATTGGAACGACGTGGAAGCGTTTCCCCGATGGATCCACCGCACATTACGAACAATGGGCCAACAGATTATCCAACGAAGAAATGATACTCGAGCAGTTCAGGGAAAATACCGTCCAAATGCCAACGTGGGCGATGGCGAGGAAATGTTTCGACGACGTCCCGGGCGGCTTCGAAGAGTCGCCTCCAGATTCCGGCGAAGCTGAAGATACCATATTTTTTCACAAACATCTCGATATTCACGCCGAAGAGAATAAACGTCGAGGAAAGTTCCCCATTCTTCGCGCGGCGTCCGATGATGGATGTAATCGAGAAGGACCTTTATTGTATTATCGTTGGACTGAAACTTCCGGGACGTCGCGCGTTCCTAGACGAAGACTTTTAGATTTGCGGGTTTCCATTTTTGAAGCACGCGTTTTGAGCAAACCGTTATGGAACGAGTTCCAAATTTGGGGTTGCGGCAGAGACGCTCGTAACTTTGTAACCGCGCTGAGCGCAAACGCGAAGAAGAAAATAGTCGCGATTGTAGATTTAGATGACAAGAAAATCGGGAAGATGTACAATAACTTGCCGATTGAGCATTTTAGCGCCGCGCGAAGAGGAATGTGTACAGTCGTATGCGTCAGTAAACGGAGAAAAGGCGCGATTAGCAAAGACGTCGACGATGAGTTGATTGAGAATGTTAGCGCTTTAGGTCTCATCGAAGGTTCGACGTTATGGTACTTCTTCTAATGTATTAAAACAAAGATGCTTCCGGGAACGCGTCCTTATAAAGCTTTCGCTCCGCGGAAAACATTTCTATGATGTGCCCAACACCTAACAATTCGGCTTCACCGTACTTCTTTCCGATGATTTGAATTCCGGATGGAAGTAATGTGTTGTTTTCATCCGCGCTATCTTTGCTTCTAATGACCAACGCCGGGAGTCCGGAGAGATTTACGTTTACCGTCATTAAATCACCGGTGAACATAGCTAAGGGCTCTTGGTTCTCGTTTTTCATATACGCGAGCGACGACGTTGCCGGAGTTAAGAAGCCGTCGTACGTTTGGAGGTGTTGCGTCATTTCAGCGTAGATTAATCGACGCACTTCTTGCGCTCGTTTATAATACGCGTCCGAGTACCCTTCGGAAAGCGTGTACGTCCCCATCAAAATGCGTCTTTTCACTTCTGCACCAAAGCCTTCAAAACGCGAACTTTTAATTGAATCGACTAAATCCATGTTCAAGTAATCCTGGGCACCGAAGCGAATGCCGTCGTATCGCGCTAAATTACTGCTCGCCTCGGAAAGCGCGAGAATGTAATACGCGGGAAGACCGAAAAGAAACGTCGGACAGGACACTTCGTGCACTTTCGCTCCTAAACTTTCCACCAACTCTATGGATTCCATAACGCTCGCGGAAACTTTTTCGTCCAATCCAGTAAAAGTTTCTTTAATCACCGCGAACGTCTTTCCTTTCAAAGGCGCGGCTACGTCGACTAAATTCTCCTTACTCACAATCGCATCCGTGAACGACGACGACCCGCTACTACTACTATTATTGTTACTGCTATCAAAGTACTTTGCGTCCAAATTCGAGTTGTTATCATCACCAGTATTACCACACAAAACGTCCATTAATATCGCCGCATCTTCCACGCTCGACGTGATTGGTCCTATGCAATCGAACGAGCTCGCGTACGCCAACAACCCGTGCCTGGAAACTCTCCCGTAACTTGGCTTCAACCCGACCGTCCCGCAAAACGCCGCCGGTTGCCGAATAGACCCCCCGGTATCGGATCCTAAACTCGCCGCGCACAACTGCGCTGCCACCGCGGCCGCGCTCCCACCACTCGACCCACCGGGCACTCTCGACTCGTCCCACGGATTCGACGTCGGCGCGTACGCCGAACTCTCCGTCGTGCTCCCCATCCCGAACTCATCCATGTTCGTCTTCCCTAAAACAACCACGCCTTCCTTATTTAAATGTTTCACCACGTCCGCGTCAAAATCTGGCCGATACTCTCTCAAAATCTTCGACCCCGCGGTCGTGTATGTGTTCTTCGTGCAAATGTTATCCTTGACCGCAATCGGAATCCCGTGCAACAAAGACCTCTTCTTCTCTCCTCTCTCGGGATTCATCCTCTCGCGGTCCATTTCCGCGGCTCGTTCCAAAGCGTCTTCTTCGTTCACGCTCGCGTAACAGTTCAAACTCGAATCTTTCATTCTTTTCAGGTACATTTCGGTGACTCGCAGAGACGTCAGTTCCCCCGACTGTAACTTTTGCGCGATTTTTTTAATCACGCTTTTTGTGCCGTCGATTTCAGAAGAAGAAGAAGAAGAAGAAGAAGAAGAAGAAGAAGAAGAAGCGTTACTACTGGCGGTGGCAAAACGACAAAAATTCTTCTTCTTCTTCTTCTTCTTCGTGTTGTTGTTATTCTTTTTGCAATTTACACCAACACCACCGCGCGCGCGCAAAGGAGGAGAGAGAGGAGGAGAAAACATCATCATCATCATCCTTCTTCGGATAAAGAAGCGCAGCAGCTTTTTTTTTTTTGTGAACTCTTCTGTGGAAAGAAAATGTAACAGAAGCACAAGATTTAGGGTTTGTAACAAACCCTAAACTCATGCATGTTTTTTCCTTCTCGAGAATTTTCGTCTCCTCACAACAAACAAGCCGCGGGAAGAATACGAGCGAAAATCATCATCATGTCCTCCTTTGGCGCGACGACGACGACGGCGGACAACAAAGACAAAGAACGCCTTACCGGTGGTAATAATGAGAACAACAATAAATCTACCCTGTTTGGGGGCAAAGTCGCCATCGTTGCGGCCACGGCGTGCGCCACCTTAGCGTTGGCCCCGTTTTGCTATTTGCAAGGCGCTCGGTCCGCCATCGCTGCAGTCGAACAACGCGAACATCCTCCTCCCTCTGAAGGCGGAAAATGATGGACGACTGACGAGTAGTAGTTTTAGTAGTAGTAGTAGTAGGAGTCACGAGCAGCGACGAGCCACTGATTATGGCATCGAGAGAGAGTCGAAACTGGGAGAAAAGTCGTCAAAATCCGTCGATGTGAAGAGGAACAACAACAACAACAACAAAATCAATAACAACAAAAGAGCCGCGACGACATCGTTCGCGAAGAAGTTTGTGGAAGCGTACGAACACGAGAAAGTCGAACAGCGACGAAGGCGGAGCAGCAGCGAAAGTGCTTCTTCTTCTTCTTCTTCTTCCAGCTCGAGTAAGAGTAACTTGATCTCCGCGCTCGGCTCGTCGAAATCGAAAGTTCCCATCTACGTGATTGCGTTGGAAGACCGACCGGAGGAGTTTGAGAAGTACGAGGCAATTCGAACGGTGTTTCCAACCGCAGAGCCGACGCATGGGATCGATCCTTTGCAATGGCCGAACAGAATTGAAGATGCGCAATACGCGGTCAAAGGACTGAGAAGTTACATGCAAACGCACAAAAGCGATCCGGCGCTCGTGGATTTCTTAAAAGTTCGCCAAGAACCGTTCGTTCCCTCGGGTTTGTCCTACGGAAAGGAGGATGATATTTCGCCCGGGGTTAACTGGATCGATCAGTTTGACAACTTTCGAGAGCATCCGTGGTTGATGGCGATCGATCACAGAGAAAGCGACGGGAAGTTGACCGAGGAAGAAGTCGGGAGAGCGCATCACATCGGGTGTTTGTTCGCGCACTTGTACCAGTGGCAATTGATGCTCGACCGAGGCGAAAAGAAGGCTTTAATTTTCGAATCTGACGCGCCGAGAATCATGGAGGCGATACCATTTTGGGCGAGCGAACAAGTCGCGGAACACGCGCCGGTGGATACGGACATTTTGCTCATCCGAGCGCAGCACGTCGGGGAAAAACCGCCGGGGCCGTTGGCGACGACGTTTATCGCGACCAACCCGAACGATTCGAGCGAAAAGCAAACTATTAACATTCATAAGTATAAATCCGCCGGCGCTGGTGCTGGATTAGAAGCCTACGTCGTCTCGTCAAACTTTGCTAAAAAGGCGCAAGCGTATTTGGCCAGACACGGAGCGGATATGATTGACGGGTACATCATCAAGTTGTGCCAGAGCTCATATAAACACGCGATTTACGAGCGGGCGTATTACTCGATGTATCACGAGGATATGTTCTTAGAACCGTACGACGCGGCGCACCCAAAACCGACCGTGTTCAACTGCTACGTCGCGAGTACGCCGGATAAAGCGGATTGATATGTTTAGAAGTCAAACTTTATAAAATTATTATTTACTATTTTGATGTGTGTTGTTTATTTATATGTGTACATGAATCTGTTTACTACACGAGTGTCTGTTATCTCTCTCTCTCTCTCACTTTCTATTTTCGACCTCTCTTTCAAGCATCCTCGAACGTTTGTCGATGCGTAATCTGTTGTCCTTCTTCGCAAAGAGTAAACTCAAACGTCGCGACGCCGTCTTTGTATTTCGCCGAGCTCAACGCGTAACTTTTGGGAATGTAAAACTTCCTTTGCACGTATTTGCGATGTGTACCGCGCTCCATCCGATATGATTTTACTTTCGGAAATACGTCTTCTTTTCTCTGAGGTTCGAGGACGTTTGGATCCTTCTTCTTCGATATCCTCAGCATTTTCCGCACGATGTTCTCTTTCTCCTTGACTTCTTCTTCCTCTTTTTCTCTTTCTCCATTTTCGTTTTCCTCTCTCGTGCTCGAGACAACCTCGATGAAAAAAGCTACGCCAGGGCGATTCGTGCACTCTAGGGTCTTAAAGACAATATTCTTGATGCCGACGCCGGGCATATCGCAATCCAAAATGTACTTCCCGCACGGTTTCCCCATCGTCTCTATAATACCTCTCACGTCGACGGGAATCACTCTCGCGTTTCTCGAAAGCACCGCGACGGCACCTGTTTTGTTCTCGTTGTATTCCTCCGGTAAGTCTCGAAACGCCTCCCGCGCTTCCCTTCTCTTCATTTCATTAGTATCCTCTTCTTCCGCATGAAAATCGGAGAAAACGCGACTCCTTTCAAACTGGTCCTGTCGCACCCGCCTGTGATACTCGTTTTGTCTTCTCTGCTCCGCGAGATATTGCTCCCGTAAATATCTCGGATTCACGTACCCTCCTCGTCTCCCTCTCCCTCTCTCCTCCTCTCCTCCCTCGTCCATCTCTTCCTCCTCTTCCTCGATCGTGTGGTCCCAGTTCTCCAAGTTCCTCTCCTCGTGAAAATATTGGTTCGTGTAATAGTTCCAATGCGGAGAGGTGGACGACCTCGAAAGACGTCGTCTGTGGTCCCCTCGTTCTTCCATCGCGCCTCCTCCTCCTCCTCCTCCTCGGTTGTTATTATTCTCGTTCGGTGATGAAGAGTAATAATAATACGGTTGTTCGTCAGACCGTTCTCCGTTTCCTCCGTTTCCTCCTCGAGTCGTCGTCGTCGGTGGTGAGTGGGGTGATTCAAACGACATGCGGCATGTTTTTTTTTGTATCTTCAAAGTTTGGCGTTATCGCGCGAAGATATTTTTCAATCAACTCTCGAGAACAAATTAGGGTGCTCTTTCTCTTTCAAACATTACACGTTAACGCGTCATAATAACAACGAGAAGAGCTTGATTTTGTACACGAAACAACAACAACAACAACAACATCCATTAATTATGTCGCAAAATTCCTCGAACGACTACTTGTCGGTGATATACACCGGGTCGATAGTACTCTTCACGCTCGCGTTGAAAGGTGAGAGAATTATGAGAAGATGATGATGATGAGTCACATTTCTTTTCCGTTCAAATCCGCCTTTTTTTATCGGAGATATTTTTTTCTTCTTCTAATTCTTCTTCCTCCTCGTCATCGCGCGCGAGACAGACAGAGAGTGACAGAAAGTGGAGATTTGAGGGAGTCTTCTGTCTGTCTCTTTCTTTCTCGGCGAGTGCTTTTGCGCGCGCGTTCCTGCTGCGTTCCTTCTTGGATGATGGCTTCGTGTGTTGTCTTCTTGGGGTGTTCTCTGGTTGTTGGAATTGAATTGGTGTCTTGGATTTTTTACTCACACAAAAGCACTTTACTTTTTATAGGATTATCGAAAACGGAAACTTCGCGCATGGGTAACATTTACGGCATGCTCGGTTTTCTCGTCGCGTTCGCGGGGATTTTAGCCTCCACCTTTGTGTATTCTCGAGGGTATTGGTTATTCTTCGCGGTGGCGTTACCGCCGGGTTTGGTTTCGGTTTTCATGAGCTTTCGCGTGCAGATGACCGGGATGCCGGTGATGGTTGGATTGTTCAACGGGTTTGGTGGTTTAGCGTCCGCGTTGCTCGGATTGGCGTTGTATTACGATCAACACGAGAAGATGCTTCAAGAAGCGAACGATTTGTCCTCGAATAAGGAGGTGTTGAGGTCGATTTTTTACCTCTTTGGCATCGTCGTCGGCGTGGTGACGTTCATCGGTTCCATCGTCGCCTGTTTGAAGTTGGCTGGGAAGATCTCCACGAAACCGATGATTCCACCGGGGAGAGTCGTTTGGTTGCCCTGCTTGTTGGGCGGTATCGTGGCGACTGGCGTGATCGCGGCTATGGGTGGTTTTGACGCGACTTCCGGCTCCGGCGGTTTGATTTGCTTATACGTCATGACTGGCCTCTCTGCTGTGTACGGGTATTTGTTTACCATGGCAATTGGCGGCGCAGATATGCCAGTGGTCATATCTGTGTTGAACTCTGGATCCGGATGGGCCGGCGTTTTCGCCGGTTTCATGTTGGATAACGAATTGATGATTATCGGCGGCGCTTTCGTCGGCGCGTCTGGGATCATTTTGTCCTTCGTCATGGCGGAAGCGATGAACCGATCGTTGGTTTCCGTATTAGCCGGTGGGTTCGGTGACACCGGTGGAAGCGCAAAAAAAGATCCAAACGCGCCGGTAGATGATCGTGAACCGACTATCTTCACCAAAGACGATACCGTCAAAACGCTCATGGACGCCAAGTCTGTGATTATCGTTCCCGGGTACGGCATGGCCGTCTCGCGAGCGCAACACTCCGTGTGCGAGTTGACGAAATTGTTGAGATCGTTCGGGAAACAAGTGCGTTTTGGCATTCACCCGGTCGCTGGGCGCTTGCCTGGCCATATGAACGTTTTGTTGGCCGAAGCGTCTATTCCGTACGATATCGTGTTGGCGATGGATGAAATCAACGACGATTTCCCAGACACGGATGTATCCATCGTCATCGGCGCAAACGATACGGTCAATCCAGCAGCGCAAACCGATCCCACCTCTGCCATTGCCGGAATGCCCGTGCTTGAAGTCTGGAAAGCGAAGCAGTCGATCGTTTTAAAACGATCCTTAGCCTCTGGCTACGCCGGCGTCGAAAATCCGCTCTTTGTGTACCCGAACAACGCGATGTTATTAGGCGACGCGAAAGGTACCATCGATGGTTTAGTCGAAGAGATTCGCGCGAATTACGGAGGCGATTTACAAAAAGGTGACGTCGCCGTGAACATCACGACGAAGAAAAAACAAGAAGCGGCGGATTACACGCAGGTTCCGAAACCATTTGCGGGTACGAAACCGTTGGTGACTTTGGGCGTCGTTTCCGAAACGAAACCTGGGGAGAAACGGTGCGCGATGACGCCGGCAGTCGCTCGAACGCTTCTCGAAAAACACAACATCCACTGCATCGTCGAGTCAAATTGCGGTTTAGCGTCTGGGTATTTAGACGCTGAGTATAAAAAGTGCGGCGTCGCTGTTGTCTCATCGAAAGCGGAGGTTTACTCGAAAGTCGACGCGTTGTTGAAAATCGGTAAACCGACGGACGAGGAGTTGACTTCGATGAAAGGGAAAACAATCGTCGGTTGGGTATCGCCGAATTTTCCGGAATCCGAAGCTCTCGTCCAGAAAGCTGGGAGTTCAGGGTGTAACTTAATTTCCATCGATTCTGTCCCGAGAATCACGACGGCACAAAAGATGGACGTTTTGTCCTCGGTCGGTAAAATTGCCGGCTACAGGGCAGTCATCGAAGCGGTGCATAAGTTCCAATCATTCCTGGCTCCGCAAATCACGGCTGCCGGGAAGTATCCGCCGGCGAAAGTTCTCGTCATTGGTGCTGGTGTTGCCGGTCTCGAAGCGGTTGGTGCGGCGCACTCGTTAGGGGCGGACGTTCGAGCGTTCGATACGAGGTTAGAAACGCGCGATCAAGTCGAGTCTATGGGCGGTAAGTTTCTCGAGATGCACTTCGAAGAGGACGGTACCGGCGAAGGTGGCTACGCGAAGACCATGTCTCCCGAATTTATCGAGAAAGAAATGGAATTGTTCCACGAACAGTGCAAAGAATGCGACATTGTCATCACAACCGCGGCAATTCCAGGACGCAAAGCGCCGATTCTGTTGAAGAAGTACCACGTCGACGCCATGAAGGCTGGATCTGTGATTGTCGATTTAGCCGCGTTGACCGGCGGTAACTGCGAGTGCACGAAATCGAACCAAACGTACGTGTACGAAGATAAAGTAACCATGATTGGTAACACGGATTTGGTTTCCGGAGCCGCGCAAATCGCTTCACAAATGTACGCCACGAACATGTTGCACTTAATCTTGCACATGTGCGGAAACCCAAAGAAACCGGAGGAAGGTAAATTTCAAGTTGACTTTGACGATATCATCGTTCGCGCGGTGACGGTTGCCAAAATCGGTCAAGGTTTAACCTGGCCGCCGCCAAAAGGTACTGGACCACCACCGCCGAGAATGGATGCCAAGAAAACTGCCGGTGCCGCCGGTGATCTTTCCATTAAAAAGGAAAAAACGATGCTGTTTGGCGGTATCGTGAGCTTGAGCGAAGTCCTCGTGCTTTTATTCGTCACCGGTTTCCTCGTCGTCGTCGGTGTATTCTGTCCGCCGAGCTTCTTCACGTACCTTTTATTGTTCATCCTGGCCGCCTGGGTTGGCTTTTTGTTAATCGGCAACGTCGCGAGCTCCTTGCACACTCCGCTGATGTCCGTTTCGAACGCGATTTCTGGCATCGTCGTCATCGGCGGTTTGCTGGCGCTCGAAGACTACGCCACCAAAGACATCAAAGATGATATGGACACTTTGGGAAGCATGGCGGTTAAAAGAGGCGTCGGCGCGATCGCGTTGAACGCGGTAGCTATTTCCTTGGCCTTTGTGAACGTTGCCGGTGGTTTCGCGGTGACTCAAAGAATGCTCGGAATGTTCAAAAAGTCTTAAGATTACAAATTTACGAAAAGTTTAACGAACGACGATTTCAAGAAAGATGTATTAATTATATACCGTACACAGATCGCATGTTTTACATGCAATATCATTTGCTATTCTCTAAAAACTCTAACCTCTCTATTTTCTCACCGAGCAACTCGACTAACGTCGCGTGTTCTTTTTTTTGCTTTTCGAGCTCGCGTTCGATATCGATGGTTTTATAGTGCATTTCGCTGGCGGATTTTTCCGATTCTTTTCTTTTTATGTCCGCTCTGATGAGCCTATTAGATGCTTCTTTGAGTTTGTGTTTGAGCGCTTGAATGACGACGTTGGCGGTTTGGTTCGTGTCGGATTCTGTGCCGAATTCGAAACCATCTTCCGCAACGTATTCTTCTTCCTCTTCTTCTCGTTCTCTTCGCATTCCTTCCATACTGTTATAACTCTGAACACCACCACCACCAAATTTCACGCTCGCTTCTAACTCGTTCCTCGTATCCACCAGCTGCGCTTTTATAACTTTCTCCCTTTCTCTCAATTCCGACTCTTGAATCCTTGCGCGTTGCAACTGCTTCTCCATCGACGCGCACTGATTTCTTAAATCTCCCTCCCTCTCTCGCATTTCGTGCATTAACGTTTGCGTCTCTTTGACAACCTCCAACGCTTCTCTCCTCTTCGTATCTAACGCGTCCACCTCGTCGACTTTCAATTTCAGCGAATTAAAAAGCATCTCGTATTTTTTCTTCTCCTCGAGTAAACTTCTTCTTGTTTTCGCAACTTCGTCTTCCATCTCCTTCCTTTTCCTCTCCGCTTCCGCGCGAGACTCTTTCAATCGATGCTCCTCTTCGTCTCTTCTCTCCGACTCTCTCGTCTTCTCCTCGTTGACTATTTCCATCTGCTTAATCAGTGGCGCAATTGATTCAGCTCTCATTGCTTCTGCCGTCGTCAACTCTTCCTCGCATTGCCTCGCTCGAGTCTCCGCCATCCTCGTCTCTCGTCTCAACTGGTCCTGTTCCTTCCCGTGCCGACTCTCCATCGCGTTCATGGATTCCTCCAATTCTTTTATTCTCGTCTCCAAATCTTTTCCTCTCTCTTTCTCTTGCTTCAATTCTCTCCTCAAAATGTCCATCTCGCTGTTCTGATCTCCACCTCCTTCCGACGAAGTTGGATTCTTGCTCAGCTCCTCTTCGAAGCGCTTCTTCATCGCGTGTTCCTTCCTTTGAAACTCCACCCGTAACTGCTCGCTAAACTGCCTCGCGCGTCTCAACTCTTCCTGCCGTTCCCGCGCAGAAACTTTCAAGTTTTCAATCTCTCCATCTTGTCTTTGTCTCACTCTCTCCAGTCGTTCGCGTTCGTTCATCTCCTCCGCGAGTTTCAACTCGTTCGTTTGCAAGCTCGCTTGCAGTTGATGCATTCTCGATTTCAGAGCTTTCACGCGTTCCTCTTCTTCCTCGTTCAAATACTCTTTGCCATCTTCTCCTCCTACCAAAAGCTTCAAATTCTCCGCCCTGAGCTTTTCCAAGTCCTCCTCTAACTCTCGAATGATCGTCGCCACTTGTTCGTCGTTAAATTCCCGTCCTCCTTGTCCTCCTCCTCCAATTTCCCGAAGCTTTTCGTTCTCTTGCTGCAACGCGGTGTTAATCACCGTCAACGTTTGCGCTTTTTTGGTCAGTTTTGTGATTTCTTTTTTTAAAAGCGCCTCCTCCTCCTCACCGCCGCCGTCGCCAAAGGCGCGATTACCATCGTCGTCGTCTGCTTTTGCGCGCTCCATTGTATCTCTGATTTCTCACGATTTTTCCATCACACATCTCATTAATATCTTCATTAGATTTACGAAGAAGAAGAGCGTTTCACGCGTTTGAGAGGGAAGAAGAAGAAAGCTAAGAAAAAAAAGAAAAAGAAGAATCAGACACCATGCCAGCGACGACGAGACGGCAACGGGCGAGCAAAACGGTCCACATGTTTGACCTTCCGAGAGAAACGTTGGTTGTCATTCTCGAGTCTCCTGTATTAACGGCGGTGGATTTGGCAAGATTCGCGTGCGTTTCCAAGAAGGAAAACAGTAAACAGTTGGCGATGGAAGCGGCCAAAAATCGGGTCCTAAAAGCGTGGCCGGAAAGTGAGCTGAATTATAAGCGAAACGACGACCAAGTGTATGTTAAACCGAGCGAAGGAAAAGGGAACTTGGCTTACTATGAGTGTTATTTCGTCGATAGGTACATCGAAGTAGCAGACAAACGAACTTTGCCGCCCTTGAATCGTGATCCCAAAGACAACAAAGGCGACGACGACGAGGACGGGAAGGAAGCAGAAGTCTTTGGGAAAGACAAAGAGACGTGGTTGGACGCGTTGCGATTTTTGGACGGGAAGCTCGCGGAGGAGCGAGAGCGAGAGAAACGACGCGCGCAGTTACGAAAGAAAGGGTTGTTGTTAGAGCGAGATGACGATTGCGCAGATTTGAAGCAACAACGGAGAGCAATTCAGGACAAAAAGTATCGGATGAATTGGATGACAACGACGTGTACGCACAGAGACGGGAGAACCGAGATTTGGGGGACGGAATACTTATGCGACGAATTTTGGATCGGCTCGACGAAGATGAAAGCTCGAGCGAATGAGGTTTTTATCGGCGAGGACCGGCTTTTATATTTCAAGCGGTTCCAGTCGTCCGCGTTGCAATCAAAGAGGATTCGAAGCTTGCACGAGAAACACGGGAAATTGATTGCGCCTGACTTTCATTGGTGCGCCAAGCAGGCGAGAAAAGTTTTGTGGGTCGCGATTGGGACCAATCACGCGGTGATGTTGATGGAAAGCGGAGAGGTGTATACGTTTGGAAAGAATAAGCATGGGGAGCTGGGGTTCGCGAATACAGTCACCGAAATAGAAGTTGACGATTTTAGCGAGAGAGGAAACGACGATATGATGGTGGACGGTAACGATACGAAACCGACGAGACGGACGAAAATTTTGAAAAGGACGACGTTCGAGTATCGGACGCCGAGGTTGTTAGGTTTTATCAGAGAGGAAGGCGAGAAGAACGATAGCAGTAAAGGCACTTCCGCGCATCCAGACAGTCCGGATTATATTTCTAGACGGTGTCGTTTCGTTTCTGCGAAGAAACACACGTCCATGGTGACCACCGTGGATGGTTTGGTTTTTGGTTTTGGTAAAAACGATCGCGGTCAATTAGGTATTGGAAATAACTTCATGCAATACCAGCCGAGGAAAATAACCACTTTTCCGAGAGTTCCCGTAAGGATGGGGTGGGGTGGGGTAGGGGTAGTTGAAACAGAAGAGATGAAGATAAAAAAAGCGGTGTGTTGCGGCGACCATAGCGTAGCTCTATCCACGTGTGGCTTGGTTTTTGCGTTCGGATCGAACCAACACTTCGCCTGCGGTGCAACTTTTCCGGTGCACGTGTTCTCGCAATTAAGGAAAGACCAGTGGTACCCGCGGAGAATTGCTCTGACCTGGTGCGACAATCCACCTCGAAACGATCAAGGGAAAATCCTCGCGTGTGAAAGAGAATGGTTTCGCGAGAATGGACTCGGAACAGTTATAAAAGATATCACGACGGGTTGGAGCGAACATGAACGTTTGGAAATAGACGAAAAAGGCGATCCCGACGAGTATGGCGTAAACAACCTAGAGTTGTCGGAAGAATTAGAATACCTCATCGAAGTGGAGGCCGATGTTGTTCCGAGGGATGAAGATTTAGATTCAGAAATTAACGACATCGACGACGAGGTAGTTTACAGCATCTTGGCGGAAGATATCTCTGGCGGCCAAATGCACACGGTGATTTTGGACCGCTCTGGTATCGTTTGGACGGTTGGAAAAAATATAAAGGGTGCGTGCGGCCGGCCGATACCGCCTCATCGTCACATTGAACATTGGGAAGACCAGCTCATGAATACGCCTAGTTTGATTAATTTTGTCGCAAAGCCGGTGATTATGCCGACGTACACGGACGAGGAAACGGGCGAGAGACGCGTCGTGAGAATGGCGGAGATTCACAGCGGGAGATACCATCTCGGAGCAGTCGCGGAGAAAACTGGATGGTTCTACGGGTGGGGCTCCAGCGAAAATGGTGAGTTAGGCTGGGCAGTAGGCGAACAACAATGCGACCCTAAAACAGATAAAATAAACAATATCTTCCGCATGAGACGTTTCCCCGAACGACGGACGGCATTCTAAAAAGCGCTTTTGAGTCTTACATCACACATGGCATCATCATCGAAAGGGGCTTCTTTGACGCATTGGAAAGTATTGCGCTCGCAAACACGTCCCTAGAACACTGGATGCGATGTGACACAACGTGACTGGGATCAAAATATTAGATTTATTTTTTACCGAACGAATTACCCGACGTCTTATACCTTAATCTTCTTTCTTCTCCGCTCCGTTCGTTCCAGAACCTTCGGCTAAGGAGCACATCAACCCTCCAGATAAGAGCAAACCGCCGCCGAGATATCCCAACGGTCCGAGCACTTCGCCTAAAAATACCCCTCCCAACAATGCTGCGAACAACGGTTCGCCGGATAAAATCACTTGCGTCTCCGAAGCCGAAACCGATTCTTGTCCTTTCGCTTGCACGACATCCGCCAAGTAACCACCGACGATCGCCGAAAATGCAATCAACAACCAAATGATGGGGTCCTTCCACCCGGCAAACGGCGTCGTCGTCGTCATTCCTACTCTGTGTAATGCGAAATCGGTGAACCCCCACGCGGAATACATAAACGCCAGAAAGAAGGATTTCCACGCCTGCAACTGAGACCCGTCCAACCCAAGTTTCGTGAACGCGCCGATGCGAAACACGTACAGAGAGTACGTCAACGCTCCACCTAAAGCGATCAAATCGCCGATATTCACCGCATTTAATCCTTTCGGAATCACCGAACCGACCAACTCCACAGACTGCCCTCCCCCCGGATCCATTCCTAACGTCACCACCCCGACTAACGCGACGAGGCACCCTGCCCAAACCAACTTCTTCACCGTCTCCCCGAAGAACGTTTCAATAAACGGTGTAAACGCAATTGACGCTTGCGTTAAAAACGACACTCTCGTGGCTTCTGTGAACAACAAAGCGACGTTGCAGCACCCTTGCGCGAGAAAATTCCACGTCGCCAACTCCAACGCCGCCGACCAAAACTCGTTGTTCAGTTTCACCTCGCCGCTTTTGTTCTTCTTGAAAGAATCTAACAACTGAGGCACGAAACACAACAGAACCATAAACCCTCTAATCATACCTAACGTCCCAACCGACGGTGGACCGGCTCTCACGAAGACCATTTTCAACGACACGCACAAACCGCCGTAGGACAACGCGACTAAACCGAGAAGGAAGCGACCGGCGTTTTTGGAAAGTTCGATCGATTTCAGTCGCGTCACCCACGATCCTCCTTCCGACGACGTACTCGAAGACGACATGACGATATTCTTGTTGCCGCCGCTATTCTTGCCTCCAGACGAGGACCTCACCACGAGGATACTGCTCCTACTTTTACTCCTCCTCGTAGTCGTATTATTCTGCTTATTTTGCCCGAGCACGAAGGCACTTTTTCTGGCCGCCTTTCTACTCGCCGACGACAAAAAACAAGAAGCAGAAGAAGCCGCGAACGAGGACGGCGCGACGACGCGTTTAAAGGTGGTGGTACTGGTGGTGGTGGGTATCGCTCGTCTGCGCTGCTGCTGCAGATGCGCAGTTTTCGACACCACCACCACGCCGCCGCTGCTCGAAGTCATCGTCATCATCATATCTATCCGTTAAAAATGAGGAG
>JGI20151J14362_10000431_pt1 | contig 30962 bp, 20 predicted proteins | sample COG_01_FD_14362 | JGI IMG/M metagenome (IMG submission 14362)
CCAAGGCGTGCGACGCAGTGAGGGCGGTTCTCATGGATGGGCTGGACAAGGCGATGTCGGGGGTCAACACCGAGCACAAGGCACCAAAACCCGCGAAGCCGAAACAGCCGAAACAAGCGAAAAAGCCGAAGCCCGCGGCGACGGCGGTTCCTCCTTCCCAGGCGAACGAGGGCGATGCCCCGGTGGTGACGGTGGGCATGACCGTCCAGGACGATAAGGTGAAGGTGGAGTTGGCGCAGCGCGTGCCCACGGAGGAGAAGTGAACGCGCGTGTCCATTGCTATCTAATCTAATGCGAAGGTGGTACCTAATCACGAACACTCGCGTCGCACCACGGACCCGTCCGGCTTCACCTCCAAGTCCGGGTGGTGACGCGCCATCACCTCGGGGTGTGACCTAGCCAGAGACTTCAGAGCATTCGCCCCGTACTCCCCGATGAGTCTGTTCCCTCCCTTCCCGTGCGACCCCGTCTCGGCGATGGCCTCGGGCTCTCGCCTGAGCCACGTCAGCGTCGCCGGAAGACTCTCCATCGGTTCGATCACCGCATCCAGACGTGGATTCCAAAAGTACGGAACGCTCAGCCGCGACGGCGACGGCGACGCCTTCGACACCACCCTGTGCGGCGTCGCGAGATAGTACCCCCGCGTCTTGAGCTGCATCATCTCCCCGAGGTTGACCACGATCGCGCCGTCCACCGGGTCCGCGTCGACCCACGTCCCGTCCCCGTTCTGAACCTGCAGTCCGCCCACGTCGTCCTGCAGCAGCAGCGACAGGTACCCGCTGTCGGTGTGCGCGCCCACGCCGAAGGACGGATCCCGCGAACCCTCGGGCGCCGGCGGGCACAACGCGATTTTTGCCTGCACGTTTGGTCTACCGCGGAAGTCGTCCTCGAAATAGTCCCGCGGCATGTCCAGGCTGACCGCCAGGAGCTCCATGAGACGCGCGGACAGTGTCGCCATATCGTCCAGGAACGAGGTCATCGACGTCTTAAACCCCGGACATTGGGTCTCGTCCGGCCACTGGTTCGGACCGACGAGCACGTCGTAGATGTGTCCGCCCACACCGCCGCGTGGTGCGTCCGCCTCCACCCCCATCTCGATCTGTTCCCTCCAGTCCGGCCTGCCCGCGGTGTTCTCCGCGCCCAGGCGGACGTATCCTCTGAACGCCGGTGAGTTGATGTTGGCGATTCCCTGCTTGACGTCGTGAGGGAGGGCGAAGAAGGCGCGTGACGAATTCATCGCATCGGCGGTGGTCGACGCATCTATGCCGTGGTTAATGACGTAGAAGAAGCCCACGGTGTGGCATATGTCCCTCAGTCGACAGCAGAACGCCGTTTCCTCCTCGGGCGTGCAGTCCTTATCGGGAAGGTGCAGCACAGGGAGCGAGGAGAACGTCGAGGCGGCCGTGGACACCTGGGCTCGACTCCCAGTGGCACGCCTCGGATGAGCCCCGCGTTCGGTCCTCCTGCTACAGGCGATACGACGCGCGCGATCCCGTGACACCGACTCGGACGTCGATGCCACCGCGCACGGCCCACGAGAAGTTGTAGCAGCGGACATCCCGCTTCCCTTGGTGTGAAGACGGTGACGAGAGATCTTCTGAATACGAGAGTTTTTTCTCGAACTGCTAACTCCTAAAGCTATGTGTTGGCAGCCTCCGGCTGCCCAATGCCTGCCCTGTTCGGACCTAAATGAATCGTTCCTATCGTGTCGAGCCTGCCGCGATATTCCCGTCGCGCGCGGCCCGTCCTCCTCATTGCGTCTGGGCCCATCGCCCAGAGCCAGTACCCTAACCCAGAGCCAGTCGCCTCACTTCAACAAACTACTGATCAGATGCCATCAGGTTGGTCATCGACCCGAGCGGAGACGATTGCTGACGCTTCGAGTTCGCCGCGCTCATCGCGGCCTCATCCGCGTCGTCGCTGCATCGCTTGCGGGATTTGCTCGCCTGCGAGGATCGAAGAGGGATGCGAGGCGGGTCAGTGAGCAGTTCTTCTGAGAGAATCGATGCACCCCTCCACACAGCTGTGGTTGGAGGCGGGTGAAAACCTGACGGCTGGGAGGCTCACCTGCTGGGAAGACCACGCGGGAGTCGACGTGATGAAATCGCTGTTGACGCGCTCACCGCCGACGAAAATCTGGAACGTCATCGTTCACTCTATACGCGGAAAGATGGGATGGATATTAGCACACGTGAGGAGTGGCGGCGAGGAATCAAGAATCAAGCCGGGCGGGAGAAACTCAACGGCCTGGGATCTGGCGATGGCGGCGGATTCAGCGTAGCAGGAAGGCGCTCGGGGACTCACCGTATCGACTCTCGATCGTAAAGAAACGTCCCTGGGGTGACTCGATCGACCGACTGTACTTAGACCGTCGAGCGGGGCGCTTGTCGCGTCCTGAAGAGTGGCTTTGACGCTTCGTTACCCATCTGAACTTTTCAAATCGCCACATCGCCACAACAGAAATCTCGTTGCTTTTTCGTCGCAGAGCAGGGGCGAGGCTCGGGCGGGGGCACGGCGGCGATATGACCATTCCGGTGAATGCGGGGGTCAACGGAGAATTAGTCGCGAAGGCGCCGAGGCGTATCACGCCCCAGGCGGTCGACGGCGACGTCGCAGATCCGGGAGGTTCCCGGAGGGTGCGTATCCCCTCGCAGAAACTGCTGGAATCATCCCCCAACGACAAGCGCCCGAGGCTGGACGATGGGCCGCAGAATGGACAGCACGGCGACGACGACCCGTTCGTGGTCGAGCTCCGGATGTTTTTCCAGGAGAAGCTGGACGGGCGAGCCCTGGTGGTGCCCAGGTTTTGCAGGAATCCGCTCGACCTCGGGCACGTCTACAGAGAGGTAGTCGCCAGGGGCGGGTACAAGGAAGTGTGCGATGCGCGGCGATGGAAAGAGGTCTGCGCCACGCTGGGCCACGACCTCTCCGGACAGACCAGCGCGGGGTACCAGATGCGTCAGAACTACGAGAGGTGCCTGCTGGAGTACGAGTTCGCCCAGCACGGCCGCAGCTTGGGGCTGGTGAAGGACGCCATCGCGAATAACCGCGAGTGGTCCGCTAAGTGGAGCAGGATGCAGGGGAAGATCCCGGGCGGACCGGGGGAGCAGGTCAACCTCGACGTGGGCCTCGGGGTACCCCCGCCCACGGTCCACCTTAACCTGGACAAGACGAGGGCCAACGCCGCGTACAACATGGACGATGCGGATGAAAGAAAGATTGCTCACACGCTCGGACTTTACGACTCCATCGAACCGTTCGAGCTCAACTTTCTCTTCCCCGGCGCCGACCTCGGCGTGTACATCACCGTTCGGAACAACGTGTTGTGCCGGTGGAGGGCCAACCCCAACGTGTTCGTGTCCGTGGAGCAGGCGTGCTCCTGGTTCATGCCCAAGCACCGCGCCGTCGTGCACTGCGCGCACAGGTTCCTGACTGTGCAGGGGTACATCAACTTCGGCGTGGGTTTCACGGGGAACTACCCCGCGCCGGGCGAGTCCCGCGGGACCGTGGTTGTCATCGGAGCCGGGTTCGCGGGTTTAGCCGCGGCGAGGCAGCTGCAAAACCTCGGGCACAGGTGCGTCGTCATAGAGGCCAGGGACAGGGCCGGCGGTAGGGTGTGGACGGAGCGGCTCGAGGGCGTCGACCCGGAGACCGACGAGAAGGTGGTCGCCGCGTGCGAGATGGGCGGTAGCGTGCTGACCGGCGCCGACGGTAACCCCGTCGCGGTCATCGCCAAGCAGATGGCGCTGCCCTTCTGGAAGATCAGGGACAAGTGCCCGCTGTATTTGGAGGGTGGAGAGCCGGTGGACGCCGAGGTGGACAAGAGGGTGTTTCGGGAGTTTGAGGACTGCATGAACGAGGTTGGAGAGAAAAGGAACGAGCTCACGGAGACGGACGAGCACGGTGCCGATCACCTCTCTCTCGGTAAGGAGCTGGAATGGACGTGGGCGCAGAAGGCGAGGGAAGAGAACAAGCCGCAGATTGAGACGGATCTCTTCAACTGGCACCTGGCCAACCTCGAGTTCGCCAACGCCGATCGCCTCGAGGTCCTCTCGCTCGGGCAGTGGGACCAGGACGACCCGTACGATTTCGACGGAGACCACGTGTGGCTCCCGGGGGGTAACGTCCGGCTGGTGTCCGCCATGGCGCGTGAGCTGCCAATCTTTTACGGGCACGCGGTGACCAACGTCGAGTACCAGAATAAAACTGAGGGGCGGCACGACGGCGTGGTGGTGACGTGCAAGAACGGTCGGGAGTTTCGCGCGGACGCGGCGCTCGTCACCGTCCCGCTCGGCGTGCTCAAGAAGGGGAGCGTCAGTTTCGAACCACCGCTTCCCGAGCGAAAGACCCGGGCGATTGGAGCGCTGGGCTTTGGCGTCCTCGACAAGGTGATCCTGCTCTTCCCCAAGCCGTTTTGGGACACGAGCGTGGACACGTTCGGGTACGTCGCCAAGGGGGACAGACAGCGACGTGGCAGGTACTTCATGTTCTACAACTACGCCAAGACGGACGAACACAACCTGAGCGGCGGGGCGGTGCTCATCGCGCTGGTATCGGGCGAAGCCGCGNTGGAGTTTGAGAGAGACGGCCACGCAAGCGCGGTGGAGGATACCATGCAGGTGCTCAAGGATATCTACGAGAGGCAGGGCGTGACGATCCCGGACCCGATAGACTCCAAGTGCGCGTGCTGGGGATCCGATGAGTTTGCGTACGGGTCCTATTCGAACATCAGCGTGGGCGCGACGGGGGAGGATTACGACGCCTTGGCCGAGCCGGTTGGCGACGGGCTGTACTTTGCGGGGGAGGCAACCATGCGGCGGCACCCGGCGACCATGCACGGCGCGTTCCTGTCAGGGATGAGGGAGGCTGCGAGAATTTCGGAGAGGATGCGCGAGATGAACAAGGCGGGCAAGCTGCGGAGAGGATGAGCGGACGTCCAATTAGAACGCAGACGAAACGTTTAACGAGAATAATCAACATAAAAATGGTGCGAGGGGCTCGTTGTCCCTCAACAAATCGTATCGTCCATCCGTTCACATCACGCGGTAACGTCCGAGAACGCAATCTCCGCTTTCGGGTACTGCGGGTTCGCGAACGTCCGTGTCAGCGTCTCCTCGACGCACTCCGATTTCTTCTTGGCCAGCTCAGCCTTGACCTCCTCGCCGGCGCCGTCACCCGCCTCGGAGGTCATCATGACACGCCGCCAACGCCTGACCAACGCCTGCTTGCTCGACAGCGTGGAAGGCGCCAGGGTCTTCGCCGTCTTCCTCGGGTTCCTCGCCGACTTCTGCACAAACTTGAGCAGTTCGTCCGTCTTCTTCGACGCGCGCTCGGCGTCCTTCTTGTGGTCAACCGTCTTGGGCTTCGGCGCAGACTTTTTCGCGGGGGAGTCGCCGATGCCGAGCCGCGCCAGCTCCTTCTCCTGGCTCATGGTCCGAGCCAGCTTGGCGGACATGGTCACCTTACGCTTGGCGGGCAGCGCGCCCAGGGGGTGCTCGTCGTCGTCGCACACGGACCTGTCGTCGTCGTCGTCCCTGGAGTGGGGCCTGGTGAGCCAGTTGTTGTAGTAGTAGTCCACCATGTCGTGCAGCGTCTTGCCCTTGAGCCTCTCGTCCAGGGGTTCTTCGTCGAAGTCGTCGGCGGGGGGAACCTTGCGCCCCGGGGACAGGTGTGTCTCCTTGTCCCTGACGCAGTCGGTGCAGAACCAGTCCCCATCGGGCACACCAAGGAGACCGAGGCACTGGTAGTGTCCACCTTTGGGGCACCCGTCGCAGAGCACGAAATCCGGCTCGCCGTCCGTCTCGCCGCACTTGAGGCACGGCACGTCGTCCACCTCATCGCCGGTACCGGGCTGCTCCTCCTTCTTCTCATCGGTCTGATTCTCATCGGTCTGCTTCTTCTCGGCCTGCTTCTCCTCGGCCTGCTTCTCCTCGGTCTTTTCCTCGTCCACCTTGTTGTCCCCAGCCTTGTCGTTCTCCTTGTCCTTGCCCAGGAACTCGTTACCCTCCTTCAGCATCTCCTTCTCCGGGCTGGTCTTCTTCTTCGGGGGCTTCTTCTGACCCATCCTGGACACGGCAAACAGGTTGTACTTGTGCGCAACCATCTGTTCCTCGAAAGCACTCGCCTGCATCGCGGTCCATCCCCGGGCGTCCGCGCTGCCGATCCCCATCTTCTCCAGTCCCAACAGCGCGGGGCTGGACCGCCTCCTGCGCAGCTTCTCGTCCAGCTTGGACCGCTTCGCCGCAACCTCCTCCGCGGTCGGGCGCTTGGGCTTGGGAACCTCGGTGGGTTCCTCCCACAGAACACCCGTCTTCTTCTCCGGCTCGGCGAGTGGGGTGGACATCATGGTGTCGAGGACGAGGCGCGCGGCGTTGGCTCCGGCCACGTCGGCATCCGCCCGGGCCTGAGCCGCGCGGACCAGCGCAGCCTTGACGTTGTCCCCCTCGTCGTCCGAATCATCCGGCTTGGACAGGTCCCTAGCGCCGGACTTGCGGGGTGAGAGCTTGGACGACGCCAGCGCGCGGGCAGCGGCGGCGGCGGCACGCGCGGCGGCGGCGGCGCGAATCACCGCCAAAGATCCCTCCGCGAGCACGCTCTTGATGCCGTCGATGAAGCCGCCCTCGGGTTCGTCGGTCCTGGCGCGCTTTGACGGGTCGTCCGCGTCGCCCTCAGATATCTCCGACGCCTTCCTCTTGTCCTCGGACGTGGACGGCAGCGCGAGTGTAGACGGCAGCGCGAGTGGGGTACCGACGGACCCTGCGGATGCGGACAGGCTCTGCAGGGTTGACATGGACCCACCCGCGGCGTACGTCCTCCTGGCCACGCCCTCCGGGGGCCAGACCCTGATACCGCCCAGCCGCTCGGCCCGCTCGGGCTCGGTCTCCACCTTCTTCATCTCCTCCGCGATCTCTTTCATCCTCTCGCGCTTCGCCCGCTCCGCCTCCTGCAATTCGCGCGCCACCTTGAGCCGCTCCGCCTCCTCCTTCTCCCGCTTGGCGTCCACCCTTTTGCTCTTCGGCACGGGCACGCCGTACACCGTCACCTCCTTCTCAGGGAGCGCCGACGTGTCCGCGGTGAGGTCGATCGTCCCCGTCGTCACCGGCACCGACCCGTCCAGGGGTACCGGCCCGTGCCACGCGGGCACCTCCGCCTGGTACTGCTGACCGACGCGGATCACGGAGGGCTTCGTCACCGTCGCCTTGCCGCCGAGGAAGTTCCAAGCCGCGGCTCGAGCGCGGGCGCTACCGCCGCCGCCGCCGCGCGCGCCGCGTCGGGGCTGCATGCGGACCACCGCCGTGGCGACCCTGTACCTGTCGAGTACGATGCAATTCACCTCCTCGGAGTCACCCTGAACGCGTGGAAAGGAAGGGAGCGGAGGTCAGGAGAAGGGCTCAAGGACGAACGGAAAATATCCTCCCGGCCGCCACGTTTTAGGGGTTTTTTTGAATACTGGGCGCGGGGGGGGGCGCGTCGCGCGCGCTCGAGACTCACCCCGGTGACCCCGCCGGCGCTCACGGGCTGCCTACCGGTGCGTAACGCGACCGACCTGCGAGGAGAGGGGTGCGGAAGGGGCGCGTGAGCGGATCGCGCGCGCGAGAGTGGGTCGAACGAAGGGCGTGGGCGGTGTTGGAAGCTGCTTGACCCGTCACCGGCGCACGGTTGGAGAAATATGGGCACCGCCGAAGCGCGCTTTCCTCGCGCGTCGCGGGGACGATGACGCACCTGAGCCACTGCAGGAGCTCGGACGGTTTGATATCATGCGCGAGGTCGTCGTTCGCGGCGTTTCCGTCGTTCGCGGCGTCCGCGGTCCCCGCGCTGGCGCCGGGAGAAACAGGCACTGTCGCGCCAGCCTCGCCCATCTTGCCAGTCCCAGTGTTCAAGGGCGAATTGCAGCCCGGCGTTGCGTATCAATACTCGAGTTCACGACGCAGCGCGAGTGCGGCCCGACCTCGCGCGCGGACTATAGCGCGGAAAGGTACTCGCGGCGACTTTGTGCGCGTGGAAACCGCGCGCCGTCGAGTATCGCGCGCTCTGGGACCCCGGCACAGGGCGTAAGAACAGAATCGCCTTGCACGGCCTTTTCCACGGCCCCTCTCTCCAGTCTAAATGCCCTGCCAGAGAGAGTCTGACCAATCAGGACTCAGCCCGATCTCACTCGACGTCGACGGTTTTTATCCTCAACCCGCCTCGGAGAACACACGAGACGCGCGCATCGGTCCGGCGAGACCCAGCACGCACACGCCAGGTTCGAGCACACGCGCCGCACGCAGCGTCGCCGAGTCGAATCGACGTTTAACCAGCGGAAGAAGGTCGCCACTAAGAGGCGAAGCTTCCATCTCGAAGGAGAGGAAAGTGGGCATCAGCGGGACGTCGGTGTAGAGAAGAGAGTACGTGAGGAGCCATGTTCGCTGTGATGGGAAGGACCGCGGCCGTGCCCGTGAGGTCCGTGGGGCGCGTCGCCGTCGGGGCGAGCAGGATGACGGTCGCGAGGGCGCCGTCCGTGGCGGGTGGCCGGCCCGCGGCGAGGTCGATGCGCCTCATCGGAGACGACGATCGCGCGCGCTCGGTCGTCGCGAGGGCCGCCGACGACGAGCCCGCGGCGGCGTCCGCGCCCGCCGCCGGGGAGCCCGAGTTCGCGTTCGAGCCCAAGAAGAAGATCCGCCCACGCCGCGACGGTTCCAAGACGAAGCGCGCGAAGATCAAGGTGGAGGGCATGGCCATCGAAGCCGCCAAGGGCACCGCGCCCGTCACCCTGCAGTCCGCGTCCGAGGAGGCGTACATCCTCTTCCTCTTCGCCTACATCGTCGTCATCTTCGGTGCGGGCCTGTTCCTGGCCGTCTCCGCCTTCGGCATCCTCCCGGAGAACGTGGACAACTGGGTCACCGAGACGCTCTACCCGGCGTACTCCCCGATCGTCATCGGGTTCCTCCTGTTCTCCTCCGTCTACGGCCTCGTCAAGACCAGGAACGACCCGGACTCGGCGTCCGGCAGGTGATGGCGATATGTGGTGTAGCGTACTTTACGATGTCTAATATTACGATTCTTTGCCTATGATACGGTTTGCCGGTTCGTGTCTCCTTCAGTTGGCGTCGTCTTCACCGCCACGACCCGACGAAGGAACCCTCCTCTAGAACCCTCCTCTTCCTCCCCGCCGCTACGGTGAAAGACGCTCAGAAGTGGTGCACCGAGGACGCCACCGCATCCTTGAAGAACTCGGCCATCTTCGCCTTCTCCTCCGGGTCGAGGAACATGTTCACCCCCCTCTCCGTGCCCCTGTACGCGGCGGTCAGGAACACCAGCGCGTACAGCATCGCCTTGCCCATGCGCACGCTCTTCTCCTTGTCCAGGTGGTTGAATATCTCCGTCACGTCCGCGAGGTGCTGGTTCCTGCCGATCTGCCTCACGTGCCAGGCGATGAGCGGTCCGTTCACCAGGACCATGCTCCACGAGCCGCACAGCAGCATCAACCCGGCCGCGGCGGCGTGCGCGATGATCTCGGGCATCACCAATTTGTTGATTCGACCCGCGCAGTCGTGGGGGTTTATCAGGTCAGCCTGCAGGTCCGACAGGCATATGAGGGCGTAGAGATTGATCCCCATCACCGCGCCCAACACCAGGAAGGCGAGGATCCACAAAAAGAGCACCGCCATGTCTCCAGCCTCGTCGCTCTCTCGTCACTGCCGACCTCCAACTTTTTTCAAGCTCTCACGGGTCCGCGAAGCATTAGATTTTTACGAGTTATCGATCTGGTCTGTGCCCCACGTCTCCCACTTCGGGTGACGCTCACGCGCCTCCAGGAAGGACAGAAATGATGCGTCGCGCCGCGCAAGTGATGTGCAGGGCCGCCATGGCGCGCCCTGCCGCCGCGCCCATGGAATCGTTGCACCGCAACGCCGCCGCCCCGGTGAGTGTGACACCCCGGCTAAATCCGCAGCACGTGCCCTAAGAAAGATTATTCCGCGGGGGGGTCGCGGGTTCTACGCGGGGGGGGCACGACGCCCGGTTTTCGACGCGCCCGTCGACACCTAGGGCATCGTCTCTCGTGTTCCCTTCGCGCGTTCGACGCGTGCCTCGGACCCCCCGCGCCTTCCCCGCGCCGATCGTTCGACCGGGGGAGTTTGCAAATCCCCCCTCCTCGGGTCCCTCAACGGCCAGCCCAGCTGGCACACCGTCTCTCTGTCAGCCCCTCGCCTGTTTTTTCTGTGCTGCTTGGACCCGCCGCTGACCGCTTTCTTCCCTTTCCTTCGATGACAGATCTACGCGGCGAGGCGCGCGATGGGCGATAAGGCTCCGGTCTCCACCGACTGGGAGCACGCCACCGGTCTCGAGCTGCAGGAGCTCCAGGCTGCGGCTGAGGGGAAGGACTTCTTCGACCACTACGACTTCCTCAAGCAGCCCAACGGCACGAAGGAGGCGCCCGTGGTGGTGACGAGCTCGATGCCCTACCGGGTGGTGGGTGCGACCGACCCGGATGACGATACCATCGTTCACTGGGGGCGTGTGGAGGCTGGCAAGCCCCCGGTGAAGATCGGCAGCGAGTGGTTCGTGCACAAGGCTGAGGAGCCGCACTGAGGGCGACGATTAAAACAAGCACCAGGCGCCGGGAGTTGTAACTTGATTTGTCGTCTGTGCGGGTCGAACGTTCGCGGGGTCGCCGTTCCTTAGAGGGGCGGTATCGGCCGCGCGCGCGGGTCCACGAGGATGCCTGTAATGCAAAATTCATCACCATCTGAACTAGTCTCTCCCCTCGACGTGCGCAAAGATAAAAAAATCCCGCCTCGGGGTCATATGGCGATTCAGTCTGCGCGCGTCTTGGAAGCTCTCTTTTGGTTCACGCGGGATAGAGGTGGACACAAGGCGAACGGGGCGCGCGGAGACGTCGATTAATAACGCACGGTTAGCTTAGATCGAGATTGAAACGTTTCGCTAGTAAACCTACTGGACCTCGGCGCTGGCTGCCGCTTTCACGCGATCAGCCCGCGAGCGGAGGGGATTTTTTCCCAACCCCTCCGCTGGTCGACCCCTGGTCAACCCCTAGTCGACGAAGCGGGCCCATGCGTCCCTTTCGGTGACGCACGCGGCCGCTCCGGTCGACGTTCCACTCGTTTTTCAATCCCTCGATCGCCACGCTCCGCGCGCGACCAAACCCAATAAAGCCCTACACCACCCCTGGGTTCAAGGACACGCCGGACCCTAAACCTAATGAAACCATCGTCGCTTAGGCAACGAGGGTCGACGCGGTGGCGGAGTCGTACTTCCAGTTGGGCGCGAGCTTCTTGGCGAGCTTGTAGTAGCGGGCCAGGCGGTGGATGCGGGACTCGATGAGAATGAGGCGGAACTTGGAGTCCATGTCCTTGCGGTTACGCTCCATGTGCTTGCGCACGGACACAGCCTTCTTGATGAGGCAGTAAAGATCCTCGGGGAGGGTGGGCGCGAGGCCCTGGCCCTTCAGGATGCGGAGGATCTTGGAGTTGGTGACGGAGGACACCTGGGCAACGCCGTGGTTATCACGGAGAAGCACGCCAATCTGGGAAGGGGTGAGGCCCTTCTTGGCCATCTTGGCGATGATGTCGTTCACCTCCTGGGAGGTGATCTTGAGCCAAGAGGGAGAGGAGCGCTTGTAGGGCAGAGCGGAACCGCTCATGCCCTTGCCGGGAGTGTGCATGCGACCCATGGTTGTCGGGTTTGATTAACAAAGAACCGAACGGTACTTCGTTGGCACTGACGTGTACGTCGTGCGCCGCGTAAAGAGGGTGAGACGGCGCGTCAATCGCCGGCTTTTTGCCAGTTTTAGGGTCTGGCGGCTCGCGAAAAAATAAGTTCATTTGACGAGAGTTCGAACCTTCGTTCTTGAGTTATTTTTTTCGTGAACGGGAACCAGAAATCCAAGGTTTAATTTGCGCCACTTCAACTTCGAAAAATCGGGAGGACGTTCGTTCACTTTTCCAACATCGTCGGGCTCCAGCAGGTACACACGGCCCAAGACAACACCTCGAGTAGAGGGGTCCTCACGATGGTGAGCCCCGCACCGAGGCGGTCCCCGCGCAACTCCAGCGGGACTGCGGCGATGTCATCCGAGGAGACGGTGCGTCCCCCATCTTCCAACCGTGAAGCGAGATAGCCCCGCGCGTCCAGTCCCCACAGCAAGTCCCTTCTCGTTCAAAATCTAATCTCACCCAACCCTCGTGACGACAGGCCGTGGCGAAGACGGCATCGACGCCTTCGGACCAAACCAAGGGCAGCACCGCCACCAAGACGTCAAGTCGCCGGAGGAGCGCCGCGTCCGCCGCACCCGTCGCGGCCGAGAAGCCCGCGACGACGAAGCGCAGGAGGACCGATTCGGGCCCGGTGCTCACCTCCGAGAACGTCGTTGCCATGACGACGGGGCGCTCGACCCGACGCGCGTCCACCGCCGCAGCCGCCGCCGCTCCCAAGACTACGCCAGCCGCCAAGAAGTCGCCCGCCAAGACGTCCTCGGCCAAGAAATCGCCCGCGGCGACGAAGCCCGCCGAGTCCCCGTCGCGGGCAAAGACAAAGTCCAAGTCCCCGGCGTCGGCGGCGAGGAAGTCCNCGGCCAAGTCCCCGAGATCGCCGTCGTCCGAGGACATGCCCCCGCCCCCGCCCCGGCTCACTCCGCATCCCATCGCGGACGAGACGGACGAGGACGAGGACGCCACCGTCCCCATCCCCTCGATGATGCACGCGCAATCGCCGGGGCGGGGACTTGACGCACGCGCCATCGCCGCCGAGCTCGCGTCCCCGCTGCAGGAGATCCAGGGTGGCGTCAGGGTCAGGCCCGGTGACCTGGACGCCGACCTGGTCAACTCGTACGAGAGTGTCAACCTGGTGAGGTCCGATCTGATCCGGGAGTTCGAGGCGAGGGGCGAGAAGCTCGTCGCTCTCCAGAGGGACAACGAGGCGGTGGCCAAATCTCTCGCAGACGCCGAGGAGGCCAAGGCGAGGGCCGAGGCTGAGTGCGCCCGATGGAAGGCGGCGAAGGACGAGATGGAGCGTCAGAGGAAGGTATACGTCGAGGAGAAGGCCGCGACGTCCGCCGCGCACGACTCGGCGCTCGAATCAGCCGCCGTCCGAGCCGCCGAGCTCGAGGCTGAGCTGGCGGGTGCAAACTCGAGGTGCGCCGCGCTGGAGAGCGAAAGGGCCGAGCGCGAGGCGACCGCGAAGGCNGCGGAGGCTTCGGCGATGGAATCTTACGCCGCATCGGGCGCTAAGGATGCGGGTAAGGCTGCGGAGCTTCTTCGGAGGATCGCTGAGCTGGAGGCTGAGGCGGCTGAGTCTGACGCCAACCTCAGGGAGGCGAAGCTCGCAAACGCAACCGCCGAGTCCGTCAAGGTTGAGCTCGAGCAGCGCCTGGCGCAGAGCGAGAANGCCTTCGGAGAGATGGAGGCCATGGTCGCCGAGGCAGAGAGGACCGTGAGCGAGGAGCGCGCGGCTGCGGCCCAGGCGAGGGCCGAGGCTGCGTCCATGGGGGGAGCCGCCGCGGGTGTCGGCGCGAGGGTCCAGGAGTTGGAACTCTCCCTCTCCGCCATGCGCGACGCCGCCAAGAGGGACGCCGAGCTCGTCAAGAAGGCCAAGGGCCTGGAGGCTCGCGCATCGGCGGCGACCGCGGCGGAGGAACGCGCCGCGTCCGCGGAGGCCAGGGCGGCACGCGCGGAGACCAGGGCTAAGGAGATGGAGGCGGCGGCGACGTCGGACCGCGCCGTCGTCACGGAGCGCGAGCAGTGGAAAGCCTCTATCGCCAGGGTGCCCGGCTGCACCGCCGCGTCGGATCTCGCCGACCGCGTGGTGCGTCTCGAGCGCGAACTCGCCGAGGCTGTGGGCCACGACGGCGAGGTTGCCGCCCAGGCAGCGGCGGCGACCACCTCGCTCGTAGCGGAGCGGCGGCGCGCGGGGGAGGCGGAGTCCGAGCGCGACATCGCGCGGTCAAAGTTGGCGGATGCTTCGGCGGCGGCGGCGAGGGCGACGGCGCGCGTCGAGCTGCTGAACAGGGAGAAGGACAGCCTGAACCGCGTGATCAAGTCGTACGAGACCGAGTCCGCGAACAAGACCCCGTCCGCGACACCCGCCGCGCCCGACCTTCGACTCCGCGAGCTGGAGCAGTCGCTCAACGCGGCGCACGTAAGGGTCGGCGAGCTCGAAGGGGAGCTTCGATCCGTCACCGCCGCCGCGTCCGGGGAGAGGGACGCCACCTCGCAGGCGCAGCAGGTCGTGCACGAGCTCAGGACGGAGGTTGACGAGCTCCGTCGCGCCAACGAGAGCGCGGCGAAGGAGATTGCGGCGCTCGAAGCCAGGGTGGGTCGCGGCGAGTACAACCCCACCACGACTAAGATTTTCCACTTCAAGGAGAACCCGGCGGCGATCGCGAACGAGGCCAAGGCTGAGAAGGAGCTCGCGGTGGTACGCGCCGAGTGCGAGGCTCTGCGCGAGACCGTCGCGCGCATGGTTGCCGAACACGAGCAGCAGCAGCAGATGCACATGGCCATGGTCGGCGGCCTCACCCCTGGCTCGGAGCACCTCATGCCCCCGCCCATGACGCCGGGGATGCCGCCGCCCCTGGTCCCGCCCCCCAACATCATGGCCACCCCCGCGCCCACCATGTTCAATCGCGCGATGGGCACGATGCAAACCCCGGGCCCCAGCGTCGCGGAGGCTGAGCTCACCGTGCTCAAGCGCCGGGTGGCTGAGCTGGAGAAGCGCGAGCAGCGATACATGACCGTGTTCAAGCAGAAGATATCCACGTTCAGGGAGGCGTGCTACCTGATCTTCGGGTTCAAGGTTGACATGGGCGAGGACCGCGGCACGGGTCAGCCCACGTTCACGCTCAGGAGCATGTACGCCACTAAGGATGACGAGAGCATGGTGTTCAGGGTGAACCCCCCCAAGGTTGGAGCCACCGGGAACGAAACCGGCGGCACGGTGGAGCTGCTGCCCACGCCCTACACGAGCACGGACGAGTTGCGGCGGATGATCGACATGTACGTCGGCAAGTGGAGCAGCGTGCCCGGTTTCGTGGCCAATCTCACCATCGAGCTGTTCAACAAGCAAACCGCGGCGTAGTGCCACCTTTTAGTAGAGAAGTAAATAAAAACCAGTTTTTACGAACCGTCGTTCACTCAAACACGCGCGAACGTTTGTACGATGACGGCGGCGTGTCGCATCGCGGCGTCCGTCGCGGGCGTCCGCGCGATGCCACCGAGGCGTACCGTCGTGCGCACCGTCGGGATACCCCGCTCGGTCGGTGGAGCGCGCACGTGTGCCCTCAAGGATCAATCGACGCGTCGCGCCCTATTTCAAGTCGTCCTCGCGGCTTCGTCCGACGCGACGCCCGATCCTCCGTCGGATCAGGCGGCTGAGTCCCCCGCGGTGGCCGAGGTTATCGAGGAAAAGCCCCCGAAGCTGGCCCCGTTCGTCCCTCCCCCGATCGCCGCCCCAGTCCTCGTCGGCGACAAGCTAAGGGCCCGCGACATAATCAAGGAGACGATCCGGATGTCCTCCCGCGACCTTCTTCCCTCCGTCGCGCTCATCTGCGTCGCCGGCGCGGCGGCTCAGGTCCTCAACCTCGGCGGTACATTCTTCCTCGCACTCATCCAGCTGCACGATGTCGAAGTCGTCGCCGCGCTGTTCCTCATGACGGTGCAGTTTTGGAAGCTCTGCTGCGAGATCATGGCGAGGATCGCGGTGATGAGAAATGCCCGCGACGTCGACGCGGGCGATGCGACAAAGTTCCAACGCGTGAAGCTTGCGGAGGCGTGGGGCGCGATCACTGGCGGGTACGAGGGCTGGAGGGACGTCCTGTTCATCGACGGCAGGCGGATGCTGAGCATAGCGTGGAACTCCGTCCTCACCATACCGGTCCCGTACCTGGGCGTGGTGAAGATACTGGACTACGCGCTGTGCGTCCCGGTGTACCTGTTCGAGGGTAAGCTGGGTAAGGAAAATTTGAAACGATCGGAGGAGCTCATGCTGGGATATAGGCTCACCTTACTGCGCGCCGCGTTCGGGCTCGGGGGTATACTCGCCGCGGCGTTCGGTCTGTCCGTGGGTGCGTTCATGGTCATCTGCCCCACGCTCCCGCAGCTGCTGATGCCGGCCGAACCCGAGCCCGGCTCCGCAGCCGCTAAGGCGTCGCAGTGGATCGAGGGGGCGGTCGGATCCGCGGGGGACGTCGCCGCCGGGTCAACCGCGGAGGCTGCCGTCGATGCGGCGGTGGTTGGAGCCGCGGACATAGGTGAGGCCGCCAAGGGACTCTTCGACGGCACGTCCTTCGATCGGGTGTGGGAGGTTGGGAGTATGACGGAGAAGATGAGCACGATCGCGCTGCTGTCGTGCGCCGTGATTGGGTCGTTCGTGTTCACCATCGTGCTGCGTCATTTGTTGTACGTGATGCACAGGGAGGTTTCGGCGAGGTGGAAGCCGCCAGCGCCGCCAGATCCGGTAGAGGCGGGTAAGAAGGGCGGCCTCCTCTCCAAGCTCATGTTTTGGAAAAAGAAATCTGGGGACGAGTCCGCGGAGGACGCGGGCACCGAAGAGGATAAGGGGGGCGAACAGGTCGCTCCAAAGCCCGCCCCTGCGTGATGCCACTTCGCAGCGCGCGCGCACGTGTAATTCGATTAGTTTTCTCGTTAAATATCGCTGGTAACGCGCGCTATTGTGTGGCGTCGGGCCCCCCTGCGCCCCTACCTCGTCCACCCTTTCTACCTCTTCCACCCCTACCTCCGGCCTTCCCCCGGCCTCCTTCGATGCTAACCTCGCGCACACCTCGCTCTATAGAGTCCACTGGATTCGATGCAGGTGGAGCAAACGGCGTGGACGATGCGGCGGCACGCTTCAGCCAGTCCAAGCCGCCGCCTCCACCGCCCGCTGCACCAGCTCTGTCCCCTCGACCGGTGTCAGCGGTGTTAGCGGATCGTCCCCCTGAGCCCGACTTTGCGCCTCCACGCCCACGCCCGCCCGTGTTGGATCGCCCACCTCTCTTATCACCCACGCTACGCCCGCCCGCGCCGCCCCTTCCTCCCCCGCCGCCCCTTCCTCCCCGGCCGCGCTCACCGTCGTACCCCGCGATTGGAGTCGGGACGAGGCTCGTCAGGACGGCGGACGCGATGTCGATTCCTTCCCCGTCGCCTTCACCCACGAGTCCGCCCTTGGACCTCTGCCGCTCCATGGCTTCCTCGAACCTCACCCTCTGCACCCGCAGCGCGGACATCTCATCCTCCGTCAGCGCGTCGTCGTCGTCGCCGCCGGTTGTCGCCGAATGGGTCGCCTCGGTGTGGGTCGCCTCGGTGACCCGCCGCGCGTCTTCGTCGTCGATGACGGAGCGACACACCGGGCAGGTGTGAACCGTCCGCCTCTCGGCCTCCTCGCTGCCGATGGGGTGCGCGGGTCCCCTGGAGGAAGCCTCCTCCTCCGCGGCGCGGATCCGCCACCGCCACCACTCGGCGAAGCACGACGTGTGGAAGCAGTGGAAGCACTTCCCCAGCTTCATGAACGTCTCCGCCCCCTCTTGCACCACCGACGGGTCCGGACACACGGGCGTGAGGCAAAACGCGCAATCGCCGTCGGGGTGGTTCAGCTCCGTCAACGTCTCGAACGCCGTCTCGCACAGCAGCGCGAGCACGGGGTCCCCTATACACTCGTCGGCGGCATCGCGCAGGCGACCCATCACCGTCGCCTGGCGTGTGTCGTCCAGGCCCTTGGCGTCGGTCAGGGCCAACGAGGGAGCGCCGGTGGGGTAGTCGTTGTCGAGGACGATGCGGAGCGTCACCCGCGCGTACTGCCGGGTCTCGTCGTCGAGCGTCCGCGGGGTGACGTCCAGCGCGACCGTCGTGTGCTTCTGGGTGGACCCACCGGATGACGCCGTCCCCGCGCGGGTCACCCTGAGCCCCTCGGGATACAGCGCCTCAAGTGCCTCGAGCTCCTCCTCGATTTCGTCCATCGGCCGCCGCAGCCGCCGCGACCGGCTCGTTCGTCGTCAGGGGCGCGTCGTTGTGTCGCCAACAGCGTCCCACAGCCAAAGTCAATCGCCAAAAAGCACGTTGCGCGAAAATGGGCCCAGCTCTCAGGCTAACCTGTTTGTCTGTACGTGCCACCCTGCGTGCCACCGGATACGATAAAGCAAATGGACGATTCAGCCGCCGGTCCATCATCGACGCGCGCAACGAGCCGCCGCCAACATCGGACGGCCTCGAGCGCACGCTAAGGACTCTTTTAACGAGTCGTACAACCAAACGCGAGGCTTCGACGACCTTTGAGACCACGCGAACATGGCGTCGGCCGCGTCCCTCTCCTTCAGCAGCGGCGTGGCGGGCGCATCTCGTGTCCGCGCCGTTGCCGCGAGGCGGTCCGCCGCGACGCGCGCCGGCCTGAAGGTCCGCGCGCACGGACCCGGCGGTGGCGTTCATCTCGACCCGAACGAATCCGTCGCTCCCAGCCAGGCCCCCAAGGGCGTCGCGGGCGCGCTCCTCGACCGCGACGACGCCGCCGACGAGGGTCGCAAGAACGTGTACGTGGAGACCTACGGGTGCCAGATGAACGTCAACGACAGCGAGGTGATGCTCTCTGTCCTCAAGGACCGCGGATACGACGAGACCACGGAAATGCACGATGCCGATGTCATCCTCGTCAACACCTGCGCCATCAGGGACAAGGCCGAGGCCAAGATCTGGCAGAGGCTCGCGTACTTCAAGTCTCTTCGCAGGAAGAAGAAGAAATCGGAGAAGCCCGTGGTCGGCGTCCTCGGCTGCATGGCCGAGAGGCTCAAGACCCAGCTGCTGGAGGCTGACCAGCTCGCGGACCTCGTCGCGGGCCCAGACGCGTACAGAGACCTCCCCAACCTCATCGAGGCGGTCGCGGGCACCGGCGAGAAGGCCATGAACGTTCAACTGTCCGTGGAGGAGACCTACGCCGATATCATCCCCGTGCGCAAGGAGGGAGCTCACGCGGCGTTCGTGACCATCATGCGCGGTTGCGACAACGCATGCGCTTTCTGCATCGTACCCTACACGCGCGGCAGGGAACGATCCAGGGACCCGGCGTCCATCGAGTACGAGGTCCGCTTGTTGTCCGAGCAGGGCGTCAAGGAGGTGACGCTGCTGGGACAGAACGTCAACTCCTACGCGTACAGCGGCGCCGCGGGTGAGGGTGAGACTGACTTCCTCTCTATGCTCGCGAACGGCGAGGGCGTGGTGGGCGAAGAGGCGGGCGAGGAGGAGGGCATGAGCGCGGAGGTTGCGGCGGCGACGGCGGCGGGTGGATCCCCGTTCTCGGGGTACGCCGCGGGTTTCTCCTCCCGCTACAAGCCCGAGGGAAGGCGCGAGGGTGCGCTGCAGTTCGCCGCGCTGCTCGACCGCGTCGCGGCGATCGACCCCGAGATGCGCGTCAGGTTCACCTCTCCCCACCCCAAGGATTTCCCCGACGAGGTCCTCGAGGTGATCGCCAGGCGACCCAACGTGTGCAACTGCCTGCACATGCCCGCGCAGAGCGGCTCCACCGCCAACCTCGAGCGCATGGCCCGCGGCTACACCAGGGAGGCGTACCTCACCCTCATCGATAGGGTCAAGGAGATCATCCCCGGCTGCGCCATCACCACCGACATCATCTCGGGTTTCTGCGGCGAAACTGAGGAGGACCACGAGGACACGGTGAGCCTGATGAAGAAGGTTGGGTACGAGCAGGCGTTCATGTTCGCCTACTCGGAGCGCGACGGGACCTCCGCGGCGCGTCACCTGGATGACGACGTGCCCGAGGACGTCAAGCAGCGCAGGCTCGCCGAGGTCATCGACGCGTTCAGGACCACCGCGGGGGAGAGGCAGAAGGAGGAAGTTGGCCGGGTGCACCTCGTGCTCGTGGAGGGACCGAGCAAGAAGAACGAGAGGGAGCTGACGGGCAAGACGGACAGTTCCAAGTGGGCCATCTTCGCCGACACCCCCGTGGGCATCTACGGCGGGGACGAGGACGAGGAGAAGACCGGGGGCGAGAAGGGCCTGGCGACGCCCAGGGCGGGTGAGTACGTGGCGGTGCGCATCACGGGTTGCTCCACCGGGACCCTGTTCGGGGAGTGCCTCGGACGGACCACGCTCGTCGCGTTCAACGATATTCACGGGGCTTCGTGGACGGAGGCGAAGGAAACGAGCGCGGTCGCCGCCGCGCGATGAGCCATGTAATAAGGACACCAGCAGATTGGAAAAACAAATCTTCGTGTGCCTGATTTTTCTCGCCGGCCATTTCAAGCCTGTTTTCGCGCCCGATTCGTCACACATCGAGTGCGAAGATCTCGTCAGTCTCCGTTGTTCCGCGTCCCGTTCCTGTGTTCGCGCGTCATGGTGAGTGCGCGCTCGAGTTTTGCGGCCAAGATCGCTCATGCGCACCTTCATCCCCGCCCCTTCGCCTCCGGCCGAGATCGCCGATGCCGAAATAGCTGACTCATGTCCCTCACGTGACCTTCGACCACAGGCTGACAACAGGCACACAATTATCCTGGTGCAGACGACGGCCAACAAGAAGTCCCGTACGTTCATGGACTTTGAGAAGGTCAGCATGGCCATGAACGGTGAGTGCCCGACCCTACCCGAGATCTCATCTCCCGCGGCTCCCGGGAATTATTAATTGGGCACCCGAATCAATTCCTGACCAGTCCCCCTTCCGTTCCGTTCCCACAACAGGCGTGTGCACGATGTTCGAGAAGCGTCTGAAGGAGATGTACCCTCACATGAAGGACATCACGTACGACATCGCTGATCTGTACAACTACGTCGACGCGCTCGCGGACCTGAGCGCCATGGTGTACGATCCTAAACTAAACGCGTACCAACCTTACAACAAGGAATGGGTCAAGAAGAAATGCTTGGCGCACCTGAAGAAGCAGGCGGGACAGTGAACATAGCGCGGGTAAACATAAAGTAGGAGTACACCTAAGCATCGTCAAAACACTATCGCCCCGTTCCGATAATCGCGGCAACCTCGTCATCCAACTCCTCGTCGCGGTCCACGAGACAGGTGACGAGGAAAGGACCCTCCTGACCGACGCGGGCGGTACGGCCGCACCTGTGCAGGTGAATAGCCTTATCCGGCGCTGGCGTGTAGTGCACGACGTGGTGGAGGTCTGGGAAGTCGATACCTCGAGCCGCGAGGTCGGTGCACACCAGCACGGGCAGGTCGCCGTTGAAGAACTCGTCCATGGCGACGCCCCGGTCCGCGGTTTTACCGTGGAAGCTCATGGCGGTGAACCCGTTCTTGTTGACGTGCTCGGCGCACTCGTCAGCCTCCGCGGGGCTGGAACAGAAGACGAGGGCCTGGTGCTTCTTGTCCTCGGTGAGGGCGCGCATGAGCTCGGTCCTGCGACCCTCCTCGCCCGTCACGTTCCTCACCCTCTGCTTCAGCTGCGGGTGCAAGCCGCCAAAGTGCGACGTGCTCACCCACCGCAGGTTCTCGGCGCCTCGACGGAACGCGCCCAGGATGGGACCTTCCTCGGCCATGGTGGCGGCGGCGAAGCAGAACTGAACCTTACCCCCGAACTTGTTCATCCCGTCCTCCTGGTAGCACGCGTCCAGCACGGCGGCCACCTCCTTCTCGAAGCCCCTGGATAACATTTCGTCAGCCTCGTCCACGACGACGTGCTTGATCCGACCGGGCAGCACCCAGCCGTCCTTCATCATGGACAGAAGCCTGGCGGGTGTGGCGATGAGAATCTCAGCCCTTCGAAACTCGGGGATGACCTCCATGTCACCGCTCAGCTTGGACCCCTTCTTTCCAGCCTTGACGGAGAAGCCCTCCTTGGCGCCCAGCCTCGCCTCGCCCGCCGCTCGGCTGCCAGCCAGGTCCGCAGCCTCTTCACCCGCGGCGGCAGCCTCCTCGTCGTTGGCACCCTCGCCCCTGGCGGCCGCCTCGGCAGCCTCCCTAGCCGCCGCTCGAGCCGTGCGGATGGCGGCCTTTTCCTGAACCTTGCGTTTGATCGCCGCCGTTTTGGCCGCGCCTCTCGCCTTGGGCGCGGTTGGCTTGAGGAGCTTCTTGTCCTTTCCGAGCAGCGAGAACACGGCGGGCCTGGGGTACTCCTTGGTGTCCGTCCACTCCGCCGCGAGCTCGGCCATGTACGCCACCTGCCGGCCCAGCTCCACGTTGGGCACGAGCACGATCATGGACGGGCAGCACCGCCCCTGAACCTTGGTCCCGCCGCGGCCGGGTGCGCCCACGGATGCCACCATGGGCAGCGTGTACGCAAACGTCTTACCGCTTCCAGTCTCCGCCAGGATGACCACGTCCTCGCCCGAGGTGAGCTCAGGGATGGCCAAACGCTGAATCTCCGTCGTTCGCTTCAGCCCCGCCGTGCGCATGGCCTCCACCATGTGCGGGGGCAAACCCGCGCGCCCAAACGCGGAGCCGGCGTCGGCGGCGTCCGGGTCCTGGTCCGGCTTTTTAACAGTCGCCGCCTTCGCCTCCCTCGCGGCCCGAGCCACCTCCCAGGGCCGTGGTCCGCCGCGCTTGTACGCCGTCTTGACGTCACCGACCGCGTCGGTGGCGGGGGAGGCACGCCTGGACATCGTCGCGACGGATTCGTCGTTCAACCCGGCGTCTGCGTCGACGTCTCGCGCGCGCTCGCGTCCCTTGCGGATGGCCTCCGACTTGCCGCTCTTCTCCTCGCCCATGAACTTGGACCACCCGCCGAGCCCGTCGTCGTCGCCCCAGTAGTCGTCGTCGTCCCCGCGTTGCTGTCAAGTTTGGTGGAAATAACGAAGGGTCAGCGTGTGAACGGGTGCGTGCCGGTCGGCGAATGGGGAAAGGGCACCGCGCGAATTAGGCGGCGGCGGCTCGACGGGGTGCTCACCTTCCTCTGCTCCCTGTCCTGCCTCTTTCTGAGCTCCTGGAACGATATGTTGCGGTCGGCATCGCCGCGGTCGCCGCGGTCGTCCCCCCGCTCCTCACCGCGTCGGTCCAGGCGCGAGAACCTGCTGTCGGTGTCGCCCCACCCTCGACGCGTCGCGCCGGGAGGAGGCACCGAGGCGGCCCTCCTGGACGCGGGGCGGGAGTCGCACGCGCGACGGACGCGCGGCGCTCGAGCCAGGCCCCACGCGTCGACACACACGATCCTCGCGATACTCTCCATGTGCCTTGCTCGTGTCACGCAACCGTGTCAGGCGCGGTCTCGAGTGTCTCTCCTGCGGGCGGAGCAAAAGGTGAATGAATGCCGAGAAACGCGCGAGTCGACGAACCGGTGTTTTGCTTTTTGACCCAACCTGACGTCAGTGGGGCGAATAGACTGGGAAAGCACGGTTCGATGGATCTCATTTTTTATGACGTGGCTTTTTCGATAGCCCTAAAACCTGAAATCCCGAATTCTGAATTTGTTCCGCGGTTAAAGCGCCGGCGACGACGCCGCGGCTGTCATTCCGACGGTGCGCATACCACGCCGCTGTGATTCAAGCTCGCGCTTAGGCTCGTGAGTTCACTACCGCTTGAAAGCTTTCAGTCGGAGTAGCCAGAAGCTCGTCAAAGATGGCTAGCATTGCCACCTCCATGGCTTCCCTTTCCCTGGCGAACGCCGCGGCGACCCGTCGCGCCGGAAAGCCCGCCGTCGCGCTCTCCTCGCGCCGCGCCGTGGCCGCCCAGCCCCTCGTCGCTTCCCGCTCCGGTGTCGCCGCCGGCCGCGGCAGCCTCCAGGTCTTCGCGAGGTCCCCCCGCGGCAACTCCGGTGGCTCCCGCAAGGGACTCATGCAGTTCGTGGAGCGGGTGAACGCGCCGCAGGTGAAGGACGATCTTATCCCCTTCAGGGTGGGCATGACGGTGAGGGTCGGCGTGACCGTCGTCGAGGGCAACAAGACGCGTGTGCAGCCGTACGAGGGAATCATCATCGGCATCCACAGGGCCGGCGTCGCCACCACCATCACCGTTCGCAAGGCGTTCCAGGGCTACGGCGTCGAGCGCATCTTCCCTATCCACTCCCCCCTGTGCACCTTCGAGGAGGTTCGCGGTGCTGGCAAGCCCGTGGTGAGTACTCCCTCCTTCGCGTCGTTGATTCGCTTTTTTACCGCGGGTTTCGCGACGGATGCGTGGGCACGGGTCTTATCCCGCGTTTCCATCGTCCCGGCGGGCGCACCGCGGTCTACCGACCGCGCGCGCGCGCCATGTCGCGCGGCCCCCCCTCTGGAAAAACCAAAACCCTGTGACCTTTTGCGCAAAAAGATTTTCCTCCCTCCCAACCGCCGCGCGCTGACCGCCCTCCTCTCTTTTTCTTTCTCTCAGGTGCGCCGCGCCAAGCTCTACTACCTCCGCAACCGCATCGGTAAGCAGGCTAAGCTCAAGACTCGCTTCGTGGCCAAGAAGACCGGCCCCACCCGCCACCAGGTCAAGATGGAGGCTCTCGCGGCGACGAAGGCTGAGGCGGCTGCCGCGGCTGAGGCTGAGGCTGCGGCCGCGGCTGCGGCTGAGGCGGCGGCTGAGGCTGCGGCTGAGGCTGCGGCTGAGGCGGCGGCTGCCCCCGCGGAGGAGGAGGCTGCCGCTGAGCCCGAGGCGTAAGCGAGTTGATTCTTTCTTGGTGGGTGTTTTTCATGGGGTCTGTCCAGGCTTGGCGAACCCGATGTGAAAATTAGCGATTAAATATCATGTTATTGCTGCTGAAAACCGTGCTATCCGTCGCCATCGGCGCGGTCTGATAACCAGCGCGTTCGTGTGCGACACCGATCCCTCGTCTGAACGTGTGCGTCTAGTCTTTTTGGGTCCTTCCCGCTTGGGGCTGGGCGTTGCGTCAACCTTTTTGTGAAATAAAGCGCGTGGCGCGTGTCAGCATCATCGGTGCAGTAAAATCACGGACACGTTGGACGGGTCGACGAAGCCCGCCAAATTGAAAACAACCGTGCAAAAGATGTTGGAACTGGTGAGGTGACGCGGGAACTCAACGTCGACAAGACGCACAGTTGCGAGCGCGCGGGTGGTCCCTCCACTCGTCTCCTCTTTAGTTCTAGACACACAAAACACTCTCGCACCATGAGCGACGAACTCGTCACCCTCATGTCCTCGGAGGGCGAGGCCGTCCAGGTGGCTCAGGAGGTTGCCTTCAAGTCTGAGACTATCAAGAACATGATCGAAGGTAAGTGGGCGCGCCCTCCCGCTCGAGCGCCCTTTCCTCCACCCGACGATCTCCACCGACGATCTCCATCCCCTACACGTCCCGCGAACGATCGGCGCATCGATCGCTGACCCCGACCGCCTCCCCTCAACCGCAGACACCGGAACCGAGGCGCCCATCCCTCTCCCCAACGTTTCCTCCAAGATCTTGCAGAAGGTGATCGAGTACTGCAAGCACCACTCGGAGAAGAAGGAGGGCGAAGGCAACAAGGAGGAGGAGGACAAAACCTTCGACGCGGAATTCGTCAAGGTCGACCAGGCCACCCTCTTCGAGCTCATCCTGGTGCGTTGAACCCCGGAACCCTCGCGCCTTGGAACCGCCCAAAACGAGGAAAAAATTAGGTTGAGAAAACGAGCGACCCGAGATCTGACGTTTTTCCCACCCTCGCGCAACCCCGCAGGCTGCCAACTACCTGAACATCAAGTCCCTCCTGGACCTGACGTGCATGACCGTGGCGAACATGATCAAGGGCAAGACCCCGGAGGAGATTCGCAAGACCTTCAACATCAGGAACGACTTCACCCCGGAGGAGGAGGAGGAGGTGCGGAGGGAGAACCAGTGGGCGTTTGAGTAAGAAATTCTCGACGCACCGGTTGACGAACGGGACGGATCAGGGTGCAGAGGGGGCGATACGGCGACGAAAAGAACGGATCGACGAAGGAACGCACGCACGCACGACGACGGGTTGTCGAGGTGTATCATACTGAAGACGCTTAGCGCGAGGGGTGGTTGGCTGCGAAACACGTTTTGTAAATACAAACAGCGACTCTCCTCACAGGTACGCGTCCTTGTCCTCGCCCGCGGCCGACCCGTCCAGAGAGGGCAGCGACACCTCCACTTCGATCTCCGCCGTCTCGCCCTCAGCGCTCCCGGCGAACGTCTGGCACTTGACCGTCCAGGGCCCCGCCGAGTCCCTGACCTTTTCGTCGACGCACCTGAGCTCGCCCGACTTGATGAGGTCCACGACAGCCTTCAGGGAGAGCTCGAAGCACTGAAGCTCCACGATGGCGGGCCTGGTGAGGGAGAGGGCATCCTCGGCCCCGTTCTCACCCTTCTCGAACGCCATCTTGCAGAAGATTGGCCAGTAGGACTCGCCCGGATCGTCCTCCATGGGCGCGACGTCCCACTCGTTTGCCTCCGCGGCGTCGACGTCCTCGAACGGGGTCTCGTACACCGACGCGAACATGCACGACTGGCCGTTCACCGTGTCGAGGGTCTCATCATCGCCCTTGTCGCCCGCGTCGACCTCGTACGCCTTCTTGGCATCCTGCAGGGTCTTGTGCACCGCGAGGCCGAAGGATCCCTGCTCCTTGCCGCCCACGACGGAGACAAACGCGGTGAGACGCATGGCCACGTCCTCCCTGAGCACCAGCCTGTACGCGATCTGCACGGGCCTACGCTGCGCGAGTGCAGTCCAGGGTGAAACCCGGGCGAACTCGGCGGCGGCGGCGAAGAGGGAACCACCGAACGCGGGGCTGAACCCGTCGACGGATTCCATCAAGCCGGGTAAATGTTGCGTTCCCCACTCCTGGTTATCCGGCTGCATGGAGGGTTCGATCTGCTGGCGGATGATGGTCTCGATAAGATCGGTGGGAACCGGGGCGAATCCGATATCATCTACTCCGCACTCGGCGAGGCCCGCGCGGCACCCCTCCACGTACGGGCACGCGGTCACCCCCGCCCACTTCTCCTTCTCCCCGAGATGCAGCGACGCCGTGTTGGTGTCGGCGAATCGGATAGACTCCGGTCGGGCGGGCTTGCGCTTCTCCCCCGCCGCGGTCGTGTTCATCACCCTCGGATGGGTCATCACCCTCTTGAGGAAGGCGAGAAGCGTCTCCGGGGTGGGGAACGCCTTCACCACGTTGTTGCCGCCCGCCTCGTCGTCCCCATCCGCGGGTTCGCAAGCCAGGAACTGGCCATCCTTGGTCGAGACCACGAGCATCAGGTAAGGTCGGACGGGCACGCCATCGTCACCCATGACGTACGCCCTCAGCTTGTGGACGTACACCTGCCATACGCCCTTCACGGGGAGCTTCTTGATAGCCTCGGCCATTGCGTCGGACCTCTTCGAGCGCAACTGTAGTGACTTATCCACTTTTCGATCGCTTTATATCAGATACTGCAGGAATCACGGAACCTGTCTCACAGCGGCTGGCGCCGTGCTCGGGAAAGCGCGCGGCGCGAGCGGGCGGACGGATCCATATCATCCGGTTAGCGCCAACTTAGAATCGCGAGGATGGCGTGCACCTCGTCGGTAGCGTCGTGCGCGCCTGTTCAGCGGATCCCAACAGGGTGCCGACGGCGCATCAGCAACCATCGATCCATGGTGCGATGCTCCGCGTCCCCGTCGACGGTCCCGAACCCTTACCCTGAGGGTGACTGGCGCAACGAGGCGCTAGTGGCGAGTATGAGCGATGAGGGGCGCGCGCACAGGGAGGCTAAGGGCAGGAACCACACCTACGCGCTCAAGCTGGCGTACGACGGCGAGGCGTACCTGGGTTTTCAGTACCAGCCCAAGGGCAAGACGGTGCAGGGGGAGGTGGAGCGGGCGCTGACGAAACTGACTGGGCACGAGAGGGAGTTCCTCGGCATGCAGGCGAGCGGTAGGACGGACACGGGGGTGCACGCTCGCGGGCAGATCCTCCACTTCTACACCAAGGAGTCCATCGCCGACCTCGCCAGGTTTCACAAGAGCATCAACGGGATCATGCCCAAGGACATCCGATGCGTGGAGGTCATGAGGCCACACCCCGCGTTCCACGCCAGGTTCCACGCGGTGCGCAAGACGTACCACTACTTCCTGGACCCTCGGCTCGTGCTCGATCCGTTTGTCAGGCGCCACGCGCTGCATTGCGGGTGGAAACCTCCCGACGTTGAGAAGCTCCGAGAGGCGGCGGGCGTGTTTGTCGGCACGCACGACTTCACTTCGTTCTCAAACAAGTCGCGGGACAAGACTGTGGTGCGTAGCCCGACGCGAACAATCTTCAAGTTCGACGTAGTGGAACAACCGGACGGATTGATACGGCTGGAGGTGGAGGGTAACGGCTTCTTGTACCGCATGGTTCGAAACATGGTCGGAGCGATGATGCTCGCCGCCACCAGCGAGGGCAAGTTCACCGCAGAGGACCTGAGGGACATGCTTGAAGGGAAGGACAGGGGCGTTGCGCCGATGGGAGCTCCGCCGCACGGTCTATTCCTCCACGAGGTGGTGTACCCGAAGGAGCTGCTGGAGTGGGAGCCTGACGAACATCCTAACATTAACTAGACTAGCTAAGAGAGAGCTCTGCCAAACAGAACTCGAAATACACTAGAATGCTTCAATCTCTCGTCCATGTGTTCGGCGACAGAGTCGTCGACGAACAGAATAGTCCCTTCGTTTCCCTCGAGAATTACCTCAGCCTTCGACTGATGCTTCTTCACGGTGTGCACGGGTATACCATCAGGCAGGCCGGCTCTCGCCATGAATGTCTTTATGTCTTCTCGGTAAGAGTTTCTCGTCACGATGTGAACGGAGCCCTTTGGTCTGGACCAAATCATCGACAGTAAATCTGGGTCAACGGCGTGCTTCCCTTTAAGCGGTGACGCGCCACTACGCGTTGTGCACACCGTCCTATCCCAGTCCAGGTACGTCTGGTCCGGATTGATATCTTGGGCGAGGGCGAGAACATCCTCGCCGTCGCCTCTGATCAGTCGGCACTCGGCGCACGACCACGAATCACACACAAAACACCTGTTCGCGTGCGGGCAGAAGGGCGATGCGCACGATGGGCGGTACGGACATCGCGCGTGCTCAAAACGCTCGTCGAGCTCGCAAGCGATGCAAATGAAGCGATGGACCCAAAGGCTGGAAAAACCCCGCTCGCAGACCCGGCAGGTGGTCTCCTTGTAGTTCGTCTCCGTCCTCTTCTCAGCGCCAAGCCTGCCCAGGAGATGTTTCGGCCAACCCTCTTCGCTCAGGACCAATCGCATGCGAGGGAATTCTTTGTCGCATACGGCCCGTTGCCGCGCGAACAGGTCACCCACTTTGAATCCACTCGGAATGAACATGCTCGTCGACGCGCTCAGGTCCGCGTCTCCAGCCACGAACAGTCTCTCAGTCGGGACGTCGGCGATTCGTCGAAGCCACTCGTAAGAGTCCTCCAAGGCCTCCAGCGCACCGTAGAGCAGGTTCAATTCCTTCTGTACGCGACACGCCCGTGAAACACGCTGTAACATCGTCTCTCCCTCCAGAGACGATGTGGTTGGTGCGGTGACGTCGCAGAGTTTTGGCATCGCCTCCAACAAGTTTTGGCATCCTCGGAGTTCGCAAAGATATTCCTCGAAATGCACCAAACTGCGGATGAGCTCCGAATGCATCCATATCGCCTTGATCGCACCCTTAGCCACGAGCGTCTTTCGCACGAAGGATACGTACCTCTGGGGCCAGCCGAGCTCATCAAATCCCCCCACCACTCGCTCGAGATGAGCCGCGCCGGTCTCCACCAACTCATCGGTATCATCATCGACCTCGCCTTCACCGTCGTCGTCTATCCCGCCTAGCTTCGCCACGGTGTCTTTTGCACATCTGACAAACTTTCTGAGGTGCTTCAACGATCGCGGCATGCGAGCAAGGTACTCTGGCCTTGCTTTCGCGGGGTGCCTGCTCACGCAACAAACTGTCTTCACGAACTGCCGGAGGTCACCGACGACTCCCAGAGCCCCCTTGCACTGACCCAACGCATCGCATAGCGCCGTGTGTCGATCAGAATGAACGTAGAACGACCCGTTTCCATCTTCAATATCGACGTGCTCATCGTCCGAGCCTTTGAAGAACGTCACAAGCTGTCGCAGGTCGCGGTCCAGCTGCGTGGCGCATCGGTATATATTGAGCAGCGTCTTCTTGTAGTTGACGAGCTCGCGCCTGACCACGAATGCGTCATCGATGCCGACGGAGCGCAGAATATCTATAGCTATCGTGAGTTTTTCGGGAGGCAGCACCCTCCTGAGGTCGTCATGCACCACCTCCAGGCTACCCTGAGCGAAGTGTATCAGCGAGCACGATGGGTCCTCCGTTACGGAGAGTGGGCATTGGGCCGGCTTGTCGGCGTACGCTCGTTCGAGAACCCAATCCTCAAAGTCCCCGTCCGCGGCGGCCCATAGATCGACGGGGTCTAACCCCATGACCGACCCGATGCTCCGCGCTCCGCTCACCCCCCAAATGAGCGTGGGTAACACTTACAATCTTTTCTTGGCTAGTTTTGTTCGCCATAAGTTTTGACAGTTCAAGCCGCGCGTGAGAGTCGAGGGAGGCGTGTGCGGCAGCTCACGAGCGTCATGTTTGACGATCTCGACGACGATATGGAACCGGAAGCGTGGCCGGCCTTAGAGCAGCGTAAGCTCGACGAGTCGTTGAGATGCGCCATATGTGGTGATCTCTTCGGCATGCCCGTGAGCTTCGCCACGTGCACGCACACCTGTGCGTTCCCGAGAAGCGCGTCCCCTCCCCCCGTGTCGGTCATATCGTACCCATCATCCTTCGCTATAATCTCGATATACCAATATTCGCTGACCGGCATCCCTCCCACCGCCGCGCAGACTGTTCGCTGTGCATCCGGCGCACGCTTGAGTTTAAGAAGGAGTGCCCAACCTGCCGCACCGCCGGGGACGAGTCCGACCTGCGCCCGAACCACGCTCTCGAGGCTGTTGTCGGAGCGTACAAGGCCGCGAGGGAGGAGCTTCTGGCGTGTGCTAGAGTCAAGAGCGAGGCAAGGGCGCCCGTCGCCTCCACACCGCCCCCGAAGAAGGGCGCGGGGGGAAGGGCCAACAGATCGAGGAGAGGTGAGGGTGCTGC
>JGI20151J14362_10000435_pt1 | contig 30715 bp, 26 predicted proteins | sample COG_01_FD_14362 | JGI IMG/M metagenome (IMG submission 14362)
CAACATAAATACGATATTGCCTATCTAAAGATGGCGCTTGAATGGGCAAAATTATCGCATTGTAAAAGAAAACAAGTTGGTGCTCTAATTGTTAAAGATNGNATGATTATTTCAGACGGATTTAACGGGACTCCATCTGGTTTTGATAATTGTTGTGAAGATGAAAATGGNGTTACTAAATGGGAGGTACTTCATGCAGAAGCAAANGCAATATTAAAAGTAGCCTCTTCTACACAATCTGCCTCAGGTGCAACTCTCTACATAACATTGTCTCCATGTCAGCAGTGTAGTAAGCTTATTCATCAAGCAGGTATTAAAAGAGTCGTATACTCTAAAAACTACAAAGACACTTCTGGAATTGATTTCTTAGAAAAAGCAGGAGTTAAAACTCAATACCTTCCCATAAATGAATAAAAATAATATCCCCATCTATCTTTCATTAGCAACTGTTTTTGGAATCTTAATTGGCGTATTTATTAATGGAAATAATAGTAGTTTTACTCTAAATTCTAACACCAAAAATGAAGCAAAAATTAGGCGTTTAATGGATTATATAGATCAAAACTATGTAGATACCATAAACACCTCTAACCTATTAGATGCAGCCATCTCTGATATGCTAGGAAAGCTAGATCCCCACTCTGCATACATTCCAAAAGAAAACTTACAAGATATTCAGGAGAGAATGCAAGGAAAATTTGTTGGTATTGGAATACAGTTCAGAATGATTAATGATTCTGTAACTGTGGTTGAACCCATTAAAGGTGGGCCAAGTATAAGAGCTGGAATTAAAGCTGGTGACAGAATAATTATAGCCAATAAAGACACATTATCTGGCAAAAACTTTAACTCAAATGATATCCCAAGATATTTAAAAGGTACTGCAAACACAGATGTAAATTTACAGGTGTATAGAAAAACAAACGATTCTCTTTTTAATGTAATGGTTACTAGAGGTGATGTTAATATAAAAAGTGTTGATTTAGCTTATATGATAAGTGATCATATTGGCTATATAAAATTAGATCGATTTGCTAGAAACAGCTACGACGAATTTACAGCAGCTTTGAGAAAATTGACCAGTCTTGGGATGGATGATTTAGTTTTAGACTTAAGAGGAAATGGTGGGGGTTTTATTGATATTGCTACTAGTATTGTTGACGAATTTCTTGGAGAAGATGCACTTATTGTTTTTACCAAAAATAATAAAGGATCTATTGAAGAATATTATGCCACTGAAAATGGCGCCTTTGAAAAAGGAAAACTATATGTATTGATTGATGAGAACTCTGCATCGGCATCTGAAATTGTAGCAGGGGCTCTACAAGATAACGATAAAGGAACTATCATAGGAAGACGTTCTTTTGGGAAAGGATTGGTTCAGGTAGAAATGGGACTCGGAGATGGTTCAGCTGTTCGATTAACTACTGCTAGGTACTACACCCCAACAGGAAGATCCATACAAAAGCCCTACACCAAAAATGGTGACATAAATTATAGTAAAGATTATCAAAAAAGAATTTTAAGTGGAGAGTTGCTATACAGAGATAGTATCCAGATTAATGATTCTCTTCGTTATACAACTCCAAAAGGAAAGTATGTTTATGGAGGTGGAGGAATTATACCAGATATTTTTGTAGGCATAGACACAACTGGATATCTAAGTAATTTTTTCTTTAGAAGTATTACTAACTTTTCTTTTGATTATGTAGATAAAAATAGAAAATTGCTTAATGATAATTGGACACTAGATCTTTTTCTAGACAACTTTGATAAAAACAATTCTGTATTTGAATCTTACTTAACCAAAATAAGTGATATTGGTTCCCTTTCCTATAGTACAAAGGAAAAAATTAATTCCTATGTAAAAGCCACCATTGCAAGAGAAATTTTTGGAAATGAAGGTTTTTATAGAAGTATTCAAAAAGACGATGCAATGCTTCAAAAAGTACTAGAATTGGATTCTAGCACAGAATAGTGTTACTTTGTAATTCATGACTACCATTACTACATCTGAAAACAAAAAAATATACTTCGCTTCTGACCAACACTTAGGAGCTCCATCACCCGAAGCTAGTTTACCTAGAGAGAAAAAATTTGTTGCCTGGTTAGACACCATAAAAGAAGATGCAGGTACCATCTTTTTATTGGGAGATTTATTTGATTTTTGGTTTGAATATAAAACCGTGGTTCCTAAAGGGTTTGTAAGAGTTTTAGGTAAGCTTGCAGAATTGAAGGATGCAGGTATTGATATTTATTTTTTTGTAGGAAATCATGATTTATGGATGCGAGATTACTTTCAAAAAGAATTAAACATTCCAGTATTTCACAAACCACAGGAATTTGACATCAATGGAAAAATTTTTTTAATAGGTCATGGGGATGGTCTAGGGCCAGGTGATCATGGCTACAAACGAATGAAGAAAGTATTTACATTTCCTTTTTTTAAATGGTTGTTTAGATGGCTTCATCCAGATATAGGTGTAAGACTAGGACACTTTTTTTCTGTTAAAAATAAATTGATCTCTGGTGACGAAGATGCTCGTTTTTTAGGTGAAGAAAATGAGTGGTTAGCTCAATACTGTAGAAAAAAACTGACAGAAAAACATTATGACTTTTTTGTTTTTGGACATAGGCATCTTCCTTTAGAAATTAATTTAAATACCAATAGCACCTACATCAATCTTGGAGATTGGATTCAGTATTTTACCTACGGAGAATTTATGAAAACCTTTAAGCTTAAAGAATTTTAATTTATCTCTCTTGTAAATTTTTTAAGTTGTTGAACTCCTTTATAGATACTCAAACAATTTTCTTTGATAAAAAGTTCGTCTATTTTTTTTTCTTTTTTATAAGCTTCCATAACCTTTTCTCCATCAAAATCTACAAAAGCCATTCTAAAGAATAACTCATTTGAATGAAATCCAAAATCAGAGCCTGGTAATAAAGCCACACCATAATTTTTTAACAAATAATGAGATAGTTTGGGGCTGGTATCAATCATTAAAGAGGTTAGATGCTCTTTAAACTTTTCAAAACCTACCATCATATAAAAAGATCCTTGAGGAGTTGTGCATTGAATATTACACCTAGACAACTCATTAAATATATACGTAGAAATTCCGTCTAAAATTGCTGCAGAACTAGCTACATACTCTTTTAAATTTTTAGCGTATTCATATGCCGTAATTGCCGAAAATTGAACTGGTGAAGACACGCAGCTAAATGTTTCGCTAAATAATGAAGAATATACCACAGAAATCTTTTCTAATTCTCTAGGTAAAGACATAAATCCTAAACGATAACCACCTGCAGAAAACACTTTGCTTAACCCACCAAAAACAATAGTTCCTTCAGAATAATAGTTAGATATACTAGGAGAATACGCATCTGAAAAATTAATTTGAGAGTAAATTTCATCAGAAAGCACCAATATCTTATACTTTCTACAAACTGTAGCCAAAGATTGATACTCTGCATCCGAATATACGGCTCCAGTTGGATTATTTGGCGAATTAAGAACTAGGATATGTTTTTGAGCTTGACTATTGCTCAAGTAAGACTCTAAGACGCTTGGAGTAAGTTTAAAGTTATTCTCTAGAGTTGTTTCTAGAATACGATAACTTCCCCCTTTTGATTTAATTTGAGGAATATAACTAACCCAACTTCCTTTTGGAATTAAAAATTCACCCTCAAATATAAGAACAGATTGATATAATAACTCTTTACTTCCAGGGCCTATAAAAATTAAATCTGATGCTCTTTGAATTCCTTGATGTTCTGATAAAAAGATAGAAACTTGTTTTCTTAATTGTTCCAGTCCATTTACAGGTAAATAATGATTGTTAGTAGCATTCTTTTTTAATTCTTCAACAATAGATTGATGAATGGGAAAAGGAGATTGGCCAAACCCAAAATGAGTAATCTCTTGACCAGTATTTCGTAGTTCTTTTACCTTCTCGTTAATTAATAGGGTTGCGGAGGGTTTTAATTCTGAAATATGTTGGTTTATTTTCATGCGTGAAAAATAAAAAAAAGAGACCTATTAGGTCTCTTTTTTTTATTAAAAGTTGTAAACTTTTTATGATGGATCTTCTGTATACATTACGTAAGACACGTTTCCATTTGAATCAGTACTTTTAGTACACCAGATATGAAATCCGAAATCTTGTGCGTTAACAGTAAAATTAAAATTTCCTCCTGCAGTGACAATATCAAAAGTTAAGTCTACTGGGCTAGAAAAGGTATTTGTTGGCCATTCGTAAACAAAAAGACCATAATTACCGTCTTCTTCTAATGTACCACTTACATTTTCTTGGTTAGTAACACCTGCACTAGTGTCTATAGCAAAAGGACCTACCCATCCTGCGGTAAAACCTGCTAATATTAAATCTAAATCTTGATTCCCTTCCCAAGTCATTTTTGCAGAAAAATAACCTTGTCTCATTATTCTAGCTGAAGTATTTCCAGAAATACTCGTTGTAAAATTTCTAGCAGAAGCATTCACAACAATAAAATCTGAAAGATCTACGTCATGAAAATTATCGGAAGCAGCAAAGTCTATCGTAATAACTAAAGAGTTATCTCCAGTACTAGAAGAAGATGACATTGTAGCACCACCGTCTAAAGAATATTCTATAGTTGAATAACTAGGTAAATCTTCTGAAAAATTAATGACTAAGTCATAACTAGTTGCATTATCTGGAATACCAATAATATCTCCTTGATTAGCTAAAGAAGCTGTAATCAGTTTTTGAGGTAATACTGATACTGCATCATCATCGTCTACATTACATCCGACGAATGTAAAAACAGCTAATAATACAATACTTAATTTATATATATGTTTCATTTGTGTATGTTTTAATATTGAATAATAGTATACGTTACTTCACTTCCGTCTGTAGACTTGGTGATTTCTATAGTGTCTCTAATATCAGAATAAAAGCCACCTGCATTTAATAGTTTACCACTAAATGGATAAACAGTTTGTGTTGGGTGAGATACCACTTCAAGCTCAAGTAACCAGTCAATAGCAGAACTTGCTACAGACCATGGTGCTATTTGAAAAATGTATTCTCCATCAGGAGCACCAGCAGGAAGGGTTAAATATTCAGGATCTTGATCATAATTTTGACTTAAATCAATTAACCCTCCTTGAGCTACAGAAAATAAACCACAATCTAAATCACTAAATCCACTCCAATAAAAAACCATTTCTAAAGGGCCTACTTCCGTAACAACAGAAAAAGGAAATGAGTCTGTAACATCTATTGTTCTTTTAATTTCTCCTGGTGTTAAATAGTAATCACTATTACCGCCAAAGTCTGCGTCTAAAATTTCGATAGTAAACGTTTCTACATCTGTACCTTCTGGCACACCGTCATCAGCAAAACTAACAACAACATCTACTGAAGTATCTCCAGCAGGAATGGTAACAGTTTCTGGATAACTTGCACCATCTACAGTTCCATCAGATGAAGAAGCTCCTAAGGTTATAACGGTAGCTACAGGTAATGGGTTTGAACTCAATCCAATTACAAAAGTAATCGCTTCACCACCACTTTCTAACACTAACTGACCTCCATTTGAATCTGTAAATCCAAGATTTATTTCACTCGTAGGAGTTAAAACTCCAGGGTTTGTTACACTATCTACTTCATCCTGACCACACGAAATTAAAAGTGTGATGGAGAATAATAATAGTGCTAAATATTTAATATTTTTCATATTCTATTAGTTTGTATTTTATAATTTAAATTTTAATCTAGCAAAAACTGTTCTACCATTAATTCCAAACTGAGAAGTAACACGTGGGTATATAAAGTTATTACCACTTGTTAAGTTAGATGGACTTGCGTCTGGGAATACATTAAATATATTACTAGATCCTACAGTTAAGGTTAAATTTTCTGATACATCATATCCAAAAGACATGTCAGTTAAAACTTTAGCTCCAAATTCTGGATGAATAGGAACAGCAGTGTCATTAATAGTTGAACTTGGTGTTGTATCAGGATTTGTTACAGCTCCAAAAAATGAGTTTCTTAAAAAGAAATTCCATTTATCTCCTCGTAACATATGTCCTAAGTTAGCTTTAATTCTAGGTGTAGCTTTTTCTAAGAAATACGATTCTCTTTCACCAAAATAAGTACCTGCTTGTGAAGCTAATACACTAGATGAGTTAATTTCGTCTACTCTTTGTGTAAAAGCGTAGGTTACTGCTAAATCACTTGAGAAAGTCAAATCTGAAATAGATGCTTTGTGAGATATAACCACATCAAATCCTTTTGTTTCTGTATCAATTGCATTAGCAAAGAAACGAGCAGATTCTGCTCCAGTAACAATTCCGTCAGGAATGTCAAAGTTTCCAGTTAAAACAACTCTATCATCTATCCCTGTAAAAAATCCATCTACAGTTAAGCTAAGATTAGCATCTGGTATTTTGGCAGTAATACCAAAACTTGCACTAAATGATTCTTCTTGTTTTAGTTGAGGAATTCCTAATGCTCCAGCAATTTGACTATCATTTGAAAAAGTTCCAACTTCGTAAGGAACTCCTGATATAAAGTTTGTACTGATGGTGTTAAAATTTAACTGAGCTAAAGATGGAGCTCTAAAACCTGTACTTGCAGCTGCTCTTAGATTAACATTATCACTTAGTTTAACAATACCTGCTAACTTCCAGTTGAAAGTAGATCCAAAATCACTGTAGTTTTCATATCTAACTGCTCCAGAAAGGAATAAGTTCTTGTTAACATCTAATTCTAAATCTCCATAAAAAGCATAACTATTTCTAGTTGCATTTCTTTCGTTAGCTGGTCTAAAACCTGGAAAAACTTGAATTCCACCAGCTCTAGATCTACCAAAGAAATCTACTACTTGTGTATCAGCACTTCCATCCCAGATATCTCCATTGACGTCATATGTTGCCCATGATTCTTCTTGTCCTGCAAAAATATCATACGCTTCCATTCTGTACTCAGAACCAATTGCAACGTTTAATCCAGACATTACATCGTCATAGAATTTTGTTAAATCTAAATTGGTTGTGTTTTGTGCAAAAGAAAATCCTCCAGCGTACACTTCTAACGGTGATGCTTGCTGTAAACTTGCGTTACTTGAATTTCCTATATTGAAATCAAAAGAGTTTTTACCGTAAGTGTTGCTAAAATCAATATCCCAGTCTCCTTGCTTTCCTTTAATACCAACTGAAATAGATTCATCATTTACAATTGAATTTATCTCTGGAAGCATTCCTGCAGGATACAATCCTGTAAAAGCTCTTGATTGTGCTGGTCTTCTGTAAAAACCTGCAGCATTTCCTCTTCTGTGACTTATTCCTCCAAAAGCATAAAAGCTAAAGTCATCGTTAAGTTGTAATTCCATATTTGCCATGAACTTACCATTTCTTAATCTAGATTGCCCAACTCTCATACTAAAGTCTTGTCTTGTAAGACCTCTTGTTGCTAATTCGTCTTCTGATGTATTGAAGTTTAATAAACCTCTTAACTCATCAATTGAAGAAGCTGCATTAATTTGATTCTTTAATGAAAAAGGGAAATAAGTAACTCCTTGCGCAAATGTTTGAATTTGAGCTAAAGAATATTGAGTGATATCTGAACCATATCCACTATTTAAACCTACCCATTCTACTGAATTACTTGCATCAAATATTTGACCAGTAAATCCTTCAGCACCAGCTCTAAATGATGGAGCTCTTGTAGACATAGATCCTGTGAAATTGATAAAACTACCCTTGTCATCTAAAGGAATTCCGTAATTCACATCAAATTGAAAGCTCTCACCGTCCATACCACCACTTTGGTTGTTTGTTTGATCTCCCCAATTTGATCCTTGGTTTACTTGAAATTCTAATCCTTCACTATTTTTTAATACGATATTGATAACACCAGCTATGGCATCACTACCATATTGTGCTGCTGCACCGTCTTTTAAAATTTCTATTCTTTTAATTGAAAAAGCTGGGATAGCATTCATATCTGTTCCAACGCTACCTCTACCAACAGTACTATTTACATTTACTAATGAAGTACTGTGTCTTCTTTTTCCATTTACCAACACTAACACCTGATCTGGTCCTAAACCTCTTAAGGCTGCAGGATCAATGTGATCAGTACCGTCAGAAACAGTTTGTGAAGTAGATGTAAATGAAGGTGCTACATAATTTAAGATATCATTTACTGATACTTGAGGTCCTGAACTGATTAGTTCTGTAACATCGATTACATCAACTGGAACTGGAGTATTAGCCACAGTTCTATTTTTATTTCTAGATCCTACTAATACAACTTCATCTAATGAAAGATTATCTTCCTCCAAAACAATTGTAACATAACTTGTGTCAGATATATTTTTTTCAACAGTTTTGAATCCTAGAGAGGATACAGAAATTGTTGTTGGTAATTTCTGTACGTTCAACGAAAATTCTCCATTTTCATCGGTACTAGTACCATTTGTGGTTCCTTTTTCTACGACATTCATAAATGATAAAGCCTCCCCGCTTGAATCAGTTACTTTTCCTTTCACTGTTTGAGCACTGATTGAGACAGCACCAACAAATAAAAACACTACCGTAAAAAATTTTAAAAAGTTATTTTGTTTCATATAAGTGTTATTGATTGATAATAAACGCAAATGTTACCTTTTTTTTTGTTAAAAACAAAAAAACATACGCTTTAATGACTTATTTTAAACTACATTTTTTTTAAAATTGTAATTTAAAAACAAAAAAAGGCTTGTATACACTACCTTTAACCAATTTTTAACAATGAAAAAAAATCGAATAGTGTAGTTTTGATTTCAATTTTTTAATAGTAAATAACCAATAATAAAATGGACGTAGACATTAGGTCAATTAACGAAAAAATAGAGCGTGAAAGTGCTTTTGTAGACATACTTACTGCAGAAATGAACAAAGTTATTGTAGGACAAAAAGACATGATAGAGCGATTGCTAATTGGATTATTAGGCAATGGACATATTTTACTTGAGGGAGTTCCTGGTTTAGCAAAAACATTAGCTATTAATTCCCTTTCTAAAGCTGTGCAGGGATCGTTTAGTAGAGTTCAATTTACACCTGATTTATTACCCGCTGACGTAGTAGGTACGATGATTTATAATATGAAAGAAAATGATTTTTCTATTAAGAAAGGTCCAATTTTTGCAAATTTTGTTCTTGCAGATGAAATAAATAGAGCCCCTGCAAAGGTGCAGTCTGCGCTGTTAGAAGCAATGCAAGAGAGGCAAATAACAATTGGTGATACTACTTTTAATCTTGATCAACCCTTTTTAGTTATGGCAACTCAAAACCCAGTTGAGCAAGAAGGAACTTATCCCCTCCCTGAAGCACAAGTAGATAGATTTATGTTAAAAACTGTTATAGATTATCCTAAGTTATCTGATGAACAAACTATTATGAGGCAAAACTTAAATGGTAATTTTACTACCATTAATCCTGTGGTTTCAATTGATCAAATAATAAAGGCTAGAGAGGCTGCTAATGAAGTCTACATGGATGAAAAAATTGAAAAATATATACTTGATATTATTTTCGCCACCAGATATCCAGAACGTTACAATCTTTCTCAACTAAAACCACTTATTAGTTTTGGAGCATCGCCTAGGGGGAGTATTAATCTTGCAAAAGCTGCTAAATGTTATGCTTTTATAAAAAGAAGAGGATATGTAATTCCTGAGGACGTTAGGGCTATTGTCTATGATGTCTTGCGACATAGAATAGGAATAACCTATGAAGCAGAAGCAGAAAATATTTCATCGGTAGATATTATCAATTCAATCATTAATGAAATAGAAGTTCCTTAAAATTATACTTTTTTTATTGAAGCCATCAAAGGGCGTTTTTTGAAAAGATTACTTAAGCCATGGACACTAAGGAAATACTAAAAAAAGTACGGAAAATAGAAGTAAAGACAAGACGATTGTCTGATCATATTTTTGGAGGAGAATATCATTCTACTTTTAAGGGCAGAGGTATGACTTTTTCTGAAGTTAGAGCTTATCAATTTGGAGATGATGTTAGGGCAATAGATTGGAATGTTACTGCTCGATATAACGAACCCTTTATTAAAGTTTTTGAAGAGGAAAGAGAGCTTACAATGATGTTAATGGTAGATGTCTCTGGTTCTGAGAATTTCGGAACTTCAGAACAATTTAAAAAAGATACCATTACAGAAATTTCTGCTACACTAGCTTTTTCTGCTATTCAAAATAATGATAAAGTTGGATTGATTCTTTTTTCTGACCAGATAGAATTATTTATTCCCCCTAAAAAAGGCAAAAGTCATGTACTAAGAATTATTCGAGAATTAATAGAATTTACACCTGAGAGCAACAACACTGATATTGCCGAAGCTTTTAAATTTCTGTCTAATGTAATGAAGAAAAAGGCCATCGTTTTCATGTTATCTGATTTTATGGATAATGATTATGAAAGAACTCTAAAAATTGTAGGAAACAAACACGATATCACAGGTATTCGTGTGTATGACAAACATGACGAAGAGATCCCAAACCTTGGACTAGTTCCTATGATAGATTCGGAAACAAACACTGTACAACTTGTAAACACTGCTTCAAAAAAGATTAGAAACAATTATAAAACATCAGCAATTAAGATGTCTAACTATTTTAAAACAACTTTTAAGAAAAGCGGCTCAGGAACCATAGATACAAGAGTGGATGAAGACTATGTGAAAAAATTATTAGGATACTTTAAACACAAAGGAAAATAAAAAACATGAGCACTAGAATTTTTTTATTTTTTTCACTGATTTCATACCTGGCTTTTCCGCAGAAGGTTGTTGTTAAATCTGACACTACCAACATAAGAATTGGTGAACAGTTTATGTATCAAATCAACATAAACGATACTGCTAATGTAATTTTACCTAAAAAGATTGAAAATTTAAAAAATTTAGAAGTTGTAAATGATATTGAGATTGATACATTAAAGAATGTTTTAATCAAAAAATATGTAATGACTGGGTTTGATAGTGGTGCATTTTATATTCCATCTCAACAGATATACATTAAGAATAGAGCTTATATTACAGATTCTATTTTGATTAATGTAGCCACCATTGCCATAGATACAACCAAACAAAAATTATTTCCAATCAAGGCTATTCAAAGCGAACCATTGGTCTACGATGACTTTAAACCTTATATTATCTGGGTAATTCTAATTTTAATCCTGATCGCTGTTTTTGTCTATTATTTTGTTTACAGAAAAAAACCAATTACTNATCAAGAAGAGCCTATTGTTCAGATTCCTCCTTATGATGAGGCTATTGAGAAGCTTCAAAAGCTTGACAATAAATTGCTTTGGCAAAATAATCAGATCAAAAAATATTATAGTGAGCTCACCGAGATTATCAGAGATTTTATTGAAAAAGAACTAAAAATACCTGCACTAGAAATTACCACACAAGAACTAATTGAAGCGCTATCTAATNTAGATAATTCTAAGACTTTACAAATTGATAAAGAAACTACAAGAAAATTAAATTCTCTTTTAAGTGAAGCTGATTTAGTGAAATTTGCGAAATCGACGCCGCTTTCTCACGAAATTGAGGATGACAGAAAAGATGCAGAAAATATTTTAAATGATTTAAAACCCGTAATAATAGAAGAAGCTGAGAATGATGAATTGGAATAACTTTGAATTTAACAACCCTGAGTTCTTGTGGCTGCTAACGTTAATTCCGTTCATAGCCACCTGGTTTTTTCTTGTCAGAAAAAAAGAAACAGCAACACTAACCGTTTCTAGTCTAAAGGGTTTTAATAAAACATCTAGTTTTTTGCCTAAATTAAAACCTTTGTTACCCATCATTAGATTAATCGCTCTTACTCTTCTAATAATTGCACTAGCCAGACCAAGAAATGTTGCCGTAAGCACAAAAGTAAAAGCTAACAGAGGAATCGATATTGTAATGGCCATTGATGTATCTGCTAGTATGCTTGCAAGAGATTTGAAGCCTAACAGGTTAGAAGCTCTAAAAGTAGTAGCTACTAATTTTGTAAATAGAAGACCTAATGATCGTATAGGAATAGTTGTGTATGCTGGTGAAAGTTTTACTCAAACCCCTATTACAAGTGATAAGAGTATTACTAAAAGAACAATTTCTGAAATTAAATGGGGGCAACTAGAAGGAGGTACGGCCATAGGAATGGGGTTAGGCTCTGCAGTAAATAGGTTGAAAGAAAGTGAAGCCAAGAGTAAAGTTATTATTTTACTAACAGACGGGGTTAATAATTCTGGTTTTGTAGATCCGAAGACAGCTACTGAACTTGCAAAAGAATTAAACATAAAGGTTTATACTGTAGGAATTGGAACTAATGGTATGGCTGATTTCCCTTTTAGCAAAGATGCTAGAGGAAGATTACAGTTCCGAAAACAACAAGTAGAGATAGACGAAGAATTGTTGCAGTTTATAGCTAGTGAAACTCAAGGTCAATATTTTAGAGCCACAGACAATTCTGAGCTTCAAGAAATTTATGACGAAATTGATACGCTAGAAAAAACAAAAATTGAAGAGTTTAAATATTACAACTATCAAGAAAAATATAGGTATTTATTATTTTTCGCAGGAGGATTATTGTTGTTAGAATTTATATTAAAAAACACCCTTTTTAGAAGTTTTATATAATGTTATACAGACTAGAAGAACCAATATACTTTTACCTATTTGCAATAATTCCAGTAATTATTGTGATCTTTCTTTTAGTGTCTTTATGGAAAAAAAGCACTCAAAAGAAATTTGCGTCTTCAGAGCTATTATCTAAACTTGCGCCTAATATTTCTGTTTTTAAATCCATTCTTAAACTTTCATTCTTCTTGATAGGGATTTCATTCTTAATTCTAGCTTTGGTTAATCCTAAAATAGGGACTAAGCTGAAAACAGTAAAAAGAGAAGGTGTAGATGTTGTTTTTGCACTAGATGTGTCTAAGAGTATGTTAGCAGAAGACATTGCGCCAAACAGACTAGAAAAATCAAAACAAATTATTTCTAAAATTATTGATAAATTAGGAAGTGATCGTATAGGTATTATCATTTATGCTGGAAATGCATATCCACTTTTACCAATTACAACCGATCATGGTGCTGCTAAAATGTTTCTCCAGAGTGCAAATCCAGATTTAGTATCTAGCCAGGGGACAGCAATTAATGATGCGTTAGATTTAGCCAAAACATACTACAACAACGATGACCAAACAAATCGTTTTTTAATTATTATCTCTGATGGAGAAGATCATCAAGAAGAAACAAAACAAATCGCACAAAATATTTCTAATGATGGAATTAAAGTGTACACCATAGGAGTAGGAACTGAGAAAGGGGCTCCTATTCCTATGAAGATAAATGGTTCGTTAATAGGATATAAAAAATATAAGGGAGAGACTGTTTTGACAAAACGTAATCCGTTACTTTTAAAAGGTGTTGCTGATGCCGCTAATGGAGTTTATATTGATGGTAATTTAACTGACAAACCTGTAAAAGCAATTGAGGAAATTATTGGTAATGCACAAAAAACGGCATTTGAAACCAAACAATTCTCGGACTATAAAGATCAATTTCAATGGTTTTTAGGAATTGGTATATTATTTTTACTAATAGATGTTTTTTTCCTAGACAAGAAAACCAAATGGCTAAAAAAAGTAGATTTATTTAACGAAAAATTAAATTAACTAGATGAAGAAACTCATATCAATATCTGTATTTATTTTAATGATGCTGTCTTCTTTGGTTATGTATTCCCAAAAAGATTCTATTTCACTTCAAAGAGAGGCTAGAAAGTTAGTTAGAGAGGGAAATAAACTCTACAACCAAAAAAAATATGCAGATGCCACTATTTCATACAAAAAAGCACTAGAAAAAAATAGTTCCTACACAAAAGCAACCTACAACTTGGGAAATTCATTATTTCAAGAAAAGAATTTTAAAGAAGCTATTCCTCAATACAAAATTTTGACTGAGAACTCAGAGGATTCATTTGAGAAAGCTGAAGGTTATCATAATATCGGTAATGCTATGATGGAAGAAAAAAATTATCAAGGAGCAGTAGATGCCTATAAAAATTCTCTTCGTAAAAATCCAAATGATGATGAAACTAGATATAATCTAGCTATTGCACAAAAGCTTCTTGAAAAAGAAAAAAATAAAGACAAAGACAAAAATAAAGACAAGAACAAGGACAAAGACAAGAACAAAGACAAGAACAAGGACAAGGATAAAAAAGAGGGAGACGATAAAGATAAAAAAGATCCAAAAAAAGAAAACGATAAAGACGGAGATCAGAAGAAAAAAAAGGACCAAAAAAACAATGAAAAGAAAAAACAAAAACCTCAACAAGGCAAGATGACTCCTGAACAAATTAAACAATTGTTAGAAAGTCTAAAAAACGAAGAAAAGAAAACACAAAAAAAATTAAACGCAAAAAAAGCTAAAGGTTCAAAAATTAAACAAGAAAAAGATTGGTAAATTTTATATTTGTCAATCGTTAGAAAGTAATATGAAGAAGATTTATTACATTTTCACCTTATGCATTCTTTTGAGCACGTCTATGTATGCTCAAACACCAGAGCTAGTTGCTTCAGTAAGCAAAAATAAACTAGGGCTCAACCAAAGAGTAAGAATTCAGTTTACGATCAATAAGCAAGGAGCGGATGATTTTACTCCTCCAAACTTTAAAAATTTCCAAATTGTAAGTGGCCCAAGCCAATCTATTAGCCAGTCATGGATTAATGGAAAGGAAAGTTTTTCTCAATCGTATACTTACATTATAAAACCTCTCAAAAAAGGAGAATTTTTAATCCCTGCTGCTAGTATAAAACTAAATGAAAAAAGAATAAAATCTAAACCAATTAAAGTTATTGTTTTAGACCCTGTTGAAATTCCAAAAGATCCTAATGACCCAAATTATATAGCTCAACAAAATATTCATTTAGTCGCCGAAATATCCAAATCTAATCCATATGTAGGTGAAGGTATATACGTTGAGTATAGACTATATGTAAGCCAAAATATTAGTGTACGAGACTTTTCATACACAGAATCTCCCCAATACAATGGTTTTTGGAATCAGGATATTAAAATAAGAGGATTAACTACCAAAAACGGAACCTACAATGGGGAACAATACAGATATGTTGTTTTACAAAAAGCACTCTTAATACCAACAAAATCTGGAAAACTTACTATCGATCCAATAAAAATGGATATTGTTATTGGTGTACCAACCGGTAGAGGTGATTTTTTTGGAAATCCAATTGTTAGAAATATTACCAGGAGTTTTGCATCGGCAAAAAAATATGTACGGTCTAAAGAACTTCCATTAATTAATAAACCAGAAAGTTTTAATGGTGCAGTAGGAGATTTTAATTTTATTGTTACTTCTAGTAAAGATATTTTGAAATCTAATGAGACGGCAACTATTTCAATGAAGGTAACAGGAAAAGGAAATTTAAAATTATTTGAGTTGCCTGAAATAAAAACCCCTTCTGAGTTAGAGGTATTTACTCCTGAACAAAAAGAAAAAATAAAAATAAGCTCAAGAGGAATTAGAGGTTCCATAACAAAGAATTATACTGTTGTTCCTCAATACAAAGGGAAATATAAAATTCCTAGTACTGAATTTTCATATTTTGATCTTACTGAAAAAAAATATGTGACTTTAAAATCAGAGGATTTATTTTTAGATGTTTTGGAAGGTAAAGAATTAGTTACAGATTCCGACACCTCCATAAATTCAAAAAAAGATATTGTAGTTACTGGCTCAAATTTTAGATACATACAAACCAACAGTTCATTTAGTCCTATTTACAAGTCAAATTTCTACACATCTGACTTTTATTATTACTTCTTAATACTTCCTTTACTTTTTATTCCTCTTGGAATTACAATAGGGAAAAGAAATAAAGCAAGGAATAATGATGTTTTAGGGAATAAGTTGCGTAAGGCTGACCGATTGGCAAAAAAATATTTGTCTGAAGCAAAAAAACAATTAGGAACAAAAGAGGCATTTTATGTTGCGCTGGAAAAAGCACTTCATAATTATTTAAAAGCCAAACTTAGTATTGAAACTTCTGATATTAGCAAGGAAAAAATTACTGAACTATTAAAAAATAAATTGATTAACAACAATGACATAAACTCATTTATTCAAGTTTTTAATAGTTGTGATATGGCAAGATACTCTCCTGTATCAGATGTTGAAATGAAGGATGATTATGAAAAAGCAAAGTTAGTAATTACACAAATAGACAAGCAATTGTAAAATGAAAAAAACACTTATTTTACTGGTTTTCATAACTCAGAATCTGTTTTCACAAACAGCAGAAGAATTATTTAGTAAAGGAAATGAGGAATACAAATTAGAACACTATTCTGAAGCAATCATACACTATCAAAAAATAGAAGATCTTGGTCTTTCTTCCTCTGAATTATATTATAATTTGGGAAATTGTTATTACAAACTAAATCAAGTAGCTGCTTCTATTTTTAATTATGAAAAGGCATTGCTTCTAGATCCTTTAAATGAAGACGCTCAAACAAACTTAATCTTTGCTAAAAGACTTACTGTAGATAATATTGAAGAAATTCCGTTAACAATTTTCCAGAAGCTAGATGCAACCATTATTAAAAAATTATCTTTTAACGAATGGGCTTTCTCTGCTGTTATCTTTTCTATACTTGGATCGTTATTTTTTCTTCTTTTTTACTTTTCATTCACTCCATCCAAAAAAAGATTATTTTTTATTACAAGTATAATTAGTTTTCTTTTATTACTAGTAACCTCCTTTTTTACAGTAAAAGAATATTCTTATGTAAATTCAACAGTGGAGGCCATTATATTTAGTGAAAAAAGCGAGGTTAAAAATGCTCCTACTATGAATAGTGATAAAATTTTCACGCTTCATGAGGGCACAAAAGTACTAGTCTTAGATAGCGTAGATAATTGGAAAAAAATTAGAATTGCTGATGGAAAAATTGGTTGGATTAGTACCGAAGAAATAAAAATTATTCACAAATTTTAAAATAAACTTAAAAAAATTACACCCAACTTTGTACCTTTGTTTTTTATTTTTAATATGAGTAAAGCTATTATAACTTTCTTCTTCTCTACAATAATTCTGGCTTCAATTGTTTCGCCAACATTTATCAATTTGCATGAGTTCAATNTAGAAATAACTGAAATAGTTGACTATGGAGAAGAAGAAAATAAAGGAAACGAATCTCTGAAAGATTTAGAAGTTAAAATATACTTCATAGACGATAAAGGCGGATCAGTTTTAGATCTTGAGAAAAATAAAAGAATCCGATTCCTTTCAAGAAACTATACTTTTAGTTTAACAGAACTGAATAGCCCACCTCCTGAAAAATTTCTTATATAATAAAAAGGCCTAGCCTTTTTACCAACTCTTTATATGGTTTATTTTTATAAAAATAGAACCATCTTTAAATTTATTATTCGATTAACACTAAACAAACTATAATGAAAGCTCTTACAAAAGAAACACAAGCAGCCATTTCTCCTGATAATGCCATTAACATATTAAAAGAAGGAAATCAACGGTTTCAAACAAATAAAGAAATAGATAGAAATTTATTGGATCAAGTATCTGACACTAGTTCGGGACAATATCCTTTTGCTACAATATTACACTGTGTAGATTCTAGAGTTTCTGCAGAATTAGTATTTGACCAAGGGATTGGAGATGTCTTTAGCATTAGAATTGCTGGAAACTTTGTAAATGAAGATATTCTAGGAAGCATGGAATTTACGTGTAAACTTGCTGGAACTAAAGTTATTGTTGTCTTAGGGCACACAGCTTGCGGAGCTGTAAAAGGAGCTTGTGACGACGCTAAACTTGGTAATTTAACAACTTTACTCAATAAATTAAAACCTGCTGTTGAAGCAGTATCAGAGCCTATTGATACAAGTAAAAGAAATTCTGGGAACATTGAATTTGTTAATAATGTGGCAGAAAAAAATGTTTACATGACCATAGCTAATATTAGAGAGCAAAGCCCTGTTTTAGAAGAAATGGAAAAACAAGGAGAAATTAAAATTGTTGGTGCCATGTATGATATTAAAGATGGTTCAGTAACATTTTATGAATAAAAACTCCATGAAAAAACTCAGTATCATTCTAGCATTCTTAGCTGTTCCTTTTTTAGGATTTAGTCAAGAAAACGGTCCTGGTAATTGGCTTGTTTATATTGGAAGCAAGCAGCTAAACTCCAAATGGAACCTTCACCATGAAATTCAGTATAGAAATTACAATACTATTGGAAATTTAGAACAGTTATTACTAAGAACTGGTCTGGGTTATAAAGTAGGTGAAAAAAGTAATTTACTTCTTGGTTACGGATACATTAACTCTGAAAACTATACTGGAAACGAAGACGATAAATTTACTGTGGAAGAACATCGGATTTTTCAGCAATTTATCACAAAACACACTATTGGAAAACTTAGTTTACAACATCGTTATCGCTTTGAGCAGCGTTTTGTAGCCAGTGATTTTAAAACTCGTTTTCGTTATTTCTTAGGACTAAATATTCCTTTTAAAGACTCTAAATATTATCTATCCGCTTACAATGAAATCTTCCTAAATGGATCCTCCAATGTATACGATAGAAATAGAGTTTATGGAGGTTTAGGGTATAAGGTTTCTTCAGGAATAAAACTAGAAGTTGGATATATGAATCAAATTTTTGAAACCTCTAGTAGAGATCAAATTAATCTCATCACATTTATAAACTTTTAATAATAAAATATGAAAAATCTATTTTCAAATGTTCGTGGCGATCTTTTTGGTGGAATAACCGCTGGTATTGTTGCACTTCCATTAGCTCTTGCTTTTGGTGTATCTTCTGGACTAGGTCCAGATGCTGGATTATACGGAGCTATATTTATTAGTTTCTTTGCAGCTCTTTTTGGTGGAACACCAACACAAATCTCTGGTCCAACAGCACCAATGACAGCTGTAAGTATGGTCGTAATTGCAGGTATTATTGCAGCAAATAATGGTGATGTAGAGAAAGCATTGCCTATTATTTTAACTGTTTTCTTACTGTCTGGTCTTATGCAAATTGGTTTAGGAGCAGCTGGTTTGGGAAAATATATTAGATATATCCCTTATCCGGTGGTTTCTGGATTTATGACTGCAATTGGAGTTATTATATTAGTTACTCAAATTTTACCTTCTATAGGATATAATGCTAAAGAAGATGTTGAATTTGTGAAGCAATTTGAAACGCAAGTTGAAGAAGTAGTTTTAAATAGATATCTTAAAGACACTAAAAACAACAATGATACAAAAACTCTTACATTAGGAGATTTTAAAAATGCTGTATCAAAAGGTGAAAGTATTATAGAGGCTGATATTATTAAAGAAAGTAAAAATCTTGCCTCTAAAGAAGCTTCGGGGGTATTAGGTACAATAAAAGTACTTCCAAGAGCTTTGAAATTTATCAATTGGTTAGAATTAATTTTAGCCCTAGGAACCATTTTTATAATATATGGGTTTAAAAGAATTACAACTGCTGTTCCAAGTACTTTAGTTGCATTAGTGGTAATGACCGGTATATCTGTAGGTTTTGGTCTTAGTTACAGGCCAATTGAAGAAATTCCAACAGGATTCCCTATTCCAAATTTGGGGATTTTCACAGAGTTTAGTCTCTCCAGTCTAACCCCGTATATATTTACAGCATTAACTTTGGCACTGCTAGGAGCAATTGATTCATTGTTAACTTCTGTAGTTGCAGATAATATGACGAAAACAAAGCACAAGCCTAACAAAGAATTAGTAGGGCAAGGAATTGGTAACAGTATTGCAGCAGTGTTTGGAGGAATTCCAGGTGCAGGAGCTACTATACGTACTGTTGTAAATATTAATTCTGGAGGAAAAACAAAACTATCAGGTATGATTGCGGGCTTAATGTTGTTAATTATATTGTTAGGTTTAGGACCTATTGCTTCGAAGATTCCAGCTGCTGTCTTAGCAGGAATTTTAGTGACTGTGGGAATTGGTGTTATGGACTATAAAGGATTGAAGGCAATTCCTAATTTACCAAGAGATATTAAAGTTGCGGGTGTCAAATTAAGCTCAGAAGTTATTATCATGATTGTGGTATTATTACTTTCTACCTTCTGGAACTTAGTATATGCTGTAGGTATTGGATTGGTGATTGCTTCTTTAATGTTTATGAAGAAAATTGGAGATTTAACAGCGCAACAATCTAAAGTAACTTCTTTAAAAGAAGAATCTTGGGCTGATGAAATTGGAATCACAAAAAAATTACGTGATGAAATTTTCATCAAGCATATTAAAGGCCCATTATTTTTTGGTTATACAAGTGATTTTCAACAACTTGCAAAACAGATTCCAAATACAGCAGCTACCATTGTCATCCGTATGGATAGAATGCAATATATAGATCAATCTGGGTTATATGCACTAGAAGACAGTATTATAGACTTAAAAAAGGCAAATAAAAATGTCTTATTTGTTGATCTTCAAAAGCAACCAAGATATATGTTAGAACGTGTAAATATGATCCCTAAATTAATTTCTGAAGAGTATGTGTTTGAGAACTTTAAAAGTTGCTTACAATGGGTAAAAGACCATAAAGACTCCTAAGTAATTACCGGAACTATCTTTTTTAGTTTATAAATTTAAGAGATACTTTTTAAACGCTATAACTTATTACTTTGAGGTAAGTTGTGGCGTTTATTTTTGTTGAAAACCCTCTTTCTTTTCATCAATCTCTTCAATAATTTGAGGAAATATCGTAGGAACAATTTCTTTTACAGGTGCATACAAAACAGAAGTATCTAAGGTCTCTTTTTCTATAAAAGGGATGGTGCTATTTACTCGAGCAATAAAGACAAAAACTACACTTAAAATTACGCCACTTTTTAAAAGAGCAAAGATCCCTCCAAATATTTTATTAATAAGTCCAAGAGCTGCAAAATTTGCCATTTTTGTTAAGACTTTTCCTAAAGAGGAAACTGCTATTACAATGATTATAAACGTAACTGCAAATGCTGTTAAAGCGATGTAATTCTCGCTCCAATCTACATATTTTTTTAAAATATTTGCAGCAAAGTAAGAAAAATGAATTGCTCCGTAAACACCTCCAATTAAAGCTATTAAAGAAGCTATCTCAACAAAAAACCCTTTTATAAAGCCTCTTACAAAAGCAATAATTAGAATAACCGCTATCACTATATCGAAGATGTTCATAATTCTTATCGTTTTCCCAAATATAAGTAACTCATTGATAATCTTTGATACTTTCTTGTTTGTATCTTTACAAATATGTATGCTTTGGTAGATTGTAATAATTTTTATGCTTCCTGTGAGCGGGTATTTAACCCTAGCTTACAAAAAAAACCTGTTGCCATATTAAGTAATAATGATGGTTGTGTAATTGCTAGAAGTGATGAAGCTAAGGCGTTAAATTTACCAATGGGTGCTCCTATTTTTAAATGGAAAAACTTCTGCAAGCATCATAATATTACCATTTTATCTTCTAATTATCCGTTATATGGTGATATGAGCGCCAGAGTTATGACAATTCTAGAACAGTTTACGCCAACTGTTGAAGTATACAGTATCGATGAAGCGTTTATTGATCTTACAGGGTTTGATCAATATAATTTTAATGAATACGGTAAGAGCATTCGACAGCGAATTTTAAAATGGACTGGAATACCAACTTGTGTTGGAATTGCTCCAACTAAAGCGCTCTGTAAAGTTGCCAACAAGATTGCAAGAAAATTCCCAAAAGAAACTGGTGGGGTTTATGTGATTGATTCTGAAGAAAAACGCTTAAAGGCCTTAAAATGGACCGCTGTAAAAAATATATGGGGAATTGGCCATCGTCTAGAAAAAAGATTGCTCTTAAAAGGGTGTAAAACAGCTTTTGATTTTACACAATTATCCGATGATTGGGTTCGCAGTAATTTCTCTATTACAGAATGGCGGTTAAAAAAGGATTTAGAAGGAATTCCAACTATTGGATTTGAAATAAAAGAAATAAAACGATCTATTGCTACTACTAGAAGTTTTGAACAGAGTTATTCAGATATTGAAAATATTACAGAAAGGATTTCCACTTTTGCAGCACAATGCGCATCCAAATTAAGAGCACAAAAATCTAGTTGTCATATGGTTATCGTGATGCTAAGGAGTGATCGTCACAAAAAAAAAGCAGAACAACATAGTGCGTCAAAAACTGTTGTTTTTTCATACCCTACAGATTCTACCCTTACCATTACAAAAGCTGCTGTAGAGGCAATAAAAACAATTTTTAAAAAAGGAATCAATTATAAAAAAGCAGGAGTTATTGTTACGGGTCTTGTTGCTACTAACAACCACCAGTTAAACTTATTTCTGCATGAAAATCCGAAACACAAACCATTAATGTCTGCCATAGATCATCTAAATAAAAAATTTAACCCAGCCACCATTAAATTAGCAAATCAAGATTTACAACGAACTTGGAAGATGAAGCAAGAACATTTATCTCCAAAGTATACCACAAAAATAAACGATATTATTACCATAAAATAAATGATAAAAAAACTTCAATTTTTTACCCCAAAAACATCCAATAGCAATGGTGCTATTTTTATTGATACTGGGATATCTGCTGGTTTTCCATCTCCTGCAGACGATTTTAAGGAAACAAGAATTTCTCTTGATGAAGAACTAATTACAAACAAAGAAGCTACTTTTTTTGCTAAAGTAAATGGACAATCTATGATTGGAGCTGGCTTAGACGATAATGATTTATTGGTTATTGACAGGAGCCTCGAGCCTGAAAATAACAAAATAGCTATCTGTTTTTTGGATGGTGAATTTACTGTAAAACGATTAAAAGTAAAGAATGGCGAGGTGTGGCTGCAACCAGAAAATCCTAATTACCCAATAATTAAAATCACTGAAGAGAATGATTTTGTAATTTGGGGAATAGTTACAAGTGTTATTAAAAAAGTTTAACTGATATGTTTGTGTGTTAGGCACACACTCTTACAACCAAAAAATTGCAGGAGTTGATAAAGAGCACTAATTTAAATTACGTTGTTCAATAAAAAATCGCTTCATTAAATGACTGCATTCATCTTCTAAAATACCACTAACTACCTTTGTTTTTGGGTGAAGTGTTGTTTGTAAATTAACAAAACCCCTTTGAGGCTCAGAAGCACCGTAAACAATCTTTCCAATTTGAGTCCAATAACTTGCTCCAGCACACATTTGACAGGGCTCTAAGGTTACATAAAGTATACAGTCTTTTAGGTATTTGCCTCCTAGAAAATCAGCTGCTGCAGTAAATGCCTGCATTTCTGCATGTGCAGTTACATCGTTAAGTGTTTCGGTAAGATTGTGTGCTCTAGCAATAATTTTATCATTCATTACAATCACAGCCCCAACAGGTACCTCTTTTTTATTAAAAGCTAACTCTGCTTCCTGTAGAGCTTTTTTCATAAAATAAGTATCATCAAAAGGCTGTATCATTACATAAAATATTTATTCAATATTACAAATATCTTTTGAGTTGTAAAATTGTATTTTTGTAGGATGATGAATGCTTTACTAGACGCCATACAATTCCCCTCAGATCTGAGAAAATTAACTCCAGATCAATTGCCAAAATTGGCAAAAGAATTGCGTGAATTTATCATAGATATCGTTGCTGCTAAACAAGGTCATTTAGGAGCAAGTCTTGGCGTAGTAGAATTAACCATTGCACTGCATTATTTGTTTGATACACCCAATGATTTATTAATTTGGGATGTAGGCCATCAGGCCTACGGACACAAAATTTTAACAGGTAGGAAAGCTATTTTTGATACAAACAGACAGCTTCATGGAATTTCAGGATTTCCCAACATCACTGAAAGCACATATGATGCTTTTGGTGTTGGCCATTCTTCTACCTCTATCTCTGCTGCTCTAGGAATGGCGATAGCTTCTTCTTTAAAAGGAGACTCAAAAAAACATCATATTGCTGTCATTGGTGATGCTTCTATTGCTAGCGGAATGGCTTTTGAAGCTCTGAACCATGCTGGTGTAAGCGATGCTAATTTGCTAATTATTTTAAATGATAATGCCATTGGCATCGATCCTTCGGTAGGTGCCTTAAAGGAGTATCTAACAAAGGTAAAAACAGATAAATCATTAGCAAAAAACAATATTATCCGAGCACTCAACTTTGATTATTCTGGACCTATTGATGGCCATGATTTAGATGGGTTACTTAAAGAATTGAGCCGTTTAAAAAATAAAAAAGGTCCCAAATTCTTGCATATCAATACCATCAAAGGGAAAGGATTAAATCTAGCAGAAAAAGATCAAGTAAAATATCATGCTCCAGGAAAATTTGATGCTAAAACAGGGGAATTAGTTCCTAAAAGTACCGAGGTTACTCCTCCAAAATATCAAGATGTTTTTGGAAAAACCATTGTTGAATTGGCAGCACAAAATGAAAAAATTATTGGAATCACTCCTGCTATGCTTACTGGAAGTTCTTTAAAATTAATGTTAGAAAAGTTTCCTAAGCGTACTTTTGATGTTGGCATTGCCGAACAACATGCAGTTACACTTGCAGCAGGGATGGCTACCCAAGGAATGATGCCTTTTTGTGCCATTTATTCTACATTTATTCAGCGAGGATATGATCAAATAATACACGATGTGGCCTTGCAAAATTTACCAGTTATTTTTTGTTTAGATAGAGCTGGATTGGTTGGTGAAGATGGAGCAACTCATCATGGAGTTTTTGATCTAGCCTACATGAGAGCAATTCCTAATATGGTTGTTTTTGCACCAAGAAATGAAGTAGAACTTAGAAATATTTTATATACCGCTCAATTAGGGCTTCCTGCTCCAATAGCTATTCGTTATCCAAGAGGAAGAGGTCTGATGATTAATTGGGAAAGTTCTTTTGAAGCGATTGAAATAGGGACAGGAGTTTGTTTGCAAGAAGGAAAAGATATTGCCGTGCTCTCTATTGGAACTACTGCAAAAAATAGCACCAAAGCGCTAGAAGATTTTCCTACTGTTGCTCATTATGACCTTCGATTTGCAAAACCTCTAGATGAAAAATTACTTCATAAAATATGTGCTAACTTTCATCATATCATTACCATTGAAGACGGTGTAAAAAAAGGTGGAGTTGGTTCAGCTATTCTAGAGTTTATGGCCAACCACAGCTATAAAAACTCCGTAACTATTTTAGGAATAAATGACAATTTTATTGAGCACGGAACAATTGATGAATTACAAAAAATAAATGGAATAGATTCAGCGTCTATTAAACAAGTCATACAAAGTTTGTCTTAAGAGATGTATTGATTCTCTTAGCTTTAATCCCTTTTATTACATAATACTTCCTTGTATCTTTTTATGAATTCTAATAGCGTAACTATCTGACATTCTTGAAACATACGTGCAAATAGACATGATTCTTTCATACGTAGATTCAGAACTAATCATAAATTCTTTTGGAAGCAAATTAAGTAGTAGAGCGTCATAATTAGATAAGGTTCCTGTTTGATGATTGTTTATGGCAGTTACGAAAATGTCTAATAAATCGGCTATGATTTTATACCCAGCCACTTCTTTTTCTACTACTTCTTGACTCTTATATATTTTTGAAACACTAATATTTATAATGTCGTTAATTTGCGCTTCATAGGCACATTTATCTAATAATGATGATGAAAAAGAGCCTTTTAAAATAGCAGATTCGTTCGCTAAGAAAATATCAACGGCTTCATTAATTAAGGTATTAATAGCTAATGCTCTTAAATAGCTGACCCTATCTTTTTTAAATTTTAATGAATGGTATTTTTTTATGTCGATGGTGTTTTTTACTAATTTGATTAAATACTCTAATGCAAATTCTTCTTCTATTAAGCCCAAATTAATTCCATCCTCAAAATCTATAATAGTATAGCAGATATCATCTGCCGCCTCTACTAAAAAAGTTAATGGATGTCTATGATAACTAATATCATCTGTTTTAGATTTTTTAAGTAACCCTAAATCTTCAACTATATCTAAAAAAGACTCTATTTCTGATTGAAAACATCCATACTTTTTGTCTGCTATATGACTTGTAGGTTTTTTTGGTAACGATTCTTTTGGGTATTTGATAAATGCTCCAAGTGTGGCATAAGAGAGACGCAAACCTCCGTAGATCCCTTCTCTATTTTCAGTTAAAATTTTAAGCCCATTTGCATTCCCTTCAAAATCTACTAAATCTTGATATTCCTTTGGCGTTAACTCTTTTTTGTGTTGAATTCCTTTACCTGTCTTAAAATATTCTCCTATTGCCTTTTCTCCAGAGTGCCCAAATGGAGGGTTTCCAATATCGTGCATCACAGAGGCTGCAGCAACAATGGCTCCAAAATCATTGAAGGTATACCCTAGTTTTACTAAATTTGGATGTCTTTCTAGTAAGACTTTTCCAACTCTTCTTCCTAGAGTTCTTCCAACTACAGATACTTCTAGACTGTGCGTAAGTCTAGTGTGAACAAAATCTGTTTCTGAAAGTGGAATTACCTGAGTTTTATCTTGTAAACTTCTGAATGCCTCTGAGAATATGATTCTATCAAAATCTACTTCAAAACCCAAACGTGTTTCATCTTGTTTGGCTCTTGGACGTTTTTGAATGTCTCCAAACCGTTTTAAAGAAAGTAATTGTTCCCAATTCATCATAATTCTTGTGATGTTGATTTATATAAAAAAAGAATCTCAACTAGATTGAGATTCTTTTTTAAACCTGTAATATTAACTAGTTTCTAAGAACCACACATTAAGCAATCATCATCTGGCCCTCCATTTTTTGAAGATTCTACCATTGCTTTGAATTCTTCTGGCGTCATCGGTGCGTCTTCCTCTTGAGTTGTTTCTTTCTTTTCTTTAGAAAGCGTAAACTGAATTGCATTCACCGCAGATTTTGTTCTTAAATAATACATTCCTGTTTTCAATCCAGATTTCCATGCGTAGAAATGCATTGATGTTAATTTTGCAAAATCTGCATCTTGCATAAATAAGTTTAAGGATTGTGACTGATCTATAAAATACCCTCTATGACGAGCCATATCTATAATATCTTTCATGCTCATTTCCCAAACAGTCTTATATAATTCTTTTAATTCTTGTGGAATTTTGTCTATATGTTGGATAGATCCGTTTGCTCGCATGATCTCTTCTTTCATATTATTATCCCATAATTCCATCTCTACCAAGTCTTCTAAAAGGTGCTTATTTACGACAATAAATTCACCTGAAAGAACACGTCTGGTATAAATATTAGAAGTATATGGTTCAAAAGCTTCATTATTCCCAAGAATTTGAGAAGTAGATGCTGTTGGCATTGGAGCTACTAACAACGAGTTTCTAACTCCATGTTTAATTACATTTTTACGTAATTTTTTCCAGTCCCAATTTCCACTTAGATCTTCATCATTAATTCCCCACATGTTGTATTGGAATTCTCCCTCAGACATTGGAGATCCCTTAAATGTTGAATACGGTTCTTTGGCTTTGGCGATCTCCATAGAAGATTGAACAGAAGCAAAGTATAAGGTCTCAAAAATCTCTTGATTTAATTTTTTTGCAGCTTCAGATGTAAATGGCAGACGAAGCATAATAAATGCATCTGCAAGACCCTGAACACCTAAGCCAACTGGCCTGTGTCTAAAGTTGGAGTTTTCTGCTTCTTTTACTGGATAGTAATTTCTATCAATAACTGTATCTAAGTTTCTAATTACTTTCTTAGTTACATCATATAATTTTTTATGATTAAAGTATTTTTCTCCTGCCTCGTTTTGGCTGACGAACATCGGTAGAGCTATAGAAGCTAAATTACATACAGCCACCTCATCGTTTGCTGTATATTCCATTATTTCTGTACACAAATTTGAAGAACGAATCGTTCCTAAATTCTTGTGATTTGATTTTCTATTGACTGCATCTTTGTAAAGCATGTAAGGAGTTCCCGTTTCAATTTGAGATTCTAAAATTTTCTCCCAAAGTTCTCTTGCTTTGATTGTTTTTCTCCCTTTTCCTACTTTTTCATAACCTTCATATAGTTTTTCAAATTCGTCACCATAAGTATCAAATAAGTGTGGACACTCATTTGGACACATCAACGTCCAATTTCCATCCTCTTGTACACGCTTCATAAATAAATCTGGCATCCACATCGCATAGAATAAATCCCGAGCTCTCATTTCTTCTTTCCCGTGATTTTTTTTCAAGTCTAGGAATTCAAAAATATCAGCATGCCAAGGTTCTATATACATGGCAAAAGATCCTTTTCTTTTTCCACCTCCCTGATCTACGTATCTAGCTGTATCATTAAAAACTTTTAACATGGGTACAATTCCATTTGAAGTACCATTAGTTCCTCTTATATAAGACCCTGTAGCACGAACGTTATGAATAGACAATCCTATTCCTCCAGCAGATTGAGATATTTTAGCCGTTTGCTTTAGCGTGTCATAAATTCCATCTATACTATCGTCTTGCATTTGTAATAAGAAACATGAAGACATTTGTGGTTTTGGTGTACCAGCATTGAATAAGGTAGGAGTAGCATGAGTAAAAAACTTCTTACTCATTAACTCATAGGTTGCAATTGCTTCATCAATATCATTTAAATGAATTCCTATAGAAACACGCATGAGCATGTGTTGTGGTCTTTCTACGATGGTTCCATTTAATTTTAATAGATACGAACGCTCAAGCGTTTTAAAACCAAAGAAATCATAATTAAAGTCTCTACTGTAAATTATTGTAGAATCTAATTTCTCTGCATTGTCAGTTATTATTTTAAAAACTTCATCAGATAACAACGGTGCTTTTTTACCCGTTCTTGGATTTACATATTCGTATAAATCCACCATGGTTTCAGAGAAAGATTTCTTGGTGTTTTTGTGTAAGTTAGATACAGCAATTCTTGCAGCTAGTTTTGCATAATCTGGATGTGCAGTAGTCATAGTAGCAGCAATTTCAGCAGCTAAACTGTCTAATTCTGGAGTAGTAACACCATCATATAAGCCCTCTATAACACGCATGGCTACCTTTACTGGATCTACAATTTTGTTAAGACCGTAACACATTTTTCTTACTCTGGCCGTGATTTTGTCGAACATCACTGGCTCTTTTTTGCCGTCTCTTTTTACTACATACATGCTGCTATTGTTTTTAATTAGTTGCAATCGCAAAAGCGATTGTGTTATTTTGATTTGGTTTTGTACCAGATAACTTTTGGTACTATTTTTTCTAGAACAGATCCCTAGAAATCAGCATCAAAACTGATGCTTCCTGTCCCACCGGATTTAACTCCAGCTTTTTGGTATTCTGATACTCTTTTTTCGAAGAAATTAGTTTTTCCTTCTAAAGAAATCATTTCCATAAAATCAAAGGGGTTGGAAGAGTTATACTCGTTTTCACAATGGAACTCTCCTAGTAATCTATCCGTCACAAACTCAAGGTATTGAGTCATTAACTTTGCATTCATTCCAATTAAACTTACTGGCAAAGACTCTGTGACAAACTCTCTTTCAATATTTAAAGCGTCTACAATGATTTCTCTAATACGTTCTTTTGGAACTTTATTAACGATGTGGTGATTGTGTAAATGAACTGCATAATCGCAATGCATTCCCTCATCTCTTGAAATTAATTCATTAGAAAATGTAAGTCCAGGTAATAACCCTCTTTTCTTTAACCAAAAAATAGAACAAAAAGCTCCAGAGAAGAAAATTCCCTCAACAGCTGCAAAAGCAATTAATCTTTCTGCAAAAGAATCTGATTCTATCCATTTTAAAGCCCATTCTGCTTTCTTTTTAATTGCTGGAAAAGTTTCTATAGCATTAAATAACTTGTCTTTTTCTTGTTCATCCTTAACATAGGTATCAATTAAAAGAGAATAGGTTTCTGAATGAACATTTTCCATCATAATTTGAAATCCATAAAAGAATTTTGCCTCTGAATATTGAACTTCATTTACAAAATTTTCAGCTAAATTTTCATTCACAATTCCGTCAGAAGCTGCAAAAAATGCCAAGATATGTTTGATGAAATAACGTTCGTCTTCTGATAGTTTATTTTTCCAATCTATCACATCTTCTGATAGATCTATTTCTTCTGCTGTCCATATACAAGCTTGTTGTTTTTTGTACCAATCCCATAAATCATCATGTTGAATAGGGAAAATCACAAATCTGTTATCATTTGGCTTTAAAATTGGTTCTTGTGTAGACATTTTATGTTAAGGTTTTCTTAATTATTGGAATTTATACTTGTATCGGGGTTAACAAAGATTGAAAAAAAAGGGATGAATACAAAGCTCTACTTATTCACAAAACCCACTAAGTTTTTAACAAAATGAAAATCATGACAAAAAAAATGAGTTCTTAATTTTTTGTTAATATGTTAAATACCAGCACTTTAGATGTATGTATTTTTTACAAAGCCTTGTTATCATTGACATTCTTAAAACAAGGTTATTAAAAATAATAAATACTTTTTTTTGAATTTTAAAAACAATTTATTATAAGGAAATGGTATGAATAAAAACTCCTTGATAAAAACTACTTTTTTTAAGAAATTTTTATGCTTTTTCAGATAAATTTGAGG
>JGI20151J14362_10000437_pt1 | contig 30629 bp, 14 predicted proteins | sample COG_01_FD_14362 | JGI IMG/M metagenome (IMG submission 14362)
TTAACAATCCATTCCGCACTATAACCTACTTTTTTAAGCCAGTCTTCGAAATATTTACCTTTTGGGTAAGAACTTAAAACATGGGTTACTGATGGGTAATATTTACCATTTCGTCTATAATACCTTGAATCAGGCATTGTAACTTGTTGNTAATCATCTGANATTTCTANTANTCTTTTGTATGATTTTTTGATCATATAGCTAGTTTTTGTTCCATTAAATCATAGTAGGTTAATGGTAACGTTGTTTGTATAAGTTTAGTGAAATTTTCGAAACCCATTTCACTCGGNTCCTTATCTTGCATATCNACAAGATAGACTTCTTTACCTTCTGCCATTAANNTTTCACAGAATTTTAAAGCTTGTTTGATTGCATCCCTATCTAATGCAATATAAATTTTATCTACTACAGATGTAACTATTTTTTTCATTAAACTACTCTGTATATTTTTCCCTAATAGTGGGATTGCGTTTCTTTTTATAGCAATAGCATCAAATAACCCTTCACACAAAATTACTGGTACATTCCAATTAATTAAATGTTCATTAGGTATTATATCTCTACTTGCTGATGGGTTTCTATATTTAATATATGGTTCCTTTTCAAATGAACGAGCAGTAAAATAGTTTAATCTACCATCTGCATCATACGTTGGAATTATAATCATATTTTTATATAAACCTGTTTTACAATAACCTATATTGTATTTGATTATATCGTATTTACTCACATACCTATTTTTTAAGTACGTAGTAGCGTGTCTAGCCATTATATCGCTGTTATCAACGTTATTTAGGCTAATATATTCATCTGGTAGTGCAACACTAGATACAACTTGTGTTTCTTTAATAGACCTAGAAGTTTTAACTAAAGATTTAAGTTCTGTAAATTTATCTGCTGCTGCTTTAACTTGTCTAAACAAATTATATATTGTAGTTCCTCTAGCATCACAAGCCCAACAGTGCCAAGGATTTTTACCTTCGCGATTTTCTGTTAAGTTTACTTCTAATTTAGGTTTATGGTGATGACATAAAGGGCAATGGTAAGCATAGTTATTTCGAGCAGTAGCCTTGCCCGAACCTAATACTGAATTTACTAATGTAACTAATAATTGGTTTACCATAAATGGTAATATACGAAACTATATTTTATCAACCACGAAATCTTCAAATTCAATTTCATTTAAGTCTTTTGTGAAAAATTTACCTAAAATATTATCATTAAAAAATTCATCTGGTTTTTCTAATACTTGATATATCATTTGATATTTTATTTCAAAATAAGTTAATGATTTTTTACTAGGGCACATTTTTAATATGGTACGTTCAAATTCATCTTTTTTACCTTCTAATAGTAATTGTTTAATATCGGATTGTGAGCCATAATATTTAAACCAATCTGATTCTTTAACTACTAATTTATATGAAGGTCGTCTACCAACTACCCCTGTTAAGGCTGCTAGTTCTTTTTTACCCAGTTTTTTCTTTTGATTATGAAATAATACTTTCTTCCCAATATACGATTTACCCGAAGGCTTATGTGTTGTAATATAGACAAAACCAAATGTATTTTCTGGGAATTGAGTGATATCTCCTATTTCATGCTGTTTATAGGTCCAACTCATAATTTAATGTTTAAATGTAATATAACTAATTTAATTATAAATATCAAGTTATTATTAACAACAACCTACATATATAATTATTTTAAGTTTAAATAGTGATATAATCAAAACTTGGGTTAAATAGCATCTTATCTACACCCAATACAACACCTACAACTTGTATTTGCTGACCAGGTACACTTGGGGCAATTACTGAAAAGGTTCCTTGGGTAGTATTTAAAAAAACTTGTTTACCTATATCTGATGAAGTAAATGGATATGATTGATATTCTGCTACCCCCATTAGTAAAATATCTATGGGGTCATTTGCTTTATTAGCAGCAGTAACAGCAATACCTATACAAGGAACTTGAGTACTACTAATAATAGATCTAGCTAATAATACTCTCCCAGCAGTTACTCTTGAAATAGCAACGCCACTACCTACGGATATACCATTTGCCTCATCAGATATTAATGTAATTATAGTACCTGAAAAATTATTTGTAGCTGAAAAAGAATCTTCTAATCTTCTAAGGTTCTCTAGACTAACTTTTTTCTCACGACTTGAAGGTGCTGCATCTATATCACAAAAAGCTAAAAAATCACCATTTTGAATATTATCATCTTCATCTAAATTACTACAAATATCTAAGCTTATCACGGCTTGATTATTAGCTGTAGTAACTGCCAATCCACCACTTGATGAAGCTATAACACTTGTTGTACCACCTGTACTACTAGTACCAGATGTACCACTTGAACCTGCTACTCCACTAGTTCCTGATGTTCCTGAAGAACCTGAAGTTCCTGCTGGTCCTGAAGAACCTGCTACTCCACTAGTTCCTGATGTTCCTGAAGAACCTGAAGTTCCTGCTGGTCCTGAAGAACCTGCTACTCCACTTGTACCTGATGAACCTGATGAACCCGAAGTTCCTGCTGGTCCCGAAGAACCTGCTACTCCACTAGTTCCTGATGTTCCTGAAGTTCCTGCTGGTCCTGAAGAACCTGCTATTCCACTTGTACCTGATGAACCTGATGAACCCGAAGTTCCTGATCCACCTGTTCCACCTGACCCATTGGTTTCCATTAAGATACAATCGTCATCAGTAATTGAAAAGTCAATAGTACTAGATTGGAAACCTCTTATGGTTAAGACTCCATTTGTATAAGAACTAACTACATTAGCTTCTGATAAACCACCTGAAGCATCTAGTATACCATTAATATCATTAGCAAATTCTACATCTGTAAAGTTTAATGCTCCAGAAGGTTGATTATTTTTATTAAAAACACCATTCCAGCCATATTGAGAAAGTGTTCTATTAACTCCATTATTATTATAATAGGGATTAGTTACATTTCCACCAGAAAAAATAGATTGTAAGGAACTACCACAACCTGTTGCGGTATATGAAGGTGTCGTTATAGCAGTTTCAAAATCAGTTCCAATTATTTCTGATAAGGGATTTATAGCAGCATATGACTGTAATAACATATTTTGTGCTTCACTATCGAATCCTCCAGCATTAGTTCCTACAACAGGATATAATATGGCTCCGAAATAATCCATTGAACTTAAAGAACCGGTAAATTCATTAAAATCTGAAATATATGTGTTTGATGGTTCCTCAGTTTGACCTCCAGATGTGTAGGCAAAAGAAGGAGGACAATTATTTAATTGGTAGCTTTGTTTTGCTTCATTGGTAAAAGAAAGTAAAAATACACGGGTTGGGGGTACGTAATTTGAATTACCCCAATTAGTTGGAATACCATTAGTGGTCCAAGTATAACTTCCTCCCCCAATGGCTGATGTGCCTGAACTTAACCAATAACTTCTTCCGGTTATAGCATTTGATGGAGTAGTTCCATCCATTTCCTGATCTCTTATGGTTGCATTTGTAGATTGGAGTAAATTAGCTTGAGCTATATATTCTTCTTGTATTACTGAATTTGGTAATCCTATATATAGATTACCACTATAACTTGGATTATCTTCTTTATATTGTATAAACCAACCACTAATTGCATCATATAATGTAGCTCTATTTTCTTGTGAAGTAGAAGAAACCGCTCGATATGCACCTGATGTTGTGTCAACTATTGCGTATACATCAGTATCTCCTGTTAAACTAGTACCATCACACGTAGTTACTACAGAAACAAGACCTGATGTTCCTGATGAACCTGATGAGCCTGATGAGCCTGATGAGCCACTTGTTCCTGATGAGCCACTTGTTCCTGAGGAACCTGAAGCTCCTATTTGTCCTGATGTTCCACTTGTTCCTGAAGAACCTGAGGCTCCTGTTTGTCCTGATGTTCCTGATGAACCACTTGAACCTGATGAACCGGATGAACCTGATGTTCCTGATGAACCTGATGAGCCTGATGTTCCTGATGAACCTGATGTTCCTGATGAACCTGAAGAACCTGAAGTTCCTGAAGAACCGCTTGTACCCGAGGAACCTGAAGCTCCTGCTGGGCCCGAAGTTCCTGATGATCCACTTGTACCTGATGAACCCGAGGCTCCTATTTGTCCTGATGTTCCTGAAGAACCACTTGTTCCTGATGAACCTGGGGCTCCGTCTACTCCTGAAGTACCTGATGAACCACTTGTTCCTGAGGAACCTGAAGTTCCTGATGAACCGGATGAACCTGATGTTCCTGAGCTACCTGAGGAACCTGAAGTTCCTGATGAACCGGATGAACCTGATGTTCCTGAGCTACCTGATGTTCCACTTGTACCTGCAGATGCTGCAGATGTACCTGATGTACCTGCTGTACCTGATGTACCTGTTGTTCCACTTGTCCCTGATGAACCACTTGTTCCTGCGGATGCTGCAGATGTACCACTTGTTCCAGATGTTCCTACACTACCATCTACTTCCATTAAAATACAATCTTCATCAGTAATTGAAAAGTCTATAGTATTAGATTGGAAACCTCTTATAGTTAAGACTCCATCTATGTAAGAACTAACAACATTAGCTTCTGATAATCCAGAATCATCTAGTACATCATTAATATCACTAGCAAATTCTGCCGATGTAAAATTTAAATTTCCAGAAGAATTAGTTCTTTTATTATAAATACCATACCAATTATATGGAGAAAGACCTTTAGAATTAGAAAAATATGGGTTATTTTGTGGAAGTGACATACCAAGATTGACCATATCTGTATATGTAGTAGAAGTAACAGCAGGTTCTAAACCAGCTTGATTTACTACATCAACATTTTCTATAGCAGCGTATGCTTGTAATAAGGCAGATGCATCTACAGTATTTAAATTTCCTTGACTATTTCCGGGAACGGGATATAATATACCTCCAAAGTAATCCATGGAGTTAAAGTTTCCTACAAATTCACTAAAATCGTTATTATAATTTGTTGATGGTTGAAGTTGTAAACTTAGTGAGTTATTATGATAATCTGGGCTTACTTCATTACAAAAAGCAATAAGAAAAGCACGAGTAGGAAGAACATAATTTGAATTACCCCAATCAGTTGGAATACCATCCGTAGTCCATGAATATTCTGTTCCCCCAATAATTATTACAGTTGTTTCTACCCAAGTATTAGTATTACTTATACCATTAGTTATATTATTTGGAATGGCCCCTGTTCTATCACTAATAACAGGATACCTTAACATATTAACTTGAGCTATATATTGTTCTCTATGATTAGTATCACCACCTGATGTAGGTAATCCTATATGTAACTTACCAGTATATGTTGGGTTAGCTGTTTTATAATCTGCAAACCATTCACTAATTGCTTGATATAAAGCTGCTCTATTTACATTATTACTCCCACTATAAACCCCAGATGATGTATCAACTATAGCATAAACATTAGTATCTCCTTGTAATGAACTACCATCACACGTAGTTACTACAGAGACAAGACCTGATGTTCCTGAAGAACCTGATGTACCTGAAGGACCTGCTGGGCCTGAAGTTCCTGAAGAACCTGATGTTCCTGAAGAACCACTTGTTCCTGATGAACCTGAAGCTCCTACTTGTCCTGATGTTCCTGATGAACCTGAAGTACCTGAAGAACCACTTGTTCCTGAAGAACCATCGTCTCCTGGTCTACCATCTTCACCTGAAGTTCCTGATGAACCACTTGTTCCTGATGATCCGCTTGTTCCTGATGATCCGCTTGTTCCTGATGAACCATCATCTCCTGGTCTACCTATTCCACTTGTTCCTGATGAACCTGAAGATCCTGATGTTCCTGATGAACCTGATGTACCTGAAGAACCTGAAGTTCCTGGTCTACCATCTTCACCTGAAGTTCCCGATGATCCTGAAGTTCCTGAACTACCTGACGTACCTGAAGAGCCTGAACTACCTGATGTTCCATTTGTTCCATTAGTACCTGAAATACCTGATGTTCCTGAGCTACCTGAAGTACCTGAAGAGCCTGATGTACCATTTATTCCTGAGGTACCCGATGAACCTGAAGTTCCTGGAAGTCCTTGTTCTCCACTTGTACCTGATGAACCTGATGTTCCTGAGCTACCTGAAGTACCTGAAGAGCCAGATGAACCACTTGTTCCACTTGAGCCTGATGTTCCTGATGAACCTGAAGAACCTGATGTTCCTGATGAACCACTTGTTCCTGATGATCCATTTGTACCATCATTCCCTGAAGTTCCAGAAGAACCGGATGTACCAGGTATTCCTTGCTCTCCACTTGTACCTGAAGAACCACTTGTTCCTGATGAACCATCATTACCATCTATACCAGAAGTTCCTGAAGTACCTGAAGCACCATCTTGACCTGAAGTTCCTGATGAGCCTGAAGTTCCTGAACTACCTGATGTACCTGAAGAGCCTGATGTACCATTTGTTCCATCAGCACCTGAAATACCTGAGGTTCCTGAACTACCTGAAGTTCCTGATGAACCTGATGAACCCGAAGTACCATTTGTACCATCTTGACCTGAAGTTCCTGAAGAACCACTTGTTCCTGATGAGCCTGAAGTTCCTGATGAACCATTTGTACCATCATTTCCTGAAGTTCCTGATGAACCATCTACACCTGAGGTACCATTTGTTCCTGATGTACCTGATGTACCTGATGTACCTGTTGTTCCACTTGAACCTGATGTTCCTGATGAACCTGATGTACCACTTGAACCTGATGAACCTGATGTTCCATTGGTTCCATTTATTCCGGATGTGCCCGAAGAACCATCATTACCTGATGTACCTGAAGAGCCATCATTACCTGATGTACCTGAAGTACCTGATGAACCACTAGAACCTGAAGTACCTGATGTACCATTTGTTCCACTTGTTCCATTTGTTCCACTTGTTCCGTTTGTACCTGATGTTCCGTCTATTCCACTTGTTCCACTTGTTCCTGGTGCTCCTTGGCTTCCTGCTACTCCACTTGAACCTGATGTTCCTGATGAACCTGATGTACCACTTGAACCTGATGAACCTGATGTTCCATTTGTACCTGATGTTCCATTTGTACCTGAAGTACCATCTATTCCTGAAGTTCCACTTGTACCTGAAGAGCCACTTTCTCCTGATGTGCCTGAAGAACCTGATGTTCCTGAAGTACCTGATGAACCACTAGAACCTGCAGTACCTGATGTTCCACTTGTACCTGATGTTCCACTTGTTCCTGCGGATGCAGCAGATGTACCTGATGTACCTGAAGTTCCTGCTCCACCTGTACCTGATGTGCCTTCTATTATATTTACTTTTACTGCATCTTCTATTGAACTATCGAGAGTTACTTCTACATTACCTATAAAATTTATACCTCTAGTATTCTTTTTTACTAAGACATCATCTTCATATATATCAGTAATTGTTAAATCGTCAAAAAAATTATTTAGTGCAATTTGATAACCAGCTACATCACTACCTAAGGTAGTACCCATACCTGGTAAATCATTATTAAAAATAGGGGCTAAAGATTCTGATGTAGTTAATGAAGTAATAGCTATAGTTTGACCAGATGCCCCATAGATTGTATCTCCACTTTCTGCTTCAGTTCCATTTTCATTCCAATCTATAAAAAATGCTATTTCAGAACTTCCTACATCTCTATAAGTTACATCTGTAATAATATATTCATGGAATCTTCCTGCAATTGATGTCCCATTAGGTTTTGCTGCTTTACCTATTATGGCATATTCTGGGGTAAGAGAACTATCAAAATTAGCATCATTACTACCTGTAATATCTAAAACATTAATTTCTTGTGCAGGGGTAGTTAATGAGGAAGTAGTTACAAAATAAGCTCCAGAGGGGGTGTTTAAACCTATAGTTTGACCTGTTCCAGCATTAGCATTAGCATTTTGATCTACAGTTATTACTTGACCTGATACACCCGTAACCGTTACTATTCCTGTAAATTGATTATTTATATAAGTTATAGTTTGTCCAACTCTTATTAACTCAGATAAGGTAATGGTAAATTGGTTAGACCCATTAGAAAAATCTCCTGTTGTAATTTCGAAATTTTCATTTGTAGGTTTAAAATTACTTAATTTACCATAAAAGGGTTGTGATGTATATGACATTTAATAATTTTTAAAAAATTAATTTAACTATATAAGAGTAAAGTTGTGTAAACCCCTCAATAGGGAATTGATCATAAGGAGGACTTTGTGAATTTGCAACAATAATTACATCAGGATCCATTTGTCCTGAATCCAATCTATAACCTTGACATATAGGTATATTCATTGATGATGCACTATTATTTTCTCCAGCACCATTAGTTAAACTTTGAGGCATTGTTAATGTATATGTACCTCCATTAACACTACCATTTGTATATATTTTTATTGAATTTATTTGAATATTTCCATTACTGGGTGATACAATTTCAGAGGCATTGTTATTAACATTTACATCAATTGATTTAACTGCTGGAACGTATGCTCCATCTGTACCATTGGCTGCTCCAGAAGTTGATGAAGTATAATCAAATTGATTTGTTGAAACATTTGAAATTGCTACATATAAATAATCATCTGCTCCACCTCTTACTACAATATAATCTCCATTAGCTAAACCATGAGCTGTTGATGTTACTGTTACGGTTGTACCTGTTCTAGTCCATGTTAGACCCGCATATAGGTTACCTGTTGATAATACTTCAATAGTACCCGAATTTGCTGTGGATGTGACGTATCTTATTGAATTATTAGGAATGTTAGTAATTCCACCTCCACCACTAGCACTTGTTCCACTTGTACCACTTGAACCATCGGCTCCATTAGTTCCACTTGTACCATTGGTTCCACTTGTTCCATCTGTTCCATTTATACCACTTGTTCCTGCTGGACCACTTGTTCCACTTGTTCCACTTGAACCATCGGCTCCTGTTCCATCTGTCCCATTAGTTCCACTTGTACCACTTGAACCATCTGCTCCATTAGTTCCATTTGTACCATTTGTTCCACTTGTACCACTTGAGCCATCATTTCCATTTGTACCATTTGTTCCACTTGTACCATTGGTTCCACTTGTACCATTAGTTCCACTTGTACCATTAGTTCCACTTGTTCCATTTATACCACTTGTTCCGTCTGTTCCATTAGTTCCATTAGTTCCACTTGTACCGCTTGAGCCATCGGCTCCATTTGTACCATTGGTTCCATTTGTTCCACTTGTACCGCTTGAACCATCTGCTCCATTTGTTCCATTAGTTCCATTAGTTCCACTTGTACCGCTTGAACCATCTGCTCCATTAGTTCCATTGGTTCCATTTGTTCCACTTGTACCATTGGTTCCACTTGTACCATTGGTTCCACTTGTTCCATCTGTTCCATTAGTACCATTAGTTCCATTGGTTCCACTTGTACCACTTGAACCATCGGCTCCATTTGTACCATTAGTTCCACTTGTTCCATTGGTTCCACTTGTTCCATCTGTTCCATTAGTTCCGCTTGTACCACTTGAGCCATCATTTCCATTTGTACCATTTGTTCCATTGGTTCCACTTGTACCACTTGAACCATCTGCTCCATTTGTACCATTAGTTCCACTTGTACCACTTGAACCATCGGCTCCATTTGTACCATTAGTTCCACTTGTACCACTTGAACCATCTGCTCCATTTGTACCATTGGTACCATTAGTACCACTTGTTCCGTCAGTTCCATTTGTACCATTTGTACCATTAGTTCCTGATGTTCCACTGGAACCATCACCACCAGCGGCACCTAATAAATTTATGCACCACTCTACTAATCCTAAATTAGAACCTGTTGTAGATGTTACATTAATAACCATAGCTCCAGTTACACTATCATAACTAACTACTGTTCCTTCAATTATATTACTACCACTTGATAAAACTACTGTTTGTCCCGTAGTATAAGCCAAACCTGTACCTATTGTTATTGGACCAAGTGTACCTGGTAAGATAGTTTGGTCAATATTTAAATCAGTACAATAGGCATATATATCACCACTTAAACCTGAGGTTCCATTTGTACCACTTGTACCATTGGTTCCACTTGTTCCATCTGTTCCATTTGTGCCCGAGGTTCCATTTGTGCCCGAAGTTCCATTTGTGCCCGAAGTTCCATTTGTGCCCGAAGTTCCATCTGTTCCATTGGTTCCACTTGTACCGCTTGAACCATCTGCTCCATTTGTTCCATTAGTTCCATTAGTTCCACTTGTACCACTTGAACCATCTGCTCCATTAGTTCCATTGGTTCCATTTGTTCCATTGGTTCCGCTTGTACCACTTGAACCATCTGCTCCATTTGTACCATTTGTTCCATTAGTACCATTTGTTCCATTTGTTCCGCTTGTACCACTTGAACCATCGGCTCCATTTGTACCATTAGTTCCACTTGTACCATTGGTTCCACTTGTACCACTTGAACCATCGGCCCCACTTGTACCGTTTGTTCCATTTGTACCATTAGTTCCATTTGTGCCATCGATTCCACTTGTACCATTGGTTCCACTTGTACCATTGGTTCCACTTGTTCCATCTGTTCCATTTGTGCCCGAGGTTCCATTTGTGCCCGAGGTACCTGAAGTTCCATTTAATCCTTGAGTTGTTTTAAAAACTTGACCCGTAGTATTATTATAGGATAAATAATGAGTTTGTGGTGTATCTAATAACAAATTAGGTTCAATATACATTGAACCTGTTAATGTATGAGATCCTGATACTGTTATATCATAGGCATCTGCTCCTGTAAAGGCATCAACAGATTGAGAGACATGCCATGAATGGACTATCTTACCTTCTTCTATTTCTGATTTATATGTAAATTCTTGTGCCATAGATTAAAAATGGGTTTATTATAAATATAGCCTATCTATCAATATTCACCAAAATAGTTGTATCTGTTGTTTGAGATGATTGAATTGGTTTTGCTAATTTACCTATTGCTAATAATTGAAAATCTTCATCATATAAACCTACAGTTGTTATATATGGTGAAAAGTATGATCCTGTAATTGTACTTAAACGTACACCAGAGGATGCTGTGTTTTCCCAATCAATACTACCACTTGGGAATACTGTTGGGATTTGACTACCTGTGATAGAACTTGGATTTAATGTATAATTAAATTCGTTTTCTGAAATTGTTGCTTTATATTGTGTTTCATATAGGGTATATGAACTAGAGAAAGACATAGTTACATTATCCTCTAATACCCACGAATTTATAAATTCTTCAGTATCAAGACAAGGAGTGGTAAAACCACCGTATACACTAGTCCCATATATAGCTGTACCATAAACATCCGTCCCAGTTTCACTACATTCTGATCCTGATATATGAGAATCAAAAATTGTAACTATACCATGTTCGTATATTATATTACCAGACATATATCTGTAAGTAGAATTAGGTAAAGCTCTTTTAAATAATAATCGGCCTTCACCATCATCTTTAATAGAACCCGAAACTCCTTCTAAATAGAAAGAATGTGGTTGAATATAGTCGCCCCATAATTTTGAGGGAATAGAAAGTACACCAATTGCAACTGAAGATGTTTCAGGAGTTGGAACTGGAAATCCTCTACTGGGCCATAAGCTAGTAGAGGGATAATCATAATAATTAGTATTTTGTATATTACCTATTCTTCTATCTCCTTCGGATGTTGCACCTACTGCAATACTAGAAGTAATTGCATCTTGAGTAAATCCTCCACTACCTGATATATAATTTTGGTAATATAATTGTTGAATTGAATCATAGACTAATATGGCTGATTGCTCATATGGAGGTATTTGACCAGTCATTATACTACTTGATAATAAATAATCACCACTTAGACCCAAAAACCTATCTATCCCAACATCAGGGAGAATTAACTCCTCATTTCCTTCATAGTAAAAAGATTTATTTACCTCAAATGGGGATATTATTAAGTCTTGTGAATTGAATTGTTTGTAAGCGCCCATTCATTTTAAAAATCTAATTTAACTCTTACTAGAGCTTCTTTTGTAAAATCTTTTTGTATTGGTCTTGACAATTTAGCTACAGCTAATAAATCATTTGAATCATTATATAAACCAACTGTAGTTGGATATGTTTGTGGGTTATTAATAAAATAAGGATAAATTACTTCACCTGTTGATCCCGATATAAATGATGGATTCTCTGTATAATTATATTCTGAGTTTCTTGCTCTAATAAAAACATAATCTGATGTTAATGTTTCTTGTGAATTTAATTCAAATATATTAGGTAGTGTGGAAGCAAATTCGAATGAACCACTTATAGCTGCAAATAATTTAGCTGGGTTATTTCCAAAAGTATCTTCACTTGTATTTGTTTGAATGTTTATACCACCACCATCTGATGTATTATTATCTAGAGCTGAGGCATTTAATAATATAGTAGAAATATCTGGTAATACTAAACCGTAAGAACCACTATCAAGTGTATATCCTGTTCCTGTTCCACCAGCAATTGCTTGGTATGATTTACCATCTGATCCTGATATTAATTGGTATGCTCTCATTGTACCATAATAAGTTGGTAGAGTTACCATATTTGAATCATCTGTTAATTGAATATTATTGATGTTATTATTTGAACTTGATAATACTAAATTTAAAGAACCAGGTAATAAAGATTGTTTATATCTTGCTCTTTCAATACTAATAACATAAAAATCATTATCTGCACTACCTGTAAAAGAATCACCCCAAACAAAGCTAGCATTTTCATCTTCTAAAACTAATGTTCTATATTGTCCATAAATAGTTGTTGTAGGAGATTTACCTGATACTGCAGAATCAAAAAGTACACCACCATTACCATTTTTATTAGCGTATGCTATTTGAAATTGTACAGCAGCTTCTTCTGCATCAGGATCTGTTTGGTATACACTTAAATAGTAGGGACCTGATGTTCCTTCTGTTTGTACTGAGGATGAAAAATAAGTATTGAGTGATGGAGAATTATTACTCCATACTGTCGAAGTTACCGAATCGGAACTTACTATAAAATCTTCAGGTTCTAATCTTTTAAATGCCATATTATATTATGTTAAGGATTGTTGGGTTATTGTTACTGGAATTGTTATACGTGCACCACTATCTAATCCTGTTACTGTTAATGTTGTTCTTAATTGAGTATTTGTACCAAATAAGGTGTTAACAGTAGTTGAAGTTAAATTAAATTGAGTACCTATAATTGTTTTAGTTACATTAGTACCAAGTGTTTGTGTCGCTGTTTCATTTGCTGTTGTAGCTGCTGCTGTTTGGATACCTTGTCCTGTAAATGTATTCATTAATCTTACATCTCCAATAGTTGCACTATATCCTGATGTTTCGAATACTTGTTCATTACCTAAATAATTTAAAGTTTGTGGTGTTACAGATAATTGAGCACCTTGTTTTAAAGTAATAGCGGCAAAACCCAAATCTAATACTGGTAGTTTAGCTGTACCTCTAGGTAAAGTAGTTAATTTATATTTCATTATTTGCAATTCACTTGGAAATGCTTCTAATAAAGGCATATTGTCAATTGCCTCTCCATAATAAGCTGAACCCGAAGGGTGATTTGGATTGTATAATGTATAATCAATTTCATCATCTCCTAATGCAAACTGTGTAATTTGAAATGAAGCATCGTTTCTAGCTAACAATTCTCTACCTTTGGTTGTTAAGATAGCATCAACTGTTATTACTGCGTTATTTAAATATCCCATGTTGTGTTTTTATATAAATATTGTTATATGTTATAAATATGTATTCTTTTTAAGATTCTATTATTCCTCTAGAAATTAAATCATTTACTATTACAGAAGCACTTTTTGTTAAATACTCCGTTGGAAAATCAGGGAATAATATACCTGGTGTTGTTGCTAACTCTAAAGTACTCAATGAACCCGTATAATTACCATTTTCATCAATAAGAGGAAATGAACCGGTTTGTTCTGTCCCCGAGGATTTTAATGCAAAATTACTTGAACCTGTATTTAATATTACTTGGCTAATACTTCCACTTGATAATGTACCATAGGGAAATGGAGTCTCCAAGTAAAGAGAATTAGGATTTACAACTTTTCTTCTTATTAAAAAGAAATCTTTTTCTACATTTTTCTGTACTTTTCTATCTAATCTAATCGCTACTCTAGGGTAATGGACTCCAGTATCTGGATCTACAAATATGTTTTCGGATGGGGCAAATACTTCTTCTATTCTATAAGTAAAGTTTTCATTATTACCAAATCTAATTTCATCACCTTCTTCAAATTCTAAAGGGTTTATTATTTTATCAAAAGCCGTCCCCTCAGGTTCTATATTACCAGGGAAATATTCTGATGCCCCTGGTTGATATGGTAAATCTCCTTGGTAGAATCCTGAACCATAAGCCTCATTGAAATTTTCATCTTTCATTTCTAATATTGAGGGTGCTGTACTAAACTCACCTGAACCAATTTTAAATATCCAAAATGGAGCAGATGCTTGGTTTGCTGAGGCTAATAAATTATCACTTACACCCGCGGCTGATATTTTAGTGGGGGAATAAGCTCCATTATAAGCATTAGGGAAGAAAACACCTTGTCTATGTCCTCCTCGAGAATCTCTAAAACTTCCCGAAATTCTCCAGTTAATTTCATTACCCGCTCTAATATCTTGTGGTCCTGAGTTTGCCGAAATTATCCATTCTAAAGCTATGACCCCTGATCCATTTTTAGGTTTGAATTCTCTCATTAAACCTAAATCATATAATGTTTCATACATTTCCCAATCAACATAAAATAAAAGACCATTATTACCTATATTAATTCTAGTGGTTGTAAATTTATCTAAATTTGGGTTAAATCTAGGACCTTTAGGTTCAGAGTCAATCCTATTTCGATATTTAAACCACCCATATCGGTCTACATTTTTTATTAAATAAACTTTTCCCGTATCTGTATAGACTTTACAATCAATATATTCTAAATTAAAGGGTTTTGAATACATATCTCCAGGTTCTCCTGTTGTAGAATTTTCTATATTACCATAATACATTTTAAAGGAAATTTTCAATTCATCATATCCCTTTGTTTCACTTACAGCAGAAGTAACTATAGAAGTTTGTACAGATACTATCTGTTGATTATTTAAATCTGCTCCAGGACCCACATTCCATGGTGAATCACCTGGTTGATTATCGTTTGATGGATAACTTGTAACCCCACGTTTAGATAGAGGAATAGTTGGGTCTGTATTATTAGCCTTATAAGGTAAAGCAAAACCTGTTGCTGGGAGGGTTGGAAATATTGTAGGTTGAGTAATTGCTTCAGATGGATCTAAATAATAACCACAACTTTGTAAATCTTGAACTCCACCATCATTAATAGAGCATGTACCCATGGCAGCAAATTGTGCGAATGTTACACTATCTGGGTTATCATTATCAAATCTTGAAACAAAACCTGACCCTGTTAATGGGATAGTTCCTGAGTAGTTATTTCCAGAATTTTGTGAATAACATATTGGTGTTACATACTCCATTGTACGACTAATTCTAGAGGGCGCACCTAAATCTTGATATTTACTACTAATATCTCTTACAGCTATTTTACCTACTGTTGTATTTGGAAAAACGGCATTAAAAGTATCTATAGTTATAGGTTCTATTGATGGTGGTAAAGCATTACCTTGTTCATCAATTAAATAACTTAAGTTTACCCTAGTTAAACCATTAATATTTGGATACGGATCATCTAAATCGTTAAAATATCCAAAAAATGCATCTCTTAATTCTACTGTTGGATTTTTACCATATGTACCTGTGTCTCCAATAGACCATTTGTTTATCTGAGCGCTTGTAGATTTTACACCATTATATCTTGGGTTTATTGAACTTAATGCCGTGTAATTAGAATCTGGTACCGCAGCTTTAACTGCTTTATTATCTAATATTTGTTCTTGATTTACTGGGGTTATAGAACCTGATTGGTTATTATAATCGACATCCATTATATATTCACTTTGTCTTTGTAATATAAAGTTATTTAACATAGGTTGACAATCCCTAGCTAAATTAAATGGTAAAGCACCAGCATAGTAAGTTGGAATTATAAAATCAACATCCACCGGTGCTCTATAATTATTATAAGCAGGTACATTATTTGTTAGAGGTGACCATATTGAATCCGCAGGAAATATACTAGCTGTAAATTCTGTTATTACTAAACCTGAGCCTATATTATTTCCTTTATCTACATACACAGACCACCTAAAAATATCATTGGCATTAAAATTACCTCCAACAATCCCATCTATTTCAACTCTACTAACTTCTCCTTCACTTACCACAGTAAAAGGAGCATCCAATTTTAAAAAACCAGGACCGGTTTGTGGAGGAGATATATTTCCTTGTCTAACTCTAACAGAAGTTTTAGTAAAACCAAAATCTGAACTACCCCCTTCTCCAGAAGATGTTATAATAATTTTAGGATAAGTATCATCACTTTTAAAAGCTATATTTTGGGATCCTAGTGGGTTACCATTTACTTCTCCACTTTTAAAATCTTTAAATTCATATTCAACATAATATAAATCCCCAGGGTTAGCACGAGTAGAAGTAGTATCACTTGCAGGAGAAACATCATTAGAAATATTTAAAACTGGTGAATCTGGGAATTCAATTAATGAGCCAGAATGTATTGAACCTGAATATCCTCCTATACCTGTTGCGGGGTTATAAACAGATGATGTTATAATATAATCATAATCTACTCCACCAAATGAACCTGTTCTTTTTAAATAAGCATTAACAACACATTCATTGTAAAAGTTTACAGATCCTAATCCTTTAGCTATATTTCCAGTCTGAAATTGGTATCCATTAGTTGGATCACCATAACTCCCCCTAAAAAGTTCACCAAAAGCATCATTATCAGGATAAGATGTAGGGAGACCCTGACTATTTATTTGTTCAAAGTATTGAACATTTAATTTAAATTCTGTAATTGCAAATTGATAGTTAATATCTGTTTGCTCTTCGTTTTGTATTCGAAAGAAAAATATTGAAGAAGTAGGACTATCAGAATTTAATAAACCTTTTACAGTATCTATTACATATTCGTTCTCCACGAATTCTACTCTATCGTTTACGGACGCTATTGTATCTAATACCTTAATATTTTCAAATGAATCAGGGATACCAGCAAAATTACCAGGCAAAGTAAATTCTTGTTCACAAAGTTGAACTTTAAAATTAACATTACTATTAGTTGCTTGAATAACTGCAGATACTTTTATTTTTGTTAAATTACCAGTTGGATTTTCTGCATATTTATAAAAACCAGTATCGTTATGTATGACCTGTGCTATACCTTGTACACTAGGTGTACCAGAAATACCATTCCATAATACTTGTACAGCTCCATCATATTGTTCACCCATAGAAGGATGATCAAGATCAAAAGCTTTTGTATAATTAAAAAATCTAACATTATCTTGATTCCCTACCCCACCAAATGAAGATGATACGATATTAAAATCTGAATTACCAGTCAATGCTAGACTCCCTGAAAAGGGTACAAATTGTGGGTTTGATGTTCCTCCTTCGATTATAGGTTGAACACCTGCTAATTCTAATGAATCAAAATGCCAATCCATAGAGCTTGTAATACCTATTTTAGCTTTTGGATGACCACCAAGTGTAGATACGGGTAATCCTGACCCTGAATTACCTGGTATTTGTGTGTTGTAATTGGAGTTAAATAGAATTGTACCCAACCCATTATTATCATTTGCTGATTTAGGAGCAGGTCTAAAATATTTACTAGGGGGGATTAAAAGATTTGATGCGGGTTCAATTGCAAATGTAGATGGGACAGCTGGATTTCTTTCTACTGGACTTAAACTACCTCTAAGTATACCATCATCTGGGTATTTAGTAACCAAAATTATAAACCAAGAATTACTAATTAGATTTGAAACTTTGTACCATTTTTGATATATCAAACCTGTATTGGTTGATGTTAACTCTGCATTACTATAAAGTATAGGGGGTCTGAAGTTTGGATCATAACCAGGATAATAATCTTCAATAGTTTCAATATAAATAATAGGATCATTTGAGGAAGGTTGGGATGCATTTACTGCATCAGTAATATTATTATAGGGTTGAGGGTTAATATGAAATCCTAAAGTATTATCATTATCTAAGACAAAATTTTGATTAGTAAGTCCAGTAAATTGATATGATGAACCCGAATGGTATACATCTTCAGCTGTAGAAATATTTGTCACATTTGGGTTTTGTGAGGCACTAAATACCAGTGAAGCTGTAAAATATAAAGGAATATTTGGAGTATATGGTATGGTATAAGCACCAAACCTTGTTGCCGTTGTATTACCATTAGGTGCTGTTGGGAATTCATAAATTAGCTTTGTTGTTACAGCAGAAGATCCGGTATTGAAAAATCTCATATTTCCAGGTTGGGTAGGAGGTTGTCCATCCCAATAGAAGAAGTTTTGTTCTTGTTCACTAACATTGGAATTTAAAAATACTCCTTGTTGGAGAGTATCAATACTTTCAGAAGTTATCCCAGAACCATCAAAAGGAGTTATATGGTTTGTTCTAGCTTTTAAACTCCAATTCATTGAACCTCCATCTACTGAACTTGTAATTGGGTAATAAGGGATAGAATCAACAACTTGATATATGTTATTTCCTTCGGTTTGTGATACTTGTAAAATAATGTGATCGGCATATATGGTTCTACCTGTTATAATATACTCAGCTGCTACTGAATTATAAGGTAAAGAAGAAGGGTTCCCTGAGCCTTCTGAGAATATAATTCTTAAATTATCAAAATCATCTAAATAATTAATTACCTCACTTCCAGAAATATCTCTTTCACTTAATTTAATAGATTGAACTTTCTGATAAGCGTCGGGTTCACCAGAGATTTGTGGTGTTCCTTTTGAAGATATCCAAGCATATCCTTCTGGGGGGACATTTAATTGACTATTAAAACCATCCTCAGATACAACTGCTTGTTGAAATTTATCAGTTGAAAAAAATATAGGTCTATATACTACGGGAGTATCGTTGGCATTTAAATAAGGATCACAATCAGGGTTTAAAGATTGTGTTGTTGCTATTATCATTGAACCACTAAATATACCATCATAAAATTCTGATTGGTTATCCTTTCTAAATGTTCTAGGACCTAAATAAGACCCACTAATAAATTGTGAACTACTTTGGTTAAAATTAGTTGAGTTTAATATGGAACCATCATTTTCATCTTGCCAACTTTGTGTTACACCAAATCTATTATAGGGTATAGTTGCACTCCAGTTAAAGTTTGGGGTAATTTGAGTATTTGTTAGTTGCATAACAATTTCCCCTGTAAAGGTTGGATCAATATCGCTACCAAGTATTTTAATTTGGTTACCTGCACTAAGGAAAATATTATTAGGGGTGCTATTAAAGGCGGTTATTTGAAATATTCTTCCTGTTTTTACACCTATATCTAACCCAACATTTCCTAAACTAAAATTACTATCATTATTAGTAGGATAATACCCAAAAGCTTTAGTAATATCAGCTATTTTGTTAAAATAACTTTGGTTAAGACCAGTAGGGGTATTAATTGTATTTGATATTATACATGGTATTAAATTAGTACCAGAAAATGAAATTCCTGAATCTCTACCTAGTAGATTACCAAATTTTGGTATTCCATATGTTTGTTCACCATTAAATCTTTCAAATGAACCACCAGTTCCACCACTAAATTTATATATAGCAGAACCTTCTGTTGAATATTGTGGAAAATCAGTTGAACCCGTGCTGTAATCTTTAGGTAAATTTACTACTAAACCTTCATAATCATGTAATGATGATGAAGCTTGTGCTGGTCTTTGTCTGTTTCTTTCTAAGATATGTTGTTTTACAACCACACCAGAAGATAAACTAGTTCTAGCAGGTGTAAAATCTTTAATCATTTTAAACAATGAATTATCAAAGAATTTAATTAACCTAACAAAATCAACTACATTATAGCTATCCATATATTTTTCAAAATATGAATTTCTTAATCTATCTAAATCAGGATATGTGTATAGAGATGAAGAAACAAATCTTGGATCTCCAATAAACTCACCTAAGTTAAAATATCCTAATTGAGCATTTATATCATCATTAATTTGGTTTGATGGAGAAAATGCTACCTCTAAATAATCTACATTAGGAGTATAACTTTGACTAGTAAATGATAATTCCTGCATTGATTTAAATGGAGAAAGTGTTTGTGTGTCATTGTCTGTACTAGAAATTATAGGTGTTGAGGACGTTGGAGTTGGAAAACCATAGGGTGCTTCAGCTAATATTACTTTTTCTGTTTGGACCTTATCTGTTATCCTATTTTTAATACCTGCTGGTACTTGATCTTGGAATATATCTTCTACATTAGTAATAAAGTTAGGTGTATTAATATAAAAACTACTATCAACTGCAAATGATTGTGTAATTTGTATAGCAGATCCTGTTACTCTAGGATGTATTGATGTTCTACTACTGGTGTTTAATTGAGTACCTAAATCTGCTCTAAAAAATTGTTGATTAGGTAAATCATTAGAAAAGATAGTTGATGACCCTACTATATCTGTTGGGTGGGTACTATTTCCTTCACTAGAATACGGGTTAACTACATAATCATGAAAATAACTTTGACTAATTTCCTGAACGTAATATCTTAATTCTTGGAAAGACCCTGAAAATGGAGTATAAGTTGTACCATTGCTAAATATAACATCTACATCTTTATTTAAATATCCTTTAGTAGCATCAAAATATAAACCACTATCATACCCATTAGTACTACTAGATTCATTAAATCCTACTTTACCATCTATTTCATTAGCGACATATAGACTTGAGGTATTTATATTAGTATTAATTTGAACTGACCACCAATCTCCATTAAAGAAAGGTAAATATATACTAGCGTTTAAATTTGGATTATCTCCTTCTGCTGGAACCCATTTTAGGGTACCATAGGTATCATAAGGATCTGGGATAGAACCTGAATAAGATTCACTTACAAAACCATTACCTGAATATTCTAGTACTAAATTACCACCAGAATCATCAGTAGAAAATATAGATTGTGAATACCTTATATTACTATTTGCTACATTATTTATAGGTAAAGGTATATCAGCAGGTTTAAATCTTAATTGAATGGTTCGGGCTTTATTATCATAACCCTCATAACCACTTTGAATTGAAAATCTTGGGTTTGCTTCTAAAGATGATGTTAAATAGTTAGTAGCATTTACTCCAGTATCAAATGCATAATTGAATATGTCTTGCTTTAAATCATAATCTTGGGATTCATTTCTATCTTTACCCCCAAATTCATTTATTCTTAAAATAGTATCTGGGATTCCATAAGAAGTGATTAATGCTCTTAGTCCAGCTATTGTACCTTTAGTTTTAAGTAAATACGGTATATTATGGTATATTCGTTTATATACACTCTTATTAACATCATCTAATGGGACTATATCATCCGAAGCAGATATTTTGGTATCTACGTACTCATACCCAGTAGGTATATCTAAATTACCACTACCATCTACAACTGAACCAGTCATATAAGGAAAAGGAAAGGCACTACCTGAAGGTGTTATTCCTAAAAAGGCAGTAAATAAATCATCTGTATTAAAATTATTTGAGTATAATTTAATTGAAAAATCTTTAATAGCATCTGAAACTAAATCTTTTGAGATACCATAATCTAAACGGTTATCTGCATTAAATTTATTTGTAATATCCTTAGTATAAGTCCAAACATTATCATAATACTGACCAACCATATCAACAAATAATTCATAATTTTTATTTGCTGGGTCATCTCTTAAGTATTCTGGTATAGAATTGTATAACCAGTCTCTATTATTATTATCATAATCCGTAGCAAGTGCTAAAGAGGCAGTTATCCAAGTTTGTACTTCAGTACTAGAAATAGGATATAAATTAAATGGTGGTTCTGTATTAGATTTTGGGTAAGAAGTTGATGAACCACTATTAAAATATAAAAAATATTCATACCCATCAAAATTCTTAATTATATTATCTATATTACCCTCTAATGAAGCCACACTTGAGCTATATGCTGTAGTATTAATGGTATTACTTGTTATTTCGTTTGATATAGTAGTTAGTTGTGCACTTGATGATTGGATTAAATCTACTTTATAGAAAAAGTTTTCTAAACGGGTTTTAGCAGAACTAAAATTTACAAAATTACCAAAATTTTCATAATTAATATTTATATTAATTTCTTTTTCTTTTAATAAACTCTGGATTTGGTTAATAGAGCTTGTTAAATCTGAATTAAGTAGGGTGTTATAAGAAAATTGTTCCCCGGGGGATGCTGTTTCTCCTATAATATTTAAATTATAATTAGGTCCAGCAATATAAGTAAAATCATCTTCTATAATAGGTTCAAAAGGAAAATCTATCTTATAAGCTTGTGATTCAGAAAGTAATTCAACTATCCATAATTCTGATTTAGTATTAAATTCTAANGGTAAGGGTTCATATAATTTAATTAATATAGTAGGATCTATTCCTTCTTCAGTTTCTAATTTTATATTATTTGCAATTACTGTTTGATTTTGACCAAAGTTAAGATAAAAATCAACAAAATATTCTGATAACTCTCGGTATTGAACAAAATCATTAACCGAGGAAATTATATCACTATTTTCAATGGTATTACTATCTAACCTAATTTCAGTTCTATCTGAAGATATTGATGATATGAAATATTTTTCAGTAATAGAGGATGCTACTCTTTTTCTATAAAATGAATAAGATATATTATATATCCCTATGTCAAAACCTAAGGATTGTAAATTAGAACTAGGATTTAATAAAATATCACCTTCTCTTATATCATAATCAAGTAATGGAACTGTTTGATTTGGATATATTAAATCTTTATTTTGATCATATATATAATATTCAATATAATCAGTAGACGCAGAAAAAACAGTATCTAATTCAGATTGAACAATTAAATTTTCATCAGAATTAGAGTAAGTTTGATACTCAAAAGTATCAGGATTAATTGGGGTTATAGTTGGTTCTAGTTTCATAGATTTTTACTCTTATTTTTTTCTAAATACTTAATAATTACTTGATGTTCCAGTACTAGTACCACCAGTTGATGTTTGTGTATTTTCTGATAATGTTGTATTTGTATTCACTAATTGTGCATTTGCTTCTTGTATTTCTTTAGTTGCTGCCGCCATTATAGTATTACTTTCTTCATTTCCTGATTTAGCTACTTGAGCGGATATTAAATCCATTTGGGCTTTAAGTAAATCTTCTCGTAGTTGAGCTATTTCTGCTTGTAATGCTTGTACCTCAGCACTTATATCATCAAAATTAATATATTCACCACTAGTTTGAACTAAATATTGATGTGAATTAGTTTCACCTAGGGCTTGTATATCATAAAAAAGAGAATTGTATAATCCAAAGAATTCTTCAACAGTTGGTTGAACAATTAAATCTTCAGTAATAGAAGTGTTACCTAATTCATCAAAACTTGTGTTTATAGTTTTAATGTATTGAGCCTTGTTAAATATTTCTTTTCTAAGATCTAATCTTTCTTCTGCCATTATCCATTAACTATTTTAAAATAGTAGTTATCATCTTTAACAATTGTACTACCATTAAGGGTAGTTTGAATTAATATTTTATAATATCTTTCTGGTTGTAGTCCTGCCATGTAAACATCAAAATAATTACCTACTGGATCACAACTTATTTTAGTATAATTGCTATCAAATTGAACTATAAATTCATTAGTATCTAAATCTTTAATAGCCCATAATGAATCTTCTGGTAAATAATGATTTATAGTATCTATAGATTGGGTTTGGAATATCCTTACGGGGTAATCAGGTCTACAATTTAATCTAAATCTATTAATACTTTCACTATAAAATACCCCAGGATTATTATCTAATGCTACAAAAATATCTGATGTTGATAATGCTGGAAGAGATCCAGTTACAAAACTAGAATCATCCCATTTTATTTCTAATATAGGTGGATATATTGTATTAGTATCCACTGAGTAAAATTGCATTATAGGTTGAATTGCATCTGATGTACTAAATTCAATAGCATCCTCCCATTTTACTATAAATCCATTATTTTGTATGTCTGTAAATCCTCCAATATTATTGGAACTTGAATACCAAACATTTACTATATCTGATACATCCACGTTTAAATCTTTTTCAGATCTTAATTTGAATGATTGAGTAACCTCAATATTAGGGTTATTTGTATCTGTTGAACCAGTAAACCATGTTCCACCTCCAGCAGTACCTGTTTGCCAAGAAGCTGTTACATAAGTCGAAAGGGTTGGGACATCTGTATTCCAATATTCTGCTCCTGAAGCAGCTGATCCTGAAAAGTTTTGGGCTTTCCAACTAACACCATTTGTAGTAAAAGGTGAATCTAAATATGTACCACTACCATTATTCCAAGAACCAGATATAGGATATATTTCCATTTCAGTATCAAATATAACACCTTGAGCATTAGCTATATAGGCTTTTAAAGTACTTGAAAAAGGGATATCAGTACCAACAGTATTTTGTATAACACTATCAATTTGATCTTGGTCAAATTCAATTAAATATCTAAAAACCTGTGGGACAGGATTTACATTAACATTTAAATTACCTACTTCGATTATAGAATCTATTCCTGTATTCATAAAGGGGTAAAATGCATATATTGATGCGTCTTGTAAAGGGAATAATTTATATACTGCCATATTTTATTTTTTAATATCCACCATAACTAAAGGTTCCTGTGCCCAAAGATACTATCCTTCCTTTTATATCATCATTAGGGAATTTAACTTCAAATATACTAGGGTCTAGGGAAGGAAAAATTACTCCCCCTTGTGTAGCTCCTTGAATACTATAAGCATATTCTGAATATCCATTATCTGTACCTACTTTATTTATTATTTGAATATCAGTAACTGTTTGAACCCCAGTAATTGCATCTAATAATATGGTTATTTCTCTTAATATAATAGGTTGATTTATTTGCCATTTACGTGTTAGAAAATAACTTTGTACTGCTGCTATACATTTTGTTAACACCTCATTATTATTATAATTAGGGAGGGTTATAATATCAAACTCACAGCCTATATTAACTATAAATGCATCCTTGATATTTACAGAATCACCTATCATCCTATATTGATTTATATAAGTTTTTAAATTATTTTTTAAAGCATCTGAAGGTTTAGCTAAATTACCATTAAGATCTTGAGTTAGTAAATATAAATCTAATATAACATCGGGGTCTTTAGTTGATGCCTTAGCTGTAAAAGCTTTTGATACAACACCATATTTAGAAGGCATACTTAGGGCTCTAACTAAATAATCATCTGCTGTAACATTTCTTTGTTGAGTATTAAAATTGGATAATGAATTTTGTCTAATTTCTTCTATTGTATCTCCACCACCTCCTCCACTAGCTGCTATAGGATTATTTGTTGCTAAAGAATTAAAAACAAAATCCGCTGTAGAGGAATTATTTAAGCCTGGGTTTAGAAATTTAACAGATGTAGAATCAATTTTGTTTAAGGTATTTGCATCTATATTAGAAGTAACTCCTCCTCCTGTTAAGTATCTTATAGTTAAAATAGTATTTGAAGGAGCAACACCATAGGTATTTGTAAATACAAAATTAGTAGGACTAAAGGCTGTTGTAAGTTTATTTTGTTCAAAGGGTAAACCTAAACCAACATTATCAGGGTTGGGTGTAACTTCTTCATCGGTTTGAAGTGGTTTTCCTGACCCAAATTGGATTTGTAGTGTATTTTGATTTAAAAATCTAGTTGTGAATCTTCTATTTACTGATTTTGTTTTTAATATATAGGGGGTATCTGTATTTGAAAAATTATTTGGATCATTTATATTAGTATTTCTAATACTGTCATAAATTAAATCTTGTGCTAAATAATCTACTTCATAATATTGATTACCATCACTATCTATTATATCTATTATATTAGAAATATTGGAAACATTTAATTCTAAAGTTGGATATTCAACATAATCACCTAAAGAAAAAGTAGTAGAAATTATAGTACCCGAAACTGCTTTTCGTGTTTTTTTTAAGAGATAATAAGTTGGTTCTCCTAAAGATATTTGTGATATTGATGTTACTGTAGGGTCTATAGAAGAAGAAACAGAAAAATTAATTGATTCTTGTATTGTAAATTGAGTACCATTTGTTGAAGATACTAATGTATTTTGAGGTATTTCTAAAGCATAATCAAAATCAGGTACCGTTTCAGAACCCACAACTTTAGAAGGTATTTGTTGATAGACATCTACATCAACAACAGCTAAACCCGTTACTTTAGGTTTATAACTAAACATATAAGCAAGATCATATAAATTATCAAATTGTCTTGCATATTGTAAATAGGTTTCTTGAATCTGATTATCTAAATAAAAGGATAATACATCTGAAACATAAGCTGCTTGTTCCATAAACATCATACCAGGTGAAGCTGGGCTAAAATCTGTATATGTGTTAGGAAAATATGTTTGTGAAAAATTAATAAGTTGGGCTCTAATATCGTTAAAGTCCTTATTAATATATGTTATGTCTTTATTTTGTACTGCCATTAGTTAAAATTTAATTCTAAAGTATCATTTATTCCGGTATTAGGTATACTATAATTTATATTTACTTGTATAGTATTTGAGTTTACACTTTGTAAAACTTCTACAGAATCAAGAGAAATATCAGGAAAATTAGATTTTATTTTTTCTTGTAAATCTTCTTGAATAAATTCAAGATTATTATTTGATATTTGAGAAAATATATATTGTCTTAAACCTGCTCCAAATAAGGGATTTTCTATTCTTTCACCAGGATTTGTTAATAAATAATTAATTAAATTATTTTTTATAGCATCTTTAGTTTGATAGTTTGGAGTAAAAGAAGTAGGACCACTTAGAGGTAAATCAACACCAATTCCGACACTAGGTCGTAAATCATTAGGATATATTCTTCTTGCTCCAAATGCCATAATTATCCTTTACTGCTCATTAAACCCATTATTTGATCCATACTAACATTTCCTTGTGGTAAACTACCATTAGGTGAAGTTGTATCTCCGCTTCCTACTTGTAAAGGTACATTTGCTGATGTAGCAGATAAAGTACCATTTGCTCCCGGCATCATACCCCCTAAAACATTTTGTATATTTTCTCGCATAGCCATTCTACTATCAGTTGACATCGGAGTAGGGGATGCTACATCCGTTGTGGGAGTACCCATTCCGTTTTCATAAACTGTTTGTTTAGGAGAACGTACAGCTTCCATAAGGATATCTTTCATTTCCTCTTGGATTGCTTCTTTTACGGCTTCTTTTACAATATTTTTTAATTGACTTAATTTCATATTATGGTGATTTATTATAAATATTAAACTAGAATGCTTTTAAATCGTTTTGTTGTATATAAAATACAAGTTCATCGATTAATATTTGGTCACTGGCACTAAATGAAGGTTCACCTTTTAATTGAACAATTCCTTGATTATTTTTAGCAACAGCATATCTTCTTTTTAAACTACCCACTGGGTTTTTATCGTCTGTTATAACAGCCATAGTAAATCCATTAATATTTTTTATAATAGGATTACCATCTTCTTCTTGTTCTGCAGATAAATCTAATAACTCTTGGTTAATTAATTCTAACTCTACATTATTTCCATTATTATCCCAAGTCCATATACTCCCATCTGGATCAGTATAAGGGCTTTCTGGGTTTGGTGGTGGGTTTAAGGGAGGACCATTTTCTCCACTTCCAGATACTAATATCCATCCTCCTGATTCTTCAGCACATTCTTGTGCTAAATTATCAATACCCTGTAATAAAAGAACACAAGTAACAGTTCCCGCTATTAATATTACTAAAGCAACTAAAGTTGCTCTATTCATACCATCAAATTGTTCTTCTAGTTTTTCTAACTCATCATTAATGTGTTGTAGTTTAGCTGTAAAAGAGTATGGTTGAGCAAATATTAAACCACCAAAATCCTTAGCTGGGGGTACACCTACAGCTTGGGGTGCAGGTATAGCATCCAGTGATAATCTTATTCCCTTTAATGATTTGGATAATGCTAGAAATGCTGCTGCTAAAGCGGTATTAATGGTAATGGTAGCATACATTTGATTGAGTTGTCTAACTATTCTATTTCTTCTTCTAATTAATTCAGCTAATTCTTCAGGGGTAGGACATGTTTTTCTATTAGCTTGTGATAATTTGGATATTCCAAAGGCTAATAATATACCAACGGCCAATGGGATTAATTTTGACTTAATAACATTTACTAATTTAGCTATACTAAATTTTCTAACTGAGATTAATTTATTGGGGAGGGTTAAACCTAAATTTTCAATAAATTGTTGAGCTGTATCAATTTTATCATTGTATTCTTGTGATATAGATTCTGCTGCTTTATCAATGTTTATTAAACTTGAAGCTGATAAATTTGTTTTTATTGTTTTGTCACCATTTATTATAGGGGCTCCAGATGGAACATATTTACCTTTTGAATATAATACCCCCAGATTAAGTGGTGTTTTTTGATTTTGTGGGATAATAGGTACCTTAATTTCTAAACTAAATTCTCCTTTTTTATCTGTTTTTGTTTTATATAAAGGTATTGGAATGTAAACTAAATCAGGAAAATCTATGTTAGGTAAATTACTTATTAAATTAGGATCTACAGGTAAATTAACATCAGGTGTTGGAGCTATATCCGTATTTACTCCTAAAGTTACAGATGCCCCATTTAGTACATTGCCTGTTTGTTGGTCAAATAATCTTCCTGTTATAGTATAAGTTTCAAGTTTAGGAATTTGACTTTTTAATTTAGTTAATAATAATTGTATTTCTTCTTTAACTTTATTAACTATATTTTTTTTATCTTCACTAGCTTGTGATGATTTAGCTTTAATTCTTTCTTTAGCAGTTAAAGTTTTATCTACTTTTTTTGTTTGGGTTAATGCCTCAGTTTTTTCTTCTAATGTTGATACTGCTAATTCTTCTAAATCAATGTTATAAGTTGTAGATAATTCTTGAATTCTTGAAGTTATCCCAGCAATATTTATTTCTTCACCTAAAAGTAATTTACCTTTTGGTGTTTTTAAGAAATCTGTTGCTAATGATATTAAATCCATTTTATAATGTTTTTACAATTTTAGAAGTATAATTATTAATGTTATTTAACATTTGTGAAATTTGATTTTGAGCAGAGGTAGCTGCGGGGCCACTAATATATATTTTAGGTTCTTTTGAAAGTGTTGAACATAATGTTTGGAGTTTTTTTATTAGATCCGAAAAATCTTTCATAAAATTATCACCTAATACAACAGATTGATTAGCATTAACATCTCCTAATCTTACATTTCCTTTACCTGATTGTAGGGTTACATCTCCATCTTGGGAATATAAACCTACAGATTGAATAGAAGTAAGGGATATTGTTTTTTGTGAATTAAATATAATACTATCTGCTTTACTATTAAATACTAACCTATCAGAATTAAGCATTACCTGACTGCCGCTATATGCTGTAACAGCTTCAGGGGGGGTAGATAATGTTGGGTTAGAGGTTATATCGGTTTTTAAAGGTATGGTTTGATTAGAAGTTAAATATACTGAACTTAAATCATTATTTATATCTTCAACTATTGGAATCCAACCTTCATTACTAGATTCTGGGGATTGACCATTTCGAATAATAGTAATAGGTTCACCATTTTCTCCATTTTCAGACCAATTATTACTATCTACTTTTACAGTACTACCAAATCTAATAGAATTACCCCATCTACCTTCAATAATAATATCTCCGGCATATGATAAAAGAGGATGAATATTACTTCTCTCTAAAAAAGTACCACCAATTAAAGGCGAATTAAAATTATAATCAACTTCTTCATCCGTAGACTTTGAAGTTTGACCATCAGACATTTCTTCGTATGATTTATTTTGGGTGGGTTGGGTTTGGGATTTCTTTAATAAATTAGGATAACCATTCATATGTTGGTTATTCCAAAGGGCAATAGGATTTAGATAATAATATCTCATGGTATTATTATTATCCCCTATATTTGTATCTGGTAATTGAAATAATAATACTAATTCATTTACTAATGGGTAATTTTTTAAATAAGGTAATAGGGGTAAAGCAGTATTATTAGAACTAGAATCCAAAGGGGCACCACCAACAGATTCAAAAAATATAGTTCCTACTACATTCCATCCTCCTAACTCAAAAAAATTAGGGTAATTACTATCAAGAATAATATCTGTTACTCTACCTGATATTATATTTTGAGAGATTAAATCTATTTGATTCTTTAAATTGGAATCAGGAGTAGTACTAACATTTAATTGTTGGTTTACACTAGAAAAGCCATATTTATTTGCCATCTTTTTTTTCTTCGAAATTTGTATTAAG
>JGI20151J14362_10000439_pt1 | contig 30492 bp, 43 predicted proteins | sample COG_01_FD_14362 | JGI IMG/M metagenome (IMG submission 14362)
TCTGGTGTACCAGTTATCGTGCCAACGGTAAACGCTGGGTAGCTATGTATGGAGTGGATAACCGCTGAAAGCATCTAAGTGGGAAGCCCACCTCAAGATGAGTATTCTCATCACGTAAGTGAGTAAGGTCACGGTAAGACTAACCGTTTGATAGGCATTAAGTGTAAGTGTAGTAATACATGTGCTGAGATGTGCTAACAGACCGAGGACTTGAATTTTTGATGACTATAAGTCATCTTTTCTTTAAGAGTTTATAAATATAAACTCTTAAAGAAATTATACTTTGCTTTTTTTAGCCTAATAGAACCACATTGATCCATCTCGAACTCAATGGTGAAATATTAGAGCACCAACGATACTTGGCACGGGAGTGCCTGGGAAAATAGGTCAATAGCAAAGTTTCAACAACTTAAATTAAAATTATATATCTACAATAATTTTTGTTTATTTTTTAATGATAGATTATTTTTTAGTTAACCTAAGTCTCCACCATTATTCGTAATTAAGTTTTTCAAAGTTCTTTAATTTAATATTACAGAACCTTTACTGTTAATATGATGAAGGTTTATAAAAGTAAACTTATGAGATTAATATCTTGAATATTTATAGAAAAACTGGTCTTAATTTAATATATAATTTACTATAATTAGTAGTGTAATATATTACTATTTGTATTTATAGAGGATAGATAGTTATGGATACTCGATTAATTATAATTGCAGCTCCTTTAGCAGTAGCAGCATCATGGGCATTATTCAATATTGGTCGTTTAGCAATTCAACAAGTTAACCGATTAAGAGACTAAACTTTAGACTTTAGATTGACTAGAAATAAGAAAAGTAATTTTTAATTATTTCTAGTTAATTCGATTTTATGTTATTTAGATAATATCGGTATTATTTCTTATTTCTCTTTAAATTTGTACTATGAAAGAAAATTAACCTAATTTTATTCGAATTCTCTTTATTAAAGTATATTATTTTGATGAAAATAGAATTAAATAAAAAAAAATTATATAAATCAACTATAATTTAATTTAGTAATAAATAAAATTATATTAAATTTATGTCTCATACAGTTAAAATTTATGACACGTGCATTGGTTGTACACAGTGTGTTCGTGCTTGTCCTACTGATGTATTAGAAATGGTTGCTTGGGATGGTTGTAAATCAGGTCAAATTGCATCTTCACCACGCGTAGAAGACTGTGTTGGTTGTAAAAGATGTGAAACTGCTTGCCCTACTGATTTCTTAAGTGTCCGTGTTTATTTAGGGGCTGAAACAACTAGAAGTTTAGGTTTAGCATATTAAAGAAGAAAAGTTAATTATAGATAAATAAGACGAATTAATGTCAGTCTTTATTTATCTATAATTCAGTTATTTCACTACAAAAGTCTTATCTAAAATTTTTTATTTGATTTTAAAGAAATTATAAATCATTCAGATCATCACCACCAGCTTGATCATCTAATGGTTTTACATCAACCATATCTTTCATTGCCATTTTTAATTCTTCTAATAATGATTGTAAAGCGTCAAGATTATCGGCTTGAATTTCTTGTCGAATGTTTTCAATTAATTTTTTGATACTATCTTGTTTGTCTTCTGATATATTTGCTTTAAAAAGATCAAGTTCTTTTTCAGCTTCGAAACATAATGTTTCAGCTTGATTTTTGATATCAATACTTTGTCGTTTTTCTTGATCCGCTGATGCGTACTTTTCAGCTTCTTCAAGCATTGTTTCTACTTCAGTTTCGTCTAAGTTCGAAGCACCTTGAATTGTTACAGATTGTTCCATTCCTGTTTCTAATTCTTTAGCCTTTACTGATAATAGACCATCAACATCAATATCAAAAGTTACTTCGATCTGTGGAACCCCTCTTCCTGCTGGTGGAATACCATCTAAACGGAAATTACCTAAACTCTTATTCCCGGCAACTAACTCTCTTTCACCTTGTAGAACGTGAATCTCTACATTTGTTTGATTTTCTACGGCTGTTGAGAACATCTCAGATTTTTTTACTGGAATTGTGGTATTTCGTGCAATAATTTTTGTCATTACACCACCTAGTGTTTCAACTCCTAATGATAATGGAGTTACATCTAGTAATAATATATCTTTGATTTCACCTGCAAGAATGCCGGCTTGAATTGCCGCACCAATTGCAACTACTTCATCTGGATTTACTGATTGATTTGGTTTCTTACCAGTTAATGATTCAACTAAATTTTGAATTGCTGGAATTCGAGTTGAACCACCTACTAATACAACTTCATTAATATCAGATTTTTCTAAACGTGCGTCACTAAGTGATTTTTCAACTGGAATCCGACAACGTTCAATTAAATCTTTACATAAACTTTCAAAAGCATCACGGGTTAAATCTTTATTAATATGTTTTGGACCAGATTTATCTGCTGTAATAAATGGTAAGTTAATAGTTGTTTGATCAACTGTAGATAATTCCATTTTAGCTTTTTCTGCAGCTTCAGTTAATCGTTGCAATGCTTGAATATCTTTCGTTAAATCGATACCTTCTGCGTCTTGGAAGTCTTTAACTAACCAATTTACTAAAGCTTTATCAAAATCATCACCACCTAAACTTGTATCACCGGCAGTTGCTAGTACTTCAAAAATACCATCACCTACTTCTAAAATAGATACATCAAAAGTACCACCACCTAAATCGAAAACTAGAATCGTTTCGTTTTGTTTCTTATCTAAACCGTATGCTAAAGAAGCTGCTGTCGGCTCATTAATAATTCGTAAGACTTCGATACCAGCAATCTTCCCGGCATCCATTGTTGCTTGTCGTTGTGAATCATTAAAGTACGCTGGTACCGTAATAACAGCCTGTGTTACATCTTGGCCTAAATATGTTGTTGCATCATTAATTAATTTACGTAAGACTTGAGCAGAAATTTCTTCTGGGCTAAATTCTTTATTTAATGATGAGCAGTTAACTTTTACATTTCCATTAGAATCTTTAATAACTTTGTATGGTAATTGTTTTGATTCTTCAGATATTTCAAGCTCTTTTGACCCAATAAATCTTTTAACTGAATAAAATGTGTTTTCAGGATTAATAACCGCTTGTCGTTTTGCGATTTGTCCAACTAATAATTCTTGCTTTTTTGTATATGCAACAATAGATGGAGTTGTTCTTAAACCTTCTGCATTTGTAATTACAGTCGGTTGACCACCTTCAATGGCTGCTACAACTGAGTTCGTTGTTCCTAAATCAATACCTACAACTTTTGCCATAATTTTATTAAATAATTTTAAATTTTTTACGTGATATATTTCTAATTATATATTTAACTTTAATTGACTAATAATTATGAAGTCTAATGACCGAAGAGTTTTTTATAAAATTGTTAATATACCTTATATAGACAAAAAGACTCACTTTATTTAGATTATATAAGAAGAATTTAACAATTAAGATTGTTTTATTATTTAGTCTTGATAAAATTACACAACTAACACTTTGCTTTTATTTACGTTAATTTCATTACATATATAAATTTATTACAATTGGAGAAATATTGTGTCATTAGGTTTATTAGGAAATAAAATTGGCATGACTCAAATTTTTGATGAATCAGGAAACATAATTCCGGTAACAATTTTAAAAGTTGGACCTTGTATTGTTACACAAATCAAAACAGTTTTAACTGATGGTTACAACGCAATTCAAGTAGGTTACGGAACAGTTTCAAATAAATCATTAACTCAACCTGAGTTAGGTCATTTACAAAAATCAAATATTCAACCCTTAAAATATTTAAAAGAATTCCACGTTAATGATCCAGAAGAATTTAAAGTTGGACAAACTTTAAATGTTGAATCATTAGCTGCAGGTCAACTTATTGATGTAACTGGGAAAAGTAATGGTAAAGGATTCTCCGGTTTACAAAAACGTCATAACTTTACTCGTGGACCAATGACACACGGTTCTAAGAACCATCGTGCACCAGGTTCAATTGGTATGGGTACAACACCGGGTCGTGTATTACCTGGTAAAAAAATGTCCGGCCAAATGGGTAATAAAATGGTAAAAACAAGAAAGTTAAAAATTGTTCAAGTGAACTCAGATGAAAATATTTTGGTCGTTAAAGGATCTGTACCAGGTAAACCTGGAAATTTATTGAGTATCCGAGTTTCACCTAAATTTGGGCAATAGTATTAAAGAAATATATTTAGATAAAGAAACGTATGACCATTCAAAAATTCATTACGTATAATTCGTTAGATACAGATGGAAAAGTATTAACTGATGAACACAAACTAGAATTAAATATTTTAGAAGAATCTGGTAATTATTTAATTCATCGAGATATTTTACGACACCAAACATCACAAAAACAGGGTACTATCTCAACTAAAACAAGAAGTGAAGTACGAGGTGGTGGTCGTAAACCATGGCAACAAAAAGGTAGTGGTCGAGCTCGTGCTGGTTCAAATCGTTCTCCGTTATGGAAAGGTGGTGGTGTAATTTTTGGTCCAAAACCAAGAAAAGTTACCTTAAAATTAAATAAAAAAGAACGAAAGTTAGCGTTACAAACATTACTTTACAATAAACGAAATAACATTTCAGTTATTGATAATTTAGAGGCAGCAATTGAATCACCAAAAACAAAAGCATTTAATGCTCTTTGTAATAATTGTGAAATTGATTTAAATCAAAAAACTTTAGTTGTTGTTTCAAAAAAAAATGCACCATTAAAATTATCAACACGAAATATTAAAAATGTAGAGTTGATTTCTGCTTCGAGCTTGAATACTCATAGTTTATTAAAAGCAAATCAAATTTTACTTACACCACTTGCAGTAAATGAAATAAAGGAGATTTATTGTGGTTGATTCGTCATATTTTAATCGTAGCATTAATGATATTATTAAATATCCTATTATCACAGATAAAGCTACAAGACTGTTAGAAAATAATCAATATAGTTTCGTTGTAAACCCTTCATCAGATAAGCTTACAATTAAAGCAGCTGTTGAATATTTATTTGATGTAAAAGTAACAAAAGTAAATACTTGTAATCTTCCAAGAAAAGCCAAAAGAGTTGGTAAATATCTTGGTTGGAAAGCACAGTATAAAAAAGCAATTGTAACTTTATCAGAAGGTGATACGATCAACTTATTCGCTGAAAGTTAATAAGTTATAGAATTTAAAATAATCAAATTTATGAGTATCCGTCTTTATAAGTCATATACACCTGGTACACGTAATCGAGCTCTTTCAGCTTTTACAGAAATTACGAAAGAAAAACCAGAAAAAAGTTTAATTAGAAAAAATCACCGAAATAAAGGTCGAAATAATCGTGGTGTTATTACAATTCGTCACAGAGGTGGTGGACATAAACGTAGATATCGTTTAGTTGATTTTCGTAGAAATAAACGTGGAATACCAGCAACAGTTGCAGCAATTGAGTATGATCCAAACCGTAACGCTCGTTTAGCATTATTACATTATGAAGATGGTGAAAAGCGATACATTTTGCATCCGAATAATTTAAATGTAGGAGATACCATTTGTTCAGGACCTGATGTTGCACTTCAAATTGGTAATACATTACCTTTAGAGAAAATTCCATTAGGTGCTTCAGTACATAATATTGAATTAATCCCAAATCGTGGTGGTCAAATTGTTCGAGCGGCAGGAACATCAGCTAAAATTCTTGCAAAAGAAGGTGATTATGTTACTTTACGTTTACCTTCAAAAGAAGTTCGTCTAATTCGTCAAGAATGTTATGCAACTATTGGAGAAGTTGGTAATAATGATGCATTCTTAGTTCAAAGTGGTAAAGCTGGCCGTACTCGTTGGTTAGGAAAGCGTCCAACTGTTCGTGGTTCTGTTATGAATCCTTGTGACCATCCACATGGTGGTGGTGAAGGTCGAGCTCCTATTGGACGTTCACGTCCTCTAACTCCATGGGGTAAACCTGCATTAGGTAAAAAGACACGAAAAACTAAAAAAGCTAGCGATGCGTATATTTTACGTCGTCGTTCTTAATTAAAATTTTTATTAATTGAAAGCTAAATTTTAATATGTCAAGATCATTAAAAAAAGGGCCTTATGTTGCTTATCACTTATTAAAAAAAGTGGATAAGATGAATGAGTCTGGAAAAAAAGATGTTATTACAACTTGGTCTCGTAGTTCAACTATTTTACCAAGTATGATTGGTCATACAATCGCTGTTTATAATGGACGTCAACATGTACCAGTTTTTGTTTCAGATCAATTTGTTGGTCATAAGTTAGGAGAATTCGTATCAACTCGAACTTTTAAATCACACATTAAAACTGATAAAAAAACACAACGTTAAGTCAAGCTTTAATTTATGAATCTTTCGTTTTTACATGAAGATGATATATCGATATTTGAAAATGACAAAACTTTATTGGCTCAGCCCATAGAACCTATTTTTCAAACATTCAACGTTAATTGCAAGACAAAACTCTCGGCACAAGCCAAACAAGTTCTTTTAAGTTGGAAAGGTAAACCATTTTATTGCGCAAACGAAGATATTTTATATTTATTTAAATTTGATCTTGTTGAACAAGATTTTCTTTTGAAGACCTTACATTCGATGGGAATTTTTTTACAAAATGCAACATGTGCAAATTTGTTTGATATTTCGATTTATAATGTAAAAATTACACCAAGTCAAAATAGACAATCTAGCAGTGAATTTAGTGAATCAATAACATTTAAACTTAAATGTCATGTTATAACTCCATCTCAAAAATCAGAAGTTGCTTGGTAATAAAAATAAAAAATAATTTATATATTTATTCTTTATTTTATATGTAATCAATAGTAAAAACAAAATAAGATATGTCGAAGGGAAAAACAAAGGAGAACAATAAATGTCGGATGTACAAAAAGTTAAAGCAGTAGCAAAATATATTCGAATGTCGCCACATAAAGTACGTCGAGTTTTAAACCAAATTCGAGGACGTTCTTATCAAGAGGCATTAATGATTTTAGAATTTTTACCTTATGATGCTGGTGGTCCCGTTTGGCAAGCCGTACATTCAGCAGCTGCTAATGCAAAACAAAACTATTCTTTAGATAAAAAGAAATTAATTATTGCAGAAGCGTTTGCAGATGAAGGTCCAAAATTAAAAAGAATCCGAGCACGGGCACAAGGTCGTGCTGCTCGTATTTTAAAACCAACTTGTCATATTACTATTATTGTTGAAGAGACAAGTTAAATAAATTTATAAATTTTAAGTAGAAGGATTAAATTCGGTGGGACAAAAGACACATCCTTTAGGATTTAGGTTAGGAATTACTCAAGAACATCGATCATCGTGGTATTCAAACTTTGATCAATATGCAAATTTATTATATGAAGATGATCAAATCAGAACATATTTAAATAAATTGTCAAAAACGGCAAGCATTTCAAATATTCATATTAATCGAAATGGTTTAAGTGATCAAATTCAAATCAATATTGAAACTGGCCGCCCAGGTGTTTTAGTTGGAGAAAATGGTTCTGGAATCAAGACATTGTTAAGTAATATTAAGAAATTATTACCAGAAAGCCGTCAATTAACAATCAATATTATTGAGGTTGAAAAAGTTAATTTAAATGCTTCATTAATTGGAGATTTAGTAGTTGAACAACTAGAAGATCGCGTTGCATTTCGTCGTGCGATGCGTCGTGCTCTTCAAAGCGCTTTGGATGAAAATGTAAATGGTATCAAAATTCAAGTATCTGGGCGTTTAAATGGTGCTGAAATCGCTCGTAGTGAGTGGATCCGAGAAGGTCGTGTACCACTACAAACATTACGTGCTGATATTGATTACGCAACAAAAGAGGCTAAGACAATTTACGGAATTTTAGGAGTTAAAGTCTGGTTGTTTAAGAGCGAGATTTTATCAAAATAAATAATCTACATCTTAGTATTTAACAAACTTATCTTTCATCAAAATAATTTATTATTATGTTAAGTCCAAAAAGAACAAAGTATAGAAAATATCATCGTGGACGGATGCGTGGAAAAGCAACACGCGGTAATGAAATTACATTCGGCGATTACGGTTTACAAGCATTAGAGCCAACTTGGATTACTTCAAGACAAATCGAAGCCGCGCGTCGAACAATTACTCGATATACGAAACGTGGTGCAAAACTATGGATTCGAATTTTCCCAGATAAAACCGTAACAGCTCGAGCAGCGGAATCACGGATGGGAGCAGGTAAAGGTGCTGTAGATTATTGGGTAGCTGTTGTAAAACCAGGAACAATTTTATTTGAAATTGCTTCAGTTCCGGAGGAAATTGCACGTGCAGCTTTAAGGTTAGCAGCCTATAAATTACCAATAAAAACAAAATTTATTATCCGAAATAAAACTGAATAAATTATGACTATAGTTCAATTTAGTGAAATGGTAGCACTTTCAAATTCTGAAATCTCAGAATCAATCATTGAAACTGAGAAAAAATTATTTGACTTACAGTTTAAAAAGGCTACTCGTCAACCTTTTAAACCTCATGAAATCAGATCTGCAAAACGCAAATTAGCACAATTAAAAACTGTTCTAACAATGCGATTAGATAAGTTAGATAAAAAACGTAGTAATACAGTAACAAAATTACTTGAAAAACAAAACTACATGACAGGGAATTTTTAAACTGTACATCTATAAAAAATTATGTGTTAAGGAGTTTTAAATGCCAGTAAAAGAAAAGGTTGGTATTGTTGTAAGTAATAAAATGCAAAAGACCGTTGTAGTAAAGGTTGAAAGTCGTTTTCCTCATCCAATTTATGCGAAAACGCTAACAAAGACGAAAAAGTATTTAGCTCATGATGAAATGGGTGAATGTAACATTGGTGATCAAGTCTTATTACAAGAGACTCGTCCATTGAGTAAACGTAAGCGTTGGACTTTAGCTAAAGTTCTTTCAAAATCTTCTTTAATTAATTAAAATTGAATATTTATGATCTATCCACAAACAATGTTAACGATCGCTGACAATACTGGCGCTCGAAAAATTATGTGTATTCGTGTATTAGGTGGAAATCGAAAATATGCAAAAGTTGGTGATACAATTATTGGAGTTGTTAAAGAAGCTATTCCAAATATGCCAATTAAACGATCTGATATTGTACGTGCGATTGTAGTGCGAACTTGCAAAACAATTCGTCGACCAGATGGGATGTATATTCGATTTGACGATAATGCAGCGGTAATTGTGAATCTTGATAATAATCCACGTGGTACACGTGTATTTGGTCCTGTAGCACGTGAAGTCCGTGAAAAGAATTTCTCTAAAATTGTTTCATTAGCACCGGAGGTATTATAAATGCAAAAGAAATCTAAAATGCATGTAAAAATCGGTGATAATGTAAAAATTATATCTGGTTTTGATAAAGATAAAACTGGTAAAGTTACTAAAATTGATCGAAGTACTGGAAAAATTTTAGTTAAAGGCGTGAACTTTAAGTTCAAACATGTTAAGCCTAACAGTGAAAATGAAGTTGGAGAAATTAAACAATTTGAAGCTCCGATTCATCATTCAAATGTAAAACTAAATTTAAATGAGTCGTAAATAATTTAATAATATGCGTAATCAACATTCATTAGAAGAAATAGCTGAAATTCACCGTCTTTTAGAAGATGTAAAGGGTGAATATGAAACAGGTATTCGCGCTGTTTTACAAAAAAATAATCCGGCACTTTTTGGAAATCCTCATACAATTCCAAGATTAGAAAAAATCCAAATTAACCGTGGTTTAGGGTTATCTGCACAGAATACCAACATTTTGAAAAAAAGTATTGCTGAATTCACAGCAATTACTGGTCAAAAACCTCTTATTACGAGAGCAAAAAAGGCAATTGCTGGCTTCAAAGTACGTGATGATATGGAATTAGGTTTAACGGCGACATTACGTGGGCCTAAGATGTATGCTTTTTTAACAAAATTAATCTTTTTCACATTTGCACAAATTCGTGATTTCCGTGGTTTGTCAGTTCGAAGTTTTGATAAAGCAGGAAATTATACATTTGGTTTAAAAGAACAATTAATTTTCCCGGAAATTGATTATGAAGATGTAGATCAAGCTCAAGGATTCAGCATTACATTAGTAATGTCATCATCATTACCCAAAGCACGATCAGCAACAGTGGACCGTGTTTTAAATGGAATTATTCTTTTTAAATTCTTACGCTTCCCATTAAATGATTCAGGATACTATGATAAATATTCAGAATTATCAGAAGTTACTCAGGTTTGGGATAAAAAGAAACATTTAAAACGAAAAAGATGGTCTCAAGAATAATAATGGTAAAAAATAAATAAGGATACAATTGTGGTAACAGATACTATTTCAGATATGTTAACTCGCATCAGAAATGCAAATATGGTGAAACATCAAATTGTGCAAATTCCTGCGACAAAAATGTCGAAAGCAATTGCATTAATTTTAAAAGAAGAAGGTTTTATTGAAGACTTTGAAGTTTATACAGAAGATTCATTCGATTTCTTACTGATTTCTTTAAAGTATCAAGGACAATCACGTGAACCTGTTATTTGTAAGATTGAACGAGCAAGTAAACCTGGCTTACGTGTTTATGCAAACGCCAAAAACTTACCAAAAGTTTTAGATAATTTAGGTATCGCAATTATTTCAACATCGAAAGGAATGATGACGAACTTTAAAGCTAAGGAACTTGGTATTGGCGGTGAAGTAATATGTTATATTTGGTAATTGGAGTAACTAAAGAATATGTCACGTATCGGAAAATTATCAATTAATGTACCATCAGGAGTTGAAGTAATTTGTAATGGTTCAGATATTACTGTTAAAGGTAAATTCGGAACACTACAAAATACAATTCCTAGTGTTCTTAAAATTGAAGAAAACGAAGGTACTTTAAATGTAATTGCACAAGATAAAACACGAAATACAAGTGCTTTACATGGATTACATAGAACACTAATTAACAATATGGTAGTTGGTGTTTCAGAGCAGTTCGGAAAAACTCTAAATTTACAAGGGGTTGGTTATCGTGCTGCACTGCAAGGAAAAGAAATTGTTTTAAATTTAGGTTATAGCCACCCAGTTAATCTTGAGATTCCAGAAGGAATTTCAATTGAAGTTGTAAAAAATACAACTATTAATTTAAAAGGCTGTGATAAAGAAAGTGTTGGTTTATTTGCTGCTCAAATTCGTTCTTGGCGACCACCTGAACCGTATAAAGGTAAAGGTATCCTTTATGCTGGTGAAATTGTTCAAAGAAAAGCTGGTAAGTCTGGTAAATAATAAGATTACTAAATTTGAAAGAAATTAATATTAAAGCTAAATCAAATTATGAAATTTTCAAAGCGAGTTTTATTAAAACTTAAAAATAAAAACAAAAAGTTAAAACCGCAAAAGTACAAACGACTAAAGCGTGAAAGTTTACGAGGCCGAATTAAAGGTACAACTGAACGACCAAGATTATCAGTTTATCGATCACATGAGAATATTTATGCTCAAATTATTGATGACACGACATCTAAAACTTTAGTTTCTTGTTCTACATTAGATCGAGATATTAAACTTAATATTAATAGTGGTAAAACTTGTGAAGCATCAAAGCTTATAGGACAAAAGTTAGCAAGTCTTGGCCATCAAAAAAATATTACGAAAATTGTCTTTGATCGAGGCCCTTACCTTTACCATGGTCGAATTAAGGCTTTGGCTGAAGGAGCAAGAGAAGGTGGACTGCAGTTTTAAAAAATAATTGAAAAACTATAAGTTTAATACATTTTATGAGTACTGATTTAAAACAAGTCAATAAATCAAAGAAGAATTCAAAGCGTGGTGATAACTCGAACGAACCAAAATTAGTGGAAAGATTAATTAAAATTGGTCGAGTATCAAAAGTAACAAAAGGGGGGAAAAAGTTAAGTTTCCGTGCTATTGTTGTTGTCGGCGATGAAAAAGGTCAAGTTGGTGTAGGTGTTGGTAAAGCAGACGATGTGGTAAATGCTTTCAAAAAGGCAAAAACTGATGGTCGAAAAAATCTAGTAACAGTACCTATTACAAAAGCTTTAAGTATCCCACATAAAGTAACTGGTACATTTGGTGCATGTAATATTGTTATGCGACCTTCAATTGAAGGTTCAGGTGTAGTTGCTGGTGGATCTGTGCGAACAGTTTTAGAAGTTGCTGGTGTTAAGAATGTTATTGCCAAACAATTGGGATCAAATAATATTTTAAATAATGCTCGAGCTGCTGTTGTAGCTTTAGATAATTTAACGACGAAAACTGAAGTTGCAAAAAAACGTAACTTACAGTAATCGCAAAATCATCAAATGATAAAATCTGACCAAAGCAATGAAACAGACAGATGATAAAAATATTTTATTAACACGATTATTATTAAGTTTAGGTGTCTTAGTATTTATTAGGATGGGAACATTTCTTCCGATTCCTGGTGTTAATCATGGACATTTAGCTTTTTATATTGAGCGTCATTTTATGACCCGAAGTTTAGTTAGTACATTTTCGGGAAATAATAGTGTTGTTATTGGATTGTTTACATTGAATATATTTCCTTATATCAATGCTTCTATCATTATGCAATTATTGACCAGTATTGTACCAAGCCTCTCAAAATTACAAAAAGAAGGTGGGGCTGAGGCAAGACGAAGTATTAATTCATTAACACGACTACTAACTTTAGGTTGGTCTCTTATTCAAAGTGTTAGTGTTGCATTTTATTTAAAACGAGCGTTGTTTGATTGGAATTATGTACTAGCAATTGAAATAGTAATTTGGTTAACAACCGGGGCAATGATTGTCCTATGGTTAAGTGAAATTATAACAGAATATGGTTTAGGTAATGGTGCATCATTATTAATTTATACAAATATTGTTTCGAGTCTACCCGGCTTTTTTAAACAATTAATGAGTCAGACTAATGAAAGTGTTGCAACTAGTTCATGGTTATTAAGTGCATTTATTCTATTTATTGCACTTTATGGAATTGTATTATTACAAGAAGGTATGAGGCGAGTTCCTTTAATATCTTCAAAACAATTAAATCAAACGTCTCTCCCTTCTTCAGGGTCAGCGAATTTGGGTTCTTATAATTATATTCCTTTAAGATTTAATCAAGCAGGTGTAATGCCTATTATTTTGACAACGGCAGTTTTAGTAATTCCAACTTATATTTATAATTTAGGTTTACTTTCTGTTGTTACTCCATTAATAACACTTCCTGCTTTTGTTAAATCCTCTAAATTAATTTATTGGGTTAGTTATTTTAGTTTCGTCTTAATCTTTAGTTTATTTTATTCAACTATTGTTGTAAATCCAAAAGATCTTTCAGACGAATTACAAAAAATGGCAGTAAGTGTACCTGGTATTCGACCTGGTGTTGCAACCACGTTTTATTTAAAACAAGTTATGAATCGTGTAACTTTATTGGGTGCAATCTTATTATCGTTTTTAGCAACTTTACCTAATGTTATTGAAGTGATCTTATCCTTATCAGGGATAACAAATCTTGGAACAACATCATTATTAATTTTAGTTGGTGTAATCTTAGATTTAACAAGAGAAATACGAAGTATTATCTTATCTAATATTTATAATGATATGTTTGACTAACCAAACAAGAAAAATTTTATTTAATCAAGTGAGAATATCTAATGAAAGTACGTCCATCAGTAAAAAAAATGTGCGATAAATGTCGCGTAATTAAACGACACGGAAAAATCATGGTAATTTGCCAAAATTCAAAACATAAACAACGTCAAGGTTAATAATTTAAAGGAGTTAATCAAGTGGTAAGATTAATGGGTGTTGATTTACCAAGAAATAAAAGAGTAACATATGCTCTTACATATATTCATGGTATTGGTATGACGTCAGCAAAAGATATTATTGAAGTAGCAGGAATTAGTGAAGAAACAAGAACTAATGATCTAACGACTGAACAAACCGTTGCATTACGTAATGCAGTAGAATCAAGCGGTTTAAAATTAGAAGGGGATTTACGTCGTTTTAACGGATTAAATATAAAACGATTAAACGAAATTAATTGCCATCGCGGAAAACGTCATCGAAATAGTTTACCAGTACGAGGACAACGTACTCGAACAAATGCTCGTTCAAGACGAGGTTCGAAGAAAACTGTTACTGGTAGTAAAAAATAAAATTATTGCTAATTAAATCTTATTAATTTAACATTTTAGTTATATGGCACAAAAAAAAGATAAAACAACTTTTACAAATGGAGTTGTTCATATTAAATCAACCTTTAATAATACAATTGTTACAATTACCAATTTAGCAGGTGATACAGTGTCTTGGGCTTCGGCAGGAAGTTCAGGGTTTAAAGGTGCTCGAAAAGGTACCCCTTTTGCTGCGCAAACAGCTGCTGAAAAAGCAGCTTTAGATGCACTAAGTAAAGGTATGAAAACAGTTGAAGTTTTGGTAAAAGGCCAAGGTTCAGGTAGAGAAACTGCTATCCGTTCTATTGAAGGGGCAGGTTTTGAAATTTCTTCAATTCATGATATTACTCCTGTACCGCATAACGGCTGCCGACCTCCAAAACGTCGTCGTGTTTAAAATCAGATCGTTTTTCGAATTTTAAAATGAATTTAAAGCATAACTATGAATAATTTTTATATTAAATGCTTAAAGTCTGAAAAAGTTAATTCAGGATCAATGTATGGTCAGTTTTTGATTAATTCATTAAGACCTGGTCAAGGAATAACTATTGGTAACTTATTGAGACGAGTTCTACTAAGCGATTTGGGTGGAACAACAATTACAGGTGTTAGAATTGCTGGTGTAAAAGATGAATTTTCAACAATTCCTGGGGTTCGAGAAGATATTTTAGAAATCTTATTAAATCTTAAAGGAATTGTTTTAAAAAACCAATCAATTGATAAACAGTTTGGACACTTAAAAATTAAAGGTCCGTCAGTTGTAACTGCAAGCTCTATTCAACTTTCTTCAGACTTAGAAGTGGTAAATCCCAATCATTATATTGCGACAATTTCTACTTCAAATTTGCTTGAAATCGAATTGCAATTTGAATACGGTACTGGATATCGTCTAGCAGATCAGACTTTTTCCAAGACGTCACAAGACTTTTTGCAAATCGATGCAATCTTTATGCCAGTACAAAAAGTCGATTTCAAGATCGAAAATGTTTATGATAATTCCAATTTTTTAACTGAACGTTTATTTATAGATGTTTGGACAAATGGAAGTATATCACCCGAAGATGCTATATCTTCAGCTTCTCAATTTATAATTGATTTTTTTGGTTCCCTAATGGAAAATCAACTTATTGAAGAAGCAACTGATTTAGAAAGTGAAAATATAACAACACCAAAAAATCCACATACTAATATTGCTATTGAGGAGTTGCATTTATCTGTCCGTGCTTATAATTGTTTAAAACGGGCCCAAATAAATACAATTGGTGATTTGTTAGAATATTCTCCGGAAAAATTACAAGAATTGAAAAATTTCGGACGAAAATCTGCCGACGAAGTTTTTACAACGCTTAAAAATAAATTAGGAATAGTTCTAAAATAATTAATCATTTAATTTCATTACTCACAATTTTATGAATGAAACATTTATCCCAGTTTCTGACTATACGAAAAAGAAATGGTATGTAATTGATTGTAAAGATAAACAACTGGGACGCATTGCTACTGTAATCTGTGCTGTGTTATCTGGTAAAAATAATTCATATTATCACCCATCATTTGATACTGGTGATTATGTGATTTTAATCAATGCTGAACATTTAACATTAGATCGTGAATTTAATAAATTCCACGTATATAAACCTGGTCGACCAGGTCGATCATTAAAACAATTAGTTAATGCATTACCACAACGCATTATTGAAAATTGTATTTTTGGTATGATGCCTAATGGGATGGCCCGAAAGAATTTAGCAAATCGACTAAAAATCTATGAAGGTGGACAACATCCACACGCAGCTCAGACTCCAATAACATTAGATAATTTTGATTAAGGATAGATAATAATATTTATGAATACTCAAGTTTTTCAAAAAGATAATATTGGTGTTGGGCGACGTAAACGTGCAACCGCAAGAGTATTTCTTATTCCCGGAGAAGGAAATATTGTAATTAATAAAGTTCCTGGAGAAAAATATTTACAATATAACGTAACTTACTTAGATAATATCTGGGCTCCATTAAAAGAACTAAACTTAGACAAACAGTTTGATATTGTAGTTTTAGTTCGTGGTGGTGGTATAACAGGTCAAGCAGACGCTATTCAGTTAGGTGTTGCACGCTTATTATGTCAAATGAATCCACAAAACAGAAGTGTTTTAAAATCTTTTGGATTCTTAACACGTGATGCCAGAATTAAAGAACGTAAAAAATACGGTTTACGTAAAGCAAGAAAGGCTCCACAATACTCAAAACGTTAATATTAATATATTTTATATACTTAAAACTATATGCCAAAAGCTGAAATTCATCCAGAATGGTTTGAGAATGCACCTATTTTGTGCGATGGAAAACCTCTTTGTTACGTCGGTTCAACCAAAAAAGAATTACAAGTTGATGTTTGGTTAGCAAACCATCCTTTTTATACAAGTTCACAAACTCTTATTGATAGTGAAGGACGTGTAGAACGATTTATGAAAAAATACGGCATCGACTCACCTGAAGAGTAAATATTTTATTTACTTTTAATAATTTTATATTTATCTACTAATTTTAAAATACATGCCAACTATTCAACAATTAGTTCGTTCAAGACGTATCCAAATTAAGAAAAAAACAAAATGTCCAGCACTTGTTAACTGTCCACAGAGACGTGGTGTTTGTACACGTGTATATACAACAACGCCTAAAAAGCCTAATTCAGCAATTCGAAAAGTTGCTCGAGTTCGATTAACATCAGGATTCGAAGTAACAGCTTATATTCCTGGTATTGGTCATAACTTACAAGAGCACTCAGTAGTTTTACTTCGAGGAGGACGAGTTAAAGATCTACCAGGTGTACGTTATCATATTATCCGTGGTACTTTAGATAGTGTAGGGGTTAAAGATCGTGCACAAGGTCGCTCGAAATATGGTGTTAAAAAACCAAAAACGGATAAATAAATAAATAATTATTAAATTGCATGAAGTGAAAAAAAATTCTTTAAAACTAAAGGTTTTCAAATAAAATTTTCTCACTTTAGAAAAATTTTTTATAAATTACATTCATTTTTAAATAAATTAATCCTATGTCTCGTCGAAATATATCAAAAAAACGCTTCCCTGAAGCAGACCCTACTTATAACAGTTACTTAGTAGGCCTATTAATTACTCGGATTTTAAAATCAGGTAAAAAGAATTTAGCACAAAATATCGTTAATGCTGCATTTGAAATTATTAAAGTTAAAACAAATGAAGATCCGTTATCGGTTTTTGAAAAAGCAATTAGAAACGCAAGCCCAGTAGTTGAAGTAAAAGCTAGACGGATTGGTGGATCTACTTACCAAGTACCTATCGAAGTAAGTGGATTCCGTTCAACAAATTTAGCTTTACGTTGGATTATCCAGTATTCCCGTCAACGAGTTGGTCGTAATATGGCTATCAAATTAGCTAATGAAATTATTGACACAGCAAACGATATCGGTAATACTGTTAAAAAGAAAGAAGAAACACATAAAATGGCAAATGCAAACAAAGCTTTTGCACATTTCCGTTATTAATTATTAAATATCTATTCTCGCTAAAAGCCCAATATATTACATTATCTAGCTTAAATTTTAAAGGAACTCTTAGATATGGCACGCGAAAAATTCGAACGTACAAAGCCGCACGTTAATATTGGTACAATTGGTCACGTAGATCATGGTAAAACAACATTAACAGCTGCAATTACAGCAACATTAGCCTTAGACGGTGGTGCTGAATCAAAAGCTTATGCAGATATTGATGGTGCACCAGAAGAACGTGCACGTGGTATTACTATTAATACAGCACACGTTGAGTATGAAACAGCTACTCGTCACTATGCTCACGTAGATTGTCCAGGTCACGCGGATTACGTGAAAAACATGATTACTGGTGCTGCGCAAATGGATGGTGCAATTTTAGTTGTATCAGCTGCAGATGGTCCAATGCCACAAACGCGTGAACACATCTTATTATCAAAGCAAGTAGGTGTACCAGACATCGTAGTTTTCTTAAATAAAGAAGACCAAGTTGATGATGCAGAACTATTAGAATTAGTTGAATTAGAAGTTCGTGAACTACTTTCAGCTTATGATTTCCCTGGTGATGATATCCCAATCTGTCCAGGTTCAGCTTTACAAGCGATTGAAGCAATTTCAGCAAACCCAGACACTAACCGTGGTGATAACCCATGGGTAGATAAAATCTACGCATTAATGGATGCTGTAGATGAATATATTCCAACACCTGAACGTGATACTGAAAAGACATTCTTAATGGCAATTGAAGATGTTTTCTCTATCACAGGTCGTGGTACAGTAGCAACAGGTCGTATTGAACGTGGTATTGTAAAAGTTGGTGAAACTGTTCAAATTGTTGGTATTCGTGATACACAAGAAACAACAATTACTGGTATTGAAATGTTCCAAAAAACTTTAGACGAAGGTTTTGCGGGTGATAACGTTGGTATTTTATTACGTGGTGTAACTCGTGATGATATTGAACGTGGTATGGTGTTAGCTCAATCTGGTACTATTACACCTCATACAAACTTCGAATCTGAAGTTTATGTATTAACAAAAGATGAAGGTGGTCGTCATACACCATTCTTTACTGGTTACCGACCTCAATTCTATGTACGAACAACTGATGTAACAGGTTCAATTACGCAATTTACTGCAGATGATGGTAGTGTTGTAGAAATGGTAATGCCTGGTGATCGTATCAAAATGACAGCTGAACTTATCTACCCAGTTGCAATTGAAGACGGTATGCGCTTTGCGATCCGAGAAGGTGGTCGTACAATTGGTGCCGGTGTAGTTTCTAAAATTATTGATTAATTAGAGAGATTTATGGAAAATCAAACGAATGCTAAAATTCGTGTTAGATTAGAATCATTTAATGCGGAACTTTTAACGTCGTCATGTCGTAAAATCGTTGATACAGTGCAAAACAATGAAATTAATCGTTTATCAGTGGTACCTTTACCAACTGATAAACGAATCTATTGTGTATTACGATCACCCCATGTTGATAAAGATGCACGTGAACATTTTGAAATTCGAACACATAAACGAATGATTGAAATTCATTATGACCCTAGTATCAAAATGTCAGAAGTATTACTTAATTTAGAATTACCTCCAGGGGTATTATCACGTATTGATTTATGTTAATCATAAATTAACCGATAAAATAACTACTATTCAAATAGTAGTTATTAATTGATAATTTTTTATATAAACTAAAAAAAAATATATTGGATTCTGGCATCGAACTAAATTTATTGGGGACGGAGGGACTTGAACCCTCACGCACTATCACTAGGCAACGGATTTTAAGTCCGTCGTGTCTACCAATTCCACCACATCCCCTGTAGTATAATACATGTTAAATTATAAGTAAGTAAAAAAGCAACCCTGTAGATTGAAAAGAAACAGGCGGCACCCAGATTCGAACTGGGGATAGAGGATTTGCAATCCACTGCCTTACCACTTGGCCATACCGCCACTTTTCAATAGCTTACACTAATAATAACTAGCTTTAAGTTTGATTACAACCTTTAAGCAATTCAATAATAATTATGAAGTTCTATACCTATATAGAGTTATCAATTTATTAGTAAAATTTCGAAAAGGTCTTGTATAATTAAATCTTAAGTAATTAGTAATAGAAAAAATCAAAAAAATAAAATATTGGGAGACATTCTAATTAACTAAAAACCTAAATTTAAAGAAATTTTTACTTTCAAGTAAAAACAAAATATAGATTTAGTTTTCTAATTTTACAATCTAATTAGAGAGTAAGGAGATCGAGATGTTTGAAAAATTCACTGAAGGTGCAATTAAGGTTATCATGTTATCGCAAGAAGAAGCGAGACGCATGGGACATAATTTCGTTGGAACTGAGCAGTTATTATTAGGTATTATTGGTCAACGTCATGGTATTGGCGCACGAGCATTGAAAAAACAGAAAGTAACTCTTAAAAAAGCACGCCGTGAAGTCGAATTATACATTGGTCGTGGGACAGGATTTGTTGCGTCAGAAATTCCTTTTACCCCTCGAGCAAAACGTGTTCTAGAAATGGCCGTGCATGAAGGAAAAGATTTAGGTCAGAATTTTGTTGGAACTGAGCATATTCTACTTGCTGTTATTAGTGAGTCAGATGGTATTGCTATGCGTACTTTGGAAAAGTTAGGTGTAAATATTCCAAAACTACGTAATACTATCTTAATGTATATCGAAGAAAATCAAGAAGAAATTTTACGTCCTTTAACACAAGCGGAAAAATTCTTATTAGAACGTGAGAAAAAGGGCAGTTCTACACCTACATTAGATGAGTATTCAGAAAATATCTCAAAAGAAGCTGTAGATGGAAAATTAGATCCAGTAATTGGTCGAGATCAAGAAATTCATGATGTAATTAAGGTTTTAGCAAGACGTAGAAAAAATAACCCAGTTCTTATCGGCGAACCCGGTGTAGGTAAAACGGCAGTTGCTGAAGGATTAGCACAACTAATCCTTGCTGAAAAAGCGCCAGATTTCTTAGATGGTCATCTTTTAATGGCGTTAGATCTTGGTTCAATTTTAGCAGGTACTAAATACCGAGGTGAGTTCGAAGAAAGAATTAAACGAATTGTTGAAGAAGTTCAAAGTGATTCAGCAGTTATTTTAGTTATTGATGAGATTCATACATTAGTAGGTGCGGGTGCAGCAGAAGGTGCTGTTGATGCCGCTAATATTTTAAAACCTGCATTAGCACGAGGTAAATTTAGATGTATCGGTGCTACGACAATTGATGAATATCGTAAATATATTGAACGTGATCCAGCTTTAGAACGTCGTTTCCAACCTGTTTCTGTTGAAGAACCGAGTGTCGGTGTTACCATTGAAATTTTAATGGGTTTACGCTCTAAATTTGAAGAACATCACACTTTAAGTTATCATGATACGGCTGTTGAACAAGCGGCTATTCTTGCTGACAAATTTATTGCTGATCGTTTCTTACCAGATAAAGCAATTGATGTATTAGATGAAGCAGGTTCAAGAGTTCGATTAGAAAATCGTCGATTACCACGTGGTATGAAAAGATTATTGAAAGAATTACAAGATACTTTACGTGACAAAGAAGAAAGTATTAAGGAACACGATTTTGATATTGCTAAACAATTAGTAGATCATGAAATGGAAGTTCGAACACATATTCGAATCATGAAGCAAAGTATTTTAACTAATGAAGCTTTAGGATTAGCTCGAAAAGATATTGATACTGTATTAGAAACTGATGTAACAGACGTAATTGCTGGTTGGACTGGTATTCCAGTAAACAAGATCTCAGATTCTGAATCAGAACGTCTTTTAAAAATGGAAGATACACTTCACGAACGTATGATTGGTCAACACCATGCAATTGTATCAGTATCAAAAGCAATCCGTCGTGCACGTGTTGGATTACGTAATCCGGACCGTCCAATCGGTAGTTTTATTTTCTCTGGTCCTACTGGGGTTGGAAAAACAGAATTAACTAAAGCTTTATCAGAATATATGTTTGGTGGCGAAGATGCAATGATTCGTCTAGATATGTCAGAATATATGGAGAAACATACAGTTGCTAAATTAATTGGTTCACCACCTGGGTATGTTGGGTACAATGAAGGAGGTCAATTAACCGAATCAGTTAGAACAAAACCATATTCTGTAGTTTTACTTGATGAGGTTGAAAAAGCTCATCCAGATGTATTTAACTTATTATTACAAATTTTGGATGATGGACGTTTAACAGATTCTAAAGGTCGTACAATCGATTTTAAAAATACTTTAGTCGTTATGACTACTAACCTTGGTTCAAAAATTATTGAACGAGAAAGTGGAATTAAACCAAAATCAAAGAATGATAAACCTGCATTCCAAATCGATGAAGACGGATGTTTAGGTTGGGAACCAACTCCTGAGCCGATTAAAGACGCTGCAGTCTTTGCAAAAGTTCAAGAATTAGTGAATGAAGAATTAAAAGAATTCTTCCGACCAGAATTTTTAAACCGTATTGACGAAATTATTGTATTTAACCATTTAACAAAATACGATATTTGGGAAATTTGTGGATTATTAATCCGTTCTTTACAAAAACGATTAGAAGAAAAAGAATTAATTCTAGAAGTAGATGTTTCAGTTCGAAATCTTTTAACTGAAGAAGGTTATGATCCAGTATATGGTGCACGTCCATTACGTCGTGCTGTAATGCGAGTACTAGAAGATAATTTAGCACAACAATGTTTATCAAAACCTTTATACCCAAAAACAATTTTGAAAGTTACACGGGTAAAAGAGGAAGGTACAATAGCAGGTTATACGAATGAGGTAAAAGTGGATGTTGATTATAGTCGTGTGGATCCAAAATTAATTGAAGAAGCTGAAAAAAATTCAGATAAAGCAATAAATCTTCAAGATGAATTAAGTGAAGCAACGAATTAAATATAATTTCAATTGAAATAACTTGTTTATAAAATTGTAAGTTTAATTCTCATTAATTATTACACCAAATATAATTTTAGTACATTATAAAATTATATTTGGTGTAAATAATTAATGAGAATTAAAACGATGAACTAATTTGATTTAATGGTGAACTTGCGTTTGCGTAATGTTTTTTTTCCATACGACCAGCTAAATATCCTAACCGACCCGCTTGAACCCCTAAATTCATTGCTTGAGCCATCTTTTCAGGGTCTTTAGCTTGGGCGACAGCTGTATTCAGGAGAACACCATCAGCACCTAATTCCATTGCTTCTGTAGCTTCGCTTGGCGTACCAATACCGGCATCGACAATAACTGGAATATTAGCATTTTCGATAATAATTTTAATATTGGCAGAATTTGTTAAACCTTGCCCAGATCCAATAGGAGAACCTAAAGGCATCACAGTTGCACACCCTAAATCTTCAAGATGTAAAGCTAACATTGGGTCAGCATTAATATAAGGTAAAACTGTAAATCCTTTTTTAACTAAAAATTCAGCCGCCTTTAATGTTCCAATTGGATCAGGTAATAGATATTTGGGATCTGATATTACTTCAAGTTTGACAAAAAAATTATCTTCTTGCCCAATTTGACATGCTAACTCATGACCAAGATAAGCCATTCTAATAGCTTCTTCAGCTGTCTGAGAACCAGCTGTATTAGGTAATAACCATACTTTTTCCCAATCCAAAGACTTCAAAAAACTTGTATTATCATTAGTAAGATTTGTTGGTAAACGACGAATAGCTACTGTTACGATTTCACAGTCACTACTATTAATACTTTTAACTGCATCGTCCATCGTCCTATATTTACCACTGCCAAGCATTAATCTAGAATTGAAAAATTTATTTCCTATCTTTAATTTATCAGAGGTATCGATCATCTTTAATTTGTTTAAAAAGCACTCCCCAGGCAGGATTTGAACCTGCGGCCAATCGGTTAACAGCCGATTGCTCTACCACTGAGCTACTGAGGATAGGGTAACTACCCATATACTATCATATCTTTTCTCTTGATTCAAGCAATTTCTTAAAATTTAGTAACTATTTCTTAAATTACTTATTTAAAACTAAAAATCGTAAAACATTTGAGTCAAATTTTAAGTCTTTCGTATAATCACTTACATATTTTGGGATGCTCGAAAAATTGATTTGAATGAAATTACCTTTTTTTTGACTATTGATTTCATACGCTAAATCACGCTTACCACGAGAAATTACAGAAATTTCTGAAGCACTTAATTTTCTTAAAGCTTTTGCATAATTAAATGCCCAAGTTTTTAGTTCACTATCATTAAATTCTTCAGTTAGAAGAATCATCATTTCGTATTTTTTTGTTGCTGACATATTATATTCTTTTTCTTCAAAATTAAAAGCATATTACTTGTAAAAGATTAACAGTGTCAATTTAAAACCGTCATTAAATAATAAAGTTCTATTAAATTTGTTTCTAATTTTTTTCTGTTAACTATTTTCCTTTATTTCAAAACTAATTAAAGCTATAAATAGTATTTTTTATAAAAAACTTTCGAATTTTAAGACAATAAAGTTCGTTAAATCACGTTGATTTTTAGTAAAATTATAAATTGTAAAACAATTTATTTAAAAAAAATTATCTACGAACAATAATGAACTGGGATAATATTCAAAATTTTTCGTCAAATCTCGTTTTCGGGATTTTACTTTTCGCAATGGTCATTTATTGGATCAGTCTATCTTTTTCTAAATCGACAAAACCTTTATATCAAATTGGTAGAGTTAGTGCAGGTATAGCAAACATTTTATTATTTTTTATTCTTTGCTCACGTTGGATTGTAGCAGGTTATTTTCCTTTAAGTAATCTTTATGAATCATTACTTTTCTTGACTTGGACCTTATTAACAATTTATTTATATATTGAATATAAAACAAAAAGTAAATTAATGGGTGCAATTTTAATACCTGTCGCCTTATTAATTAATGGATTTGCAAATCTAACTCTTTCGGCTGATATGCAAAAGGCGAGTCCTTTAGTTCCCGCCTTACAATCGAACTGGTTAATGATGCATGTTAGTATGATGATGCTAAGTTATGGAACATTAATTATGGGTTCTTTACTATGTATTTTATTTTTAGTAATTTCAAAATATCAAGATGTTGATCTAAAGGCAATTGATGAATCATCAGCTCCATTGTATAACATTATGCTTGATTATTATGAAACAAAGCTATTTGCTCCGTCAGATAAAATCTCAGAGTTAGGAAAACTAAAATTACTACAAAGTTTAGATAATTGGAGCTATCGAATTATCGGCCTTGGGTTCCCATTTTTAACAATTGGAATTATTGCAGGTGGAGTTTGGGCAAATGAAGCTTGGGGTTCTTATTGGAGTTGGGATCCAAAAGAAACATGGGCATTAATTACTTGGTTAGTATTTGCGACCTATTTACATTCTCGTATTACGAAAGGTTGGGAAGGTAAGAAAACTGCTATTTTAGGCGGGGTTGGGTTCTTTGTAATTTGGATTTGTTATCTAGGTGTAAACTTTTTAGGAAAAGGGTTACATAGTTACGGTTGGTTGTCTTAACTTAACTTAACAATACCTTCGAAATAAATCAAAATTTTTAAAACACTAATGATAAAAATTAATTATAGTTTTTATTATAACATTAGTGTTTTAGTTTTATATATATAAATACTTAAATTCAGAATTCTAAAGTTTTTTCTTTCTCTGAGTCTTTAAATTATTTTATAGTTAACAGTTAATTAGTAACTAACTGTGTTTAAACTATTTGATTCTTTCCATCGTTGAAGAGTTACTGTATTTGAACCATCTTCATTTTGTTGGTATTTAATTGGTTGGAAACCAATCTTTTGACTTTCGCCCACAATTACTTCAGCGGCATACTGCTTCGCAATATTATTGATAAAACCAGGAATTGATTCCCGTTGTTCCCAGAAACTTGTATCTGCAACTAATTCATACTCTTGACCATTCCAAGAAAATTCAATATCGTAACCATTCGATTGACTAATCTGAAGATTAATATCAACATCATGTGATTTTGAATTGTGCACATTCGTAATTTTTTTTGTTCGTGTATAATCAATATCTAATTTATTTAAAGCTTTTTCTAAATAGAATAAATTTTGAAAACGTGTTTCAATATGTGTAAAGTGTGACATAATCAGTTTTAATCTTTAATATTAGTAGAAACACTATACATTGTACATTACTAAGATGCCTATTTAACGTCTATATATTGTTTTAATACTTGGGTTTCTTCCAGATATAAAAAGCATAAAATATGCTTTTTATATCACTAACTCTCAGATTTAATGATGTTAGCTTTACGTAATAGATCATTTACAGTTTGAGTTGGCTGTACACCGTAACTTAACCATTTTGTAATTTTTTCAACATCAAAATGAGATTTTTTAGTAATTGGGTCATAATAGCCGACTTGCTCAACCGGACGTCCGTCTCGTCTTGTTGCATTTTCCATAACAACTAGTCGATATGATGGTAATTTTTTTCGACCACCTCTTTTTAATCGTAATTTTAACATAATTATTTTTTGTAAATATTTATAAACTAAAGATAATAAATAGATCTTTTAAGTTAAATTTCAAAACTTAATAAAGTGAAAATCACTCGATTATCGTCGTGAGTAATACTCAATAATTAACAATTCATCTATATCTAATAAAAGTTCATTGCGATCACAGTAATTAGTAACAGTCGCCGTCATTTTTGATTTATCAAATTTTAAATGACTTGGAACTTCAGCTAATGTTGCCGTTTTTAAATTACTTTCTACTAAATTTTTTGACGCTGTTTTAGCTTTAACACCAATAACATCATTAATTCGACATTGGAAACTTGCGATACTAACAACATTATCATTAACTAAAACATGACCGTGGTTTACTAGTTGACGTGCTCCTGCAATAGTAGGCGCAAACCCTAAATTGAAACAAATAGTATCTAAACGCATTTCAAGTAGCTGTAATAAAACAAGACCAGTTACACCTTCACGTCGTCTAGCTTCTTTAATATAACGATATAACTGGCTTTCAGTTACACCATAATTAAATTTTAACTTTTGTTTTTCTTCTAAACGAACACCATATTCAGTAGGTTTTTTAGTATTACCATCTGCATCACCCTTTCCATGTTGTCCAGGGCGTCCAGATTTTTTTGATTGTTTTTGTGTTAATCCAGGTAATGTTCCTAATCGTCTTGTAATTCTTAGTTTAGGTCCACGATATCGTGACATAGAATTTAACGGAGTATTTTTATAATTAATTTTTTCTTGATCTTAAAGATAAACAATTTTTATAGGGCGAGTGACCGGACTTGAACCGGCGAATGGCGGAATCACAACCCACTGCCTTAACCACTTGGCTACACCCGCCAAATTGTTTACTTTTATTATATTATCAGGTTATAGTCAGTTACGTCTAGTTTACCTTGTAAAATTAAAACTGTTTAAATTTGTAAGCCGTTATAAAAAATGAATAAATGTATTACCTTTTTTCTAAATGGGCAGAAATACTATGTAACAAAATCAATTAATTTGTTAGACCTGTTAAATTATTTTAATTACAATTCGTCTTTATTAGTTTTAGAATATAACAATTTCGTTTGTAATAAAAAAAATTGGGACAAAATTTTAATTAATGAAAATGATAAAATTGAGATTGTTACAATTGTAGGTGGAGGTTAATTAAATCATTCACCATCAAAATTCCTGAATTATTTAATTCATTCTTAGTTATTAATATAGTTTTAATAACTAAGTAAAGGTATTTTACTTTGAACCAAGACAGTAAAAATTTATTGAAATGATTTATCCCGCTTTAGTAAAAACTAAACCATTACTTTCACCATAACGTTCCATAAATCTCATAAAACGATCCCAAGTTTCAGGACTTTTCATAATATATACGGATTCGATTGCTTGTGGTTTACCATTTACAAATCTTGCATTTACGTCTCGTGTTTCTAAAATACCTTCTTTATCAATTAAATACATCCCAGTAATTTCTCCTTCTTTAACCGTACTTTTATCTAAAATAGTAGGGTTTTTAAATTGGAACGTTGCTGTTCCAGTACTTCCGTCTCTTGATCTTGTTAACCTAATGTCTGGTAAAACTTTCTCATCAAGCCCTTTGATAAACTGTATCTTAGCTTCCATTATGACTTTTAAAAAATTAATAATGTAAATATTATGAACTGGGGTGGCAGGATTCGAACCTACGAATGGCGGAGTCAAAGTCCACAGCCTTACCACTTGGCGACACCCCAAAATATCAACACAGTTAAACTTTATTATTACACATTTAATTTTCTTGTAAATATTAAGTTATAGTAATGGGCAAGAAGGGATTCGAACCCCTGACACCGTAGTTCGTAGCCACGTGCTCTAGTCCACTGAGCTACAAGCCCTAACTGTGTTGTTTACTATCATCTTAAACGGAAGTATAATTTTTAGTAAAGCTTTTATTAAAAAAAGTTTTAATAAAACCGATAATTTCGCTTGCATAATTCATATAAGTTCATCTAGAGTAATATTCGAATAGTATTTAGTTAAATAATAATAACGGATCTAAGAATATGGCAAAAAAAATTTTGTATCAAGATAATGCTCGTAGAGCATTAGAGCGTGGAATGGAAATTATGGTTGAAGCCGTTTCAGTTACTTTAGGACCTAAAGGTCGTAATGTAGTATTAGAAAAGCCTTACGGATCACCACAAATTGTAAATGATGGTGTAACAATTGCTCGAGAAATTAAATTACAAGATCATATTGAAAATACAGGTGTTTCTTTAATCCGTCAAGCGGCTTCAAAAACGAATGATGTTGCAGGCGATGGAACAACAACTGCGACTGTTTTAGCATACGCTATGGTAAAAGAAGGATTAAAAAACGTTGCTGCTGGTGCTAATCCAATTTCAATTAAATTAGGAATGGAAAAGGCCACACAGTATTTGGTTACACAAATTAATGAATTTGCTCAACCAGTTGAAGATATTCAATCCATTAAACAAGTTGCTTCAATTTCTGCCGGAAATGATGATGTTATTGGTTCTTTAATTTCTGATGCTTTAGCTAAAGTAGGAAAAGAAGGTGTTATTTCTTTAGAAGAAGGTAAAGGAATTGTTACTGAATTAGAAATTACTGAAGGTATGAAACTCGAAAAAGGTTTTATTTCTCCTTATTTCGTAACAAATAGTGATAAAATGGAAGTTTCATATGATAATCCATATATTTTACTAACAGACAAACGAATTACGTTAGTCCAACAAGATTTGTTACCAATTTTAGAACAAATTACTAAAACTAAACGACCTTTATTAATTATTGCTGAAGATGTTGAAAAAGAAGCTTTAGCAACTTTAATTCTGAATAAGTTACGAGGAATTGTTAATGTTGTAGCTATTCGAGCTCCAGGATTTGGAGAGTTAAGAAAATTAATGTTAGAAGATATAGCTGTCTTAACAGGTGGTACTGTTATTACTCAAGATGCTGGATTAAGCTTAGAAAATATTCAATTAAGCTTACTTGGTGAAGCTCGAAGAGTTATTGTAAATAAGGATACTACTACTATTGTTGGTGAAGGTGCTGAAGACAATATTAAAGCCCGTTGCGAGCAATTACGTAAGCAAGTTAATGTCGCTGATACTGGTTATGAAAAAGAAAAGTTACAAGATCGAATTGCTAAACTTTCTGGCGGTATTGCCGTTATTAGAGTCGGGGCTGTAACAGAAACTGAAATGAAAGATAAGAAACTTCGTTTAGAAGATGCTATTAATGCTACTCGAGCTGCTGTAGAAGAAGGTATTGTTCCAGGTGGTGGTGCTACTCTTGCTCATTTATCAGAAAATGTGTTAACTTGGGCAAAAATTAATTTGAAAGAAGATGAATTAATTGGTGCTATGATTATATCACGTGCTATTCAGGCTCCATTGAAAAGAATTGCTGAAAATGCTGGTATTAATGGACCAGTAATTATTGAAGAAGTACAACAACAAGAATTTGAAGTTGGTTATAATGCTGCTACAAATACATTTGGAGATATGTATAAAGAAGGTGTTGTTGATCCAGCAAAAGTTACTCGTTCGGGATTACAAAATGCAACATCAATTGCCAGTATGATTTTAACAACAGAATGTATTATTGTTGATGAACTAGATTAAAAACAATACTTTATAGTCTAATTAAATCTTATTAGATATAAAACAATATGAGCAAATATTGTGCTATATCTAATAAGATTCAAAATATATTTAATTTTTTATTTTTTACCTAATTACCCGAACAAATTATGTTAAACGAAACTAAAAAATTTTCTACTATTTAACAGTCTTGTTAAAATAGAGTTATATACTCTAAACCGTTAAGGTTTAGAGTATAAATTCATTAACTCAGAAATTAACCGAATTAACCGTTAACAGCTGGAGCTGTTAAAGCTACTGGTAATACATCACCTGAAGCTAAATCTAATGGGAAGTTGTGCGCGTTACGTTCGTGCATTACTTCCATACCTAAATCAGCACGGTTGATGATATCAGCCCATGTGTTAATTACACGACCTTGAGAATCAACTACAGATTGGTTGAAGTTAAAACCATTTAAGTTGAATGCCATTGTACTTACACCCATAGAAGTTAACCAGATAGCGATTACTGGCCATGCAGCTAAGAAGAAGTGTAAAGCACGTGAGTTGTTGAATGAAGCGTATTGGAAGATTAAACGACCAAAGTAACCGTGTGCAGCTACGATGTTGTAAGTT
>JGI20151J14362_10000442_pt1 | contig 30437 bp, 8 predicted proteins | sample COG_01_FD_14362 | JGI IMG/M metagenome (IMG submission 14362)
TCTCGTTCGTGTGAATACGCATGTGCGTTTTCAAATTACCAGATTGAGTAAAACGCTTCTCGCACACATCACATTCATACGGTTTCTCCTTCGTGTGCGTACGCATGTGTATGGCCAAACCGGATGGATATCGAAACACCTTCTCGCAAACATCGCACTCGTGCCCTCTCTTTCTCTTCACTCCTTTAGCAATAAAAGCAGTCTCTTCTTCTCGCATCTGATTTTGCTCCACGAGATCATCACACGGCACGCACAGAATCCTCCGCAATCGCTCCACGTCGTCGTCGTCTCCCTCGTCGTCTTCTTCGTCTTCTTCGTCTTCTCCTTCTTCTTCTTCTTTTTGTATCTGATTTGCCTCGAGATCATCATCCTCGTCAGGAATTCTCAAACACAACACCTTTGGTTCTTCTTCCACTTCTTCTTCTTCTCTCGCCACCTTCAAAACCGTCCTCGCGTTCACCGCTCTTTTCGGATGTGGATTCTTTCTTCGTCTGCTGCTCATTATTAGTGCACTCTTCTCGCTTCGCGTTTAAAATTATGAGTAGAGTAGTAGTATTAAATCACATGCGAGATCCGAGAGACTGTTTTCTTCTCGGTGTGTGTGCGTTGGAAAAGACGTTTCACTCGAGAACGCGCGTTCTTCCTCGGAGACGAATTATTCAAAGAGAACGCTCGAACAACAAAGCGAAGGAGCGTTCGAAAACGCGTTCGCGCGCACGCGCGCTCGCACTTTTGCGCGTTCTTCGCGAAGTGACGCGCGTCTCCACTCTCCGGAGAATAGTTTCCGGTCGTTCAAACGCTTCAGTTTAGGGTCTTCGAGCCTGAGAGACAAGATCAAAAGTGACATCCGTTTACCGCAAAACATCCAACGCTTCCACGTCCTCCGGCTTTCACAGAGAGAGAGAGAGAGACTGAACCCTTCATTCGTAGCGTCGCATCACCACTATCATCGTGTGTGTTGTTTTTAAACAAAAACACCGTTTAAATATACGCAAAGAGCAAAGCATTTAACGCTATACAAAAATGGCATCGGATGATTCCAAAACCGAGGAACCGACGGAAGCGAAACCTGCTCCGGTGGTGTTTGGATCCGGCGCGTCGACGAACCACGTCTTCGGTTCAAGCTCTTCGTTTGGAACAACGGGAGGAGGTACTGCGACGACGTTTAATCCGTCCGCGTTTGCGTCTTCTTCGACGACGAAACCAGAAGAAGCGGCAGAAGAAGGCGAAGATGAAGACGTCGAACGCGAGTGCACGAAAGAGTTCACCCCGGTGGTGAAACTGGAAATCATCGAATCGAGCGAAACGAAAACGACCGGCGAGGAGAACGAAAACATTCTGTTCGAAGCGAAAACGAAAGCGTATCGATTCTTAGAGGGCGAGTGGAAAGAACGAGGGTTAGGACCGATGAAAATACTCGAGCATAAAGCGACGAAGAAGTGTCGATTGTTGATGCGAAGAGACAAGACGCTGAAAATATGCGCGAATTTTTATATCGATCCGGAGACGAAGGTGACGACGCACGCGGGGAGCGAAAAGGCGAGGGTGTTTACGACGGTGGATTGTTCGGACGGGGACGAAGCGCCGGCGTTGCAGAACATGTGCATTAAGTTTGGGAGCGAGGAGAAGGCGCAGTTGTTTCAGGATAAGTTTGAAGAGGCGCAGAAAATCATGGCGAGTTTGCCGAAAACGGAAGAAGAGGGGGAGAAAGAAGAGAAGGAGCAGGAAGGGAAGGAGAAGGCGGAAGATTTAGCCGATGATTTAGCGGAGAAGTTGAGTGCCGCGAAAAAAGACGAGGATTAATGAGAAGGCAGAAAGGGAAAGAGAGAGAGAGAGAGAAGGAAAGAGGAATTCTGAGAGTAAGTTCATTTAGCGCTACTTATTATGAATACACGGTAAAAACGTTTCTACTACTATATATACTTTACCACCCGGGCACGTACTTTCATTTATATCAACGAAGAAATCGATCGGCTAAACGCTCAAAGGCGACGGCGAGTTCTTTCGGCACGTTTTGTTCGTGGGAAGCGCCGACGAGCTCTTTGGAGACTCGGGAGTACGCCAAGCAAATGTCGCCGATAGACGCCCTCGCGAAAGATTTTCTAGAGGAATAATCAAAGTTGTTTCGGTCGTCACCAACTCCAGAGGAGAATCCGTTACCGCTGCCTCCAGTGGCCGCATCCCAGGCGTGCATGACGCGCAACGCGGATCTCAACATTCGCAAGCGCAACTTGGTTGAGTGTAACGCCTTGTGCATTTCCTCGCCAATTTCCTCGTCGTGCATTCTGCGATGTTCGGCGGCGAGTAAACGATCGTACGCTCTTTGTACCGGAGGACAGTTCCCTCGGACGCTCTGTAACATACAATCCGCGATGTCGTCATCTTCGGCTTGCTCGCTTTCGTTGACGCTCGGCGAGTTGAGCATGACGCCCCACTGACCGCTCGCTAACGTTTCGAGTCTGCACGTGACGTGGCACATTGGAAATGCAATTTCGTTGTTCGCGGCGGATTCGGTGAAGACTTTCGGGGCGATTTCGGCTACCGCGGCGCAAGCGGCGGCAACGATGGCGCGCCGCGTGTGCGTTTCGTTCGCTCGAGAGAGGACATCTTGGACAGCATCGATGATGACACAATCCCAGAGTTCTCTCGGGACCGCGGAAGCGTCCGCGTACGATTCTTGGTCCTCCGAGGAACCTCGTTGAGGTCGCGCCCACGCGATAATTTCCAAGCAAATGTCCCAAAACCGATGCGGTCGAGCAATGTCGTTGTACAAATCCGAAATCGATTTCATGTTTTCGCGCAGATCATTTGCCGCTTGTTCGAGCTCTTGCACTAAGTTGTGATCTATTTGTTGACCTTGACCAACTTCGCCGGCAGCCATGGATTGCATGCGTTTGCTTTTCATTCGCAGCGCGTTTTCCAATCGCATTTGAAACTCCAACACTTTCGCTTTGCCTTCAATCTCTTCGATTTGTCTCGCGTCTCTTTTGAACGCGCCCGTCGCGGGATCTTTCGTCGTGCCGTACTGTAACGCCATGCGAAACAAACCCATGCGCTCTTCGAGAGACGGGTACAAACGATCAGCCACGTGTCTTTCTGCTAACGCGACGCATACATCCGCCGCCATGCCTTCTTGTCCGTAATCGCCATACAATCTTGTGAGCAGTTGCAAATGTTTCGCCTCTTCTCTCGTCGTCGGTTGCAAACTCAAATGTTTGTTCAACGCGCCGTACTCGCAAAGAAATGCCTCTAACGCGTGTGGTGGGAGTCTACAGACATCATCTAAGCGATCTAAAGCGATCAAGGTTTCCGCCGCGACTTGAATGACGTCGTCTTCTTCGGACTCGACGATTTTATCGAGAATGCGTCGAATGCCTGCTTCTCTGGCGTCTTTCGGAAGTGAAGCGCAAACGACCGCTAAGGAACCCGGGTGCAAATCTTGTTCTTGTTGTTGTTGTTGCTGCTGTTGAGTGCCCATCGTGTTAGCTCTTTGGTCGTCAGGAACAAACGTGTCGGAAGGTTTTCCGGTGACTAAGGATTTGATGGCCGTGGATATCAACGCGTAGCACTGAGCGAGACTCTGTTATTAAAATAGAAGAGATCATAAGGTCAGCAACACAGAAAGAGATAAAAAAAGGATGAGAAAGAACGTATCGAAATAATATCGCTCAGACTTAGATGTTCTGTAATTTTTTAATTCGCCACGGAAACGAGGCGGTAAGCCCCGCGCGTACGTTTCCAAGTTTGCGTATCCTCACCGCGATGATATGTTGAAAGAAAAAAGGAACGAAAGAAGCAAACAAAAACGTACCATATCAGGCTCGGCTTGCACTCTTCCACCCGTACTCGCGTCTGCTTTCCGCTGCTCTTCCATCCTGCGCAACGTCGCCGCTGCTGCTAAACTTAACGTGACCACTCCGTGGAACGCTCTCAAATCGACTAATTCAGCGCAAGCGCCATTCAAGTCGCCCGCTAACGGCGCCTGAGCGAACAATCGCAACGCTTCGCCGACAAAACCATCTCTCTTCTCCACGTCGCGAAGCGCTCGAGCCTCTCGCGCGCGTTGTAGGATATCCCTCGCGCGATAAAAAGTTCGAGAATCCGCGCCGAAAAAATCAGGCGCGCCGTATTGTAACATTTTTGAAAGTTGTTCGCTGCGCTTTTGCACGGCGCCGCCGAGCGCGTCGGAGGAGGGCGCCGCGTCGCCTCGAGAGGAGGACACAACACGTGCCATGAGCGATTCGATGAGCGCAGAAGCGACTTTAGCACCTTCCGGCGTCGAAATGAATCGTCGAATGGACATCTGTTTTTCGTTGGAAAAGGAGAAGATTTGAGTGAGTGTTAGTTAGCGCGACTCGAGCGGAAAAGAACATTTGTACGAACAAAGGAAGCAGGGCATCACACACACACACACACACAAATAAACAAACATATCGAAAAAGACGCTCAGTGGAAGGGCACCATATGTGTTCTAAACATGCGTCGAAACGTTCATCTGATTGACAGATTATATGATTGAATCATCAACGCGCCTCTTTCATCGTTTCTTTTTACGCGCGTGTGTGTTTTGAGCGGAAAGGAGAGAAAAACAAAAAGTAAAAAGGTATAAACGCGCACCTGTGTCAGCGTCACGCGCGTTTCGTGCGGCAAAGCCGCCGCGACGGACTCGAAATCGTCCGTTTCTGAACATAACTTCAACAAACAAATAGCCTGCGAAGCTCTCGAAACGAGCGCTAAGAGCGCATCCATCGAATTCTCTTCCTCCCTCGCAGCGTTGAGCGCTAATTTTCTCCTCTTTGCCGGCGTCAACTGACTCGACGTTCTCGGTTTCCTCGTCTGCAAATACTTTTCAATCGGTCGCAACCGCTGTTCGATGGTTTCTAAAGTCTCCGGTTCCACGGAAAGTTGTAAAATTAAATCGTCGCCGATAAACCGCGCCGCCGAGCGAAGCGCGTCCGAGGCGAATCGCAAAGGGGAGCGAGAGGTATCGTACCCGTATCTGTTGGAAGAGGACGCGTTCGCCGCTTCTGCCGTTTGCGATTCGCGAATGGCAATTGCTAATGGTCGCTCCCAGATCGCTTGAACCGCTCGCGCAACGTACAAATGAATCGCCTTGTGCGCGGACGAGAAGTGCAAACTCGGTTGCACGATGGCGCGACCCATGTTAAACGCCGCGGACGATCGTTCCAGATTTTTTACCACGGCATCGTCATTTTGTCCATTCGCACCTTTCGTACCATTCACGTCGGCATCTTCGCTATCCACTCTCGGTTCTCCGGTGAATCTCGGATCCTCGAACGCCCGTCTCGCGGCATCCCTAACGCTCGGCGGAATAGGCTCGGCGAATCCTAAATGCACCGCCGAAGCGATGGATAAAGTCAAACACATGATCGCCGCTTCAACTGGTCCATAACACGAGAAGAACTCTTCGATGTGTTCAGGAACTTTGTTTTGCAACAACGTCGCCAAAGTATCGATCGGTCGCGCTTTCTCAAACGTCACCACGCCACTGTTCGTCACGAGCGCAAACTTCCTGCGTTTGCTTCGAAACAAGCTTTGCTCGACGAGTTCGCTTCGTAACTTTGAGCCGGTAAATTGTTCGACGACTGAAGCTGGCGTGCCCTTTGGAAACGGTGGGTCTAAATCCCGTCGAATTCTAGAGGGCATCGGCAACTCACCGATAGCACCTACGTTTGCCGCGACGCGACCTTCTAAAATTGAGGGCTTTTGCACAACCTCTCGCAAACCCCTCGCCGGTCCGGTATTGCGCGGCGCCGTCATCGGCGGCGGGAGTTGCAAGTGCATGGGCAACATCGCGTCTCGCGTGGCTAAGAATAATTTACTAGACTCGTCGTGCGAGCTGCTGTCGGATAAGAGCAAAACACCGTTGTAGTAGTGCGCGGCTTCGACTTCGAGCGCGTTCGCCGAGGCGTCCAGTAAAGCTCGGGCGGAGGTTAATCCTCTCGCAGAAGAGCCGCCAGATGGGGGAGGATCGCGCGTCTCCACCACAGATAAACGCGTCGGAGTGACATATCTACTTCCACTGCTGTTCGACGATCCATTGCTAATACGGTGATACGACGATGGGTAATAACTTCCGTAGCTCGACGGCGACGGCAACGCGGTCAAATACACGCGTCGCCCGTCGGCGCACACGCCTACTAAAGTCACGCTCGCGGATTCCTGAGTGGAAACGATGGCAATGTGCACCAGCTTTCCTGCTTTCTTCTTCGCCTCTGTTGTTTGCGAACCTTGGCCGTACCGCCCACTCGAAGACGGACTCCTGTAATCGCCGTATCGAGGAGAGCCGTACCCGCCTCGAGAACCGCCGTACGACGGGGATCGGTTTTCAAACATCGAATTTCCACCCCCATTATACATCGATCGTCTCGAACCGTTCCCGTAATAACTACTGCCACTCGATATTCCTCTTCCAGCGAGTTGCGCGATATCATTCACCTCGACGACGCGTCTAGGTGCGTCCATTCCCTTGGCGCCTAAATCGTACACTCGCACGGCGCCGTTTTGCGAGCGGGTGTATAAAATATTCCGCTCCTCGTCGCATAAGATTTGCAACAACGGGTCTTCGACGCTGAACACGTTCAACGAATTCGGGATGTAATACGAAAACCCAGATGATGAAAATTTAACTTTTCTCACCCTCGGCTGGCCTCGGCTGAAAAAAGAGCTACTCGACCCCCCTCCGTTCGAAGCTAACGTCATGTCACCGCCACCGCCACCGTGATACTTCAGCTCGTACGCGTGCGAATCGTTCCCTGCTAAGAAAATCCTTCCTGTTCTCGAACATCCGCAAATTTGATTAAACACGATCGCATCCGTCGGGCACGAAAACGTCGTGTCGCGAATCAACAAAGGCGCGTTTACGTCAAACGCGATTTTCTTCTTCTTCCCTCGAGAGCCATTTAGTGCATCTCTTCTGTCACTTTTTCCATTCGTATTCGTATCCTCCTTACTCGCAGTGACGTGACTCACGTCTGAAACTATCCCTAACATCTTTATCTCCACCGTCGTGCACACGACTAAAATCTTCGCAATCTGACTTATAAAAACCCCTTCCCTGGGATCCGCTAACCCGACGCACACAATCGGTTGCCCGTTAAACTCCTCCGTCAACTCAATCGGCACGTCGTCGTCCACGTCAAACCGCCACAAGAACAAAGAATCATCCACAGTCGCCCACGCCCTGGATATCTCCGGAAAGCACCCGCAAAAGCACACCGACTCGCGAGTCTCGTACCTCTCCAAGACGATTTTCGGCAACGGCGCTTTCGTCAAATTCCTCAACTCCGAAGGCCACCCGGGTTGTTGCAACGAGTACGCCTCCCTCGGTGCCTCTCGTAACAGCTCCAGCAAATCAGACTGGTTCGTTTCGTTGGTCAGTTTCGTGATGTGTTTCGTCGCCGCGGCCAACGCTTCGCGCGTTTCTGTTTAAAATGTTGTTCAATTAAGTATTTGAGTACACACGTGTTGTGAGTACGAAAGACACGTTTCGGGAACGACGCAGGAGTGTCGCGGTACGACGCGCGAGAACGAGCGACAAAATCGACGCCTTTCCGTTTTGTCGCGACGAAAGAGACCAAAAGAGAGAGAGAAATACACGCGACGGAGCGTCTTCGTACACGCTTAAGTTTCTCGTCCGATTTTGCTTCCCCGCCGAAATCCTTTTCGCCGATCGAAATTCGTACGCGCGAAAGAAAGAAAGAAAGAAAGAACGATGAGGTATATTCTTCTCTCCTTCTTTCGAGCATTATTAATTCGTCGTCGTTATATATCGTCCTCATGAATTACGTGAAATCTGTCGTCTCCGCGAGTGTATCGCTCGGGCAGTTTTATCGGTATCTCGTTCGTATTCATCACGGGACTCCTCGACGCAGAGAACGACGCGTTCAAATTCCATTTCACGACGACGAAGAAGAAGTTAAAGAGAAACGAGAGGAGAGCAAAACGAGCGCTTCTTTGAACGCTCTCAAAAAAGGAGCACACATAAACGTACCGTCTGTGTCCGCTGCTCGAACGAACAAATCGTCGTTCGTATTATTCGAAGGCGAGAAAGGTAGTGCGCTCATGGTGCGTCGATGGTTCAAAACGCGCTCGCGGAGTTGAACTTTTGTGAGGTTTGAGAAAAACGTCTTTTTTTTAAGTCAAACATATTATATTATATGCACGCACTCATAACGGTACAGCGTGCGCTCTTTCAGAGTCCCTCACGCACGTGCACACTTGCGCAGGAAAGGTGTAAATTCGTTGGTAAAGAGATGCCACTACGAGTCTGCTCAAACTTGTTTGTGTGGCTCTCTTTGTAGTTATAGTCTCTTACAAATCTCTGATCACACAACGGCGGAGAAAGAATATGCGTGTAACAAAAAGAGAAGATATATCATGTTGAAAAGATGATATTGATCTCTCTCTCTCTTTCAATCAGGTAGGCTCTCGCTCTTTTCATCGTCGTCTCTCTCCTATCCTCGCCTTTGCGAGAGAACGAAGCGAGATAAGAGAGATCTCGCATGTCTGATCACGTTTCCTCATAAAAAGCTGCGCTTTCCCGTTGGGAGATGTACACTCGTAAAGACGGAGAAAACACACCTACTCTCTCTTTCTCTCTTTCAGAAGCAAGCAGGAGCACTCGCGAGAGGAAAAACCGTAAAGATGTCGTCGGAGCTCACGAGAGAAGAAGAGGACGCGAAACGCGACGCGGAGGAAACCATCGCGCGTTTAGATTCGATTTCGATTTTCCCCGACGACGGCGGCTCAGACTCCAATTTTAACGAGAAAGAAACGAGAACGAAAGAGGACGACGAAGCGTCGTCGTCCTCCTCCGACGACGATACAAACGACGACTTAGAGTGGGACCTCGGGTTTTTGGAAGCGCGAGAGGATGCAACCGCGTTACACGCTATCTATTTCCCCTCGAAAGTCGGCGGCGACCCTCAGTGGTTGGACCCTTCGGTAAACCCTAAACAGATGCACGAAGCGAACGCGACGAAGCGAAGGATGGATTTTCTACTGCAAATATACGCCGCGAANGACGATACGGAGGAGGACAGTTTGAACACGACGAACGCGTTTCACAGAACGATATACGTGTTCACATCCGTCGATGGGGATAAAGTGTTCGAGAAAGGAAAAGTAAGAGCGGTGCGCTCGCAACTGGCGAGAGCGAACGAATTTTACGGAACGACGCCGGCGCCGAGACGAGGCGTACGAGAGAGCGACGATTTAAGAGTGGAGGAGATGATTCGGGAGTTTGAGATGAAGAAAAGAGCGATAGAAACGAAGGTGAAGATGACTTTGAGTGGTGGTAATGGTAGTGAGAGTAAAGAGGAAGAGGAGGAGATGAAGACAAAGACGAAGAACGAGAACGAGAACACCGTCTATCCTGAATTTGAAATCGTCGTCGAACCGGAAAGCGACGCGGACGAAGCGAGTTGCTCGTCGATGGACTCAGAGGGAGTCGTTGCTGACACGAATGATGACGATGATAAGAAGACGAGCAATGCGAATACGAATAAGAAAAAAATGTTCCAAAGCATAGGCGACGAGGCGATCACCGAGACGGATTTGAAAGAAATCGCCTCCGGGGTCATCGACAGCGACGCGCAACGACTCGCCACGTTTTCGGTGAAACTTGCAAAATTTCCAGATCAAGTGCTGAGATATTGTCCAGCACAAAACGCAAAAGCCATGTGGCCGTCAAAATCACTCGCGCCGGACGATCGGAACATCCCGGACTGCCCGAGATGTCGCGGGAAAAGGAGGTTTGAGTTTCAGATTTTACCGACGATTGTTTCCTTCATCGTTCCGAAAGAGTCCGTGGAATTGAACGATTCGAGCTTGGATTTTGGGTCGATCGCGGTGTACACGTGTAGTAAATCGTGCGCTTTAGAGGGCGAGTACGCGGAAGAGTACGTGCTCGTTCATCCGCCGATGAATTCATAATAACGCCAAAAGCGTGTCTAATAATAGTAATAGTAATAGTAATAATAGTAATAACACATAATAGTAATATAAAGAATTCAACACTCGTGATGGTAATGATGATGATTATAGTAATATTTTCTCCCGTCATCCTCTCGCGTATTTTAGATTTTAGTAGGAAGTCTTCAAAAACGCCGTCGCGCACCTCACGCCTTTCATAGCGTTCGCCCACTGGTCGGCGGCGATGGAAACGACGAAACAGTTCCCACCGACTTTTTTTTGTTGCGCCTGCGTGCCACTTTTCGTCGTCAACGCCACTCCGGATATGCCTTGTACCGTGCCTCGGACGCACTCGACGAGCTCTTTTAAAGTCTTTTGAATGTTTACCGATTTCTCTCGCGGCAGCGGCGTCGGCGAGGCGTACGAGGCGGTTTCGAGCGCGGAGGATCTGGTTTCGAATTCATTGCACGGATCGTGAATGCCAACGATTTGTGCGAAATCGACTTTGTTGTTCGGCAAAGTGACAATCACAGAGCTCGGGCGTTTGCTTTTGCCGCAGCTTTTGTTGCTCCGCGTGTTCGTGGCGACGACGTTTTGCTCCGGAATGGCAAATCCGAGAAGCGTCGGATTTGACGAGGTGACCGTCGAACGCGTCGTTCGTCGTTCTCGTTTTTCGAGAGTCGCATTTAAAGCAGCTTGTCGCCTTAGCGGATTCTTCGTCGTTCTCGGTGGCGCTTCTCTGCTCGTCTTTAATGGTTTCTCCGCGTCTACCACATCGTCTTCGTCGCCTTCGACGTACTCTTCCGTGGCGGCGTTTTGCACCGAGCGCGCGGCGCCGCAGCCGCCGCCAAAGACAGTCATGGTCGTCGCGTACCCACTCGCGTACTCTGCGGTCCCATCGTCCTCTGAGAGCACCACGAGCTGTTCATCGCTGATCGGGTCCGTTTGCGTTTCTGCTTCGCGCGTTTGTTCGGATACAGATCTTTCGAGGGACGTCGCGTTGTCGTCTTCGTCGTTCACCGCGGTGATATCGACATCGTCGCTCTTGATGAAGTCGTTGTCGTCGTTGTAATCTTCGCACACGTTATTAAGCTCGTCTTCGTTGTTTAACACTTGTTCTAATAACGATTGCGAGTGATTGGTCGTGGTATTCCCGAACGCGACGAACGATCCTTCGTTGTCGCCCGCGACGGGCGAGGAGACGCCGAGCGCCGCCGCGCCGCTTTCGTGGTCTCCGTTCGTGTTCGCCAAGTCCATCTCTTGAACGCTCGCGGATAAAATCTTCTCCTTCAACGCCTCTCTTTCTTCGTCGCCGGGTCGTTTGTTTCGACTTCTCGGTCGTCCAATTGGTCCTCTCCCTTTCGTTTGCGTCGTCGCGTACACTCTCAATTCGCTCGGCGTTCCGTCTTTCCTTCGTAACGTCGCGTTCCAGTGGTTCTTCACCGCATTTTCCGTCCGTCCCGGTAACCCTTTCGCGATATCCGCCCACTTGTTTCCGAGCACTTTGTGTAACTCGATCAACTTTGACTCCTCTTTCGTCGACCACGACCCTCTGCGAATGTCCGGTCGTAAGTGGTTGTTCCATCGTTCGCGGCACTGTTTGCCGACTCTACCGTTCAGCGCTCTCGACACCGAGGACCATTTGCGAGTGCCGAATTGCGTGACCAAGCGAACCAACTCCTCGTCTTCCTCTTTGGACCATTGGCCTTTTATTTTCTCCACCGGTGGTGGTTTTGGTTTCTTTTTGCGCGTGATGGCAGCTTTCGACGATATCGAGGTTACGTGGTTCGTCGCTTTGTTCTCTCGGAGTCGTTGTTCTCGCCTGGCTTTCTTCACCTCTGGATCGAGCGGTTTACGACCGCGTTTTTTCTTCGTCGGCGTCTCTTCGTATTCCTCCAACAAACTTGCAGCGCTCTTGAGGAAGTTTTCTTCGAGATCGTAGTGAATTTCAGAGTCCGTGCTGTCTTCGTCCGTCGTGTCGCCGGTTGGCGGCGGCGGCGCGACCGTTCTCGTCGCCTCAGATTTTCTCTTGCGACCTCTTCCGTTGGGCTTCTTCGTCGACGGCGACGATTCGCCTTTCTCTTTCAACCCGCCTTTCTCGCGCAAAGGTATCGTCTTGACACCTTCGATAGTTGTTCGCGCAAACCCATCGCTGCCAAGAATGAACGATAAGGACTCTAACGATCGTTTCGTCGTTTTGAGTCTCGCTTTGGTCGATTTGATGAGCACGTTTGAGTCGCCGTCGCCCGTCGCGGCGAGAGCGAGTTCGCCGGCTTCCGTCGAACTCTTCTTGTATACCGGCTGATGCTTCGTAGTCTTCGAAGTCTTCGCCGGCTTCTTCGTCGTATTTTTTGTCCTCGTCTTCCCAACCTCCTCCTCTACTCTCACCGCGATCTCTTCGCTTCCCAACCCAAACAACGCCTCGTCGAGCGCGTCTAAAAAATCGTGCTCGCTCAAATCGCCTTGACCTTGGACGAGCGACTTCGCCAGCTCGCTTCTTCCTTCACCGTTTCCTGCCGCCTCCTCGTCACCAAGCATCATCCCGCTTCCCCTATCTGCTCCTCTTTCAGTTTGTTCCGAAGGCGCGACGATCGCGTTCAAACTCGCTCGAAAATGGTCGTCCGCGATGGAAAAGACGTTATCGCGCCAAAAGTCCACGCCATTGTTCACATCGTCCTCCATCCAATTCGCGCCGCCCTGTTTTCAATCGTAACAATACGAACCATAATAAAGGGAAAAAGAGTGCGCGAAAGAGTGAGTTTAAGAGAGCGTAAAAAATGTCATCGTCCGCGCTTAAAATCCTCTCTTCTTTTTTTTCTCGATCTGAGATTTTTGAAAGGACATTTGGATTGGCACATTGGGTGTCTCGAACCGACTTTGTCTCTCTCGCACATCCTCCGCGCTTTGAAGACGAAAGAAGAACAAACGCATACAAAACGATGATAATAGAATCGTATTACCTGTTGCGCGAATGAATGTCGTCGCACGACTGCCTCTCTTGCCATCGAGCGAGAGAGTTCGTTGTGTGATTCTTTTTTGAATGTGCGATGACGCGACTCCCCTTCGCTTCCCGGAAAGTCGGGTAAAGAGATGCCAAATTAAATATAAAATGCTTTGCTCGCCTTTCGCCTTCACAGACGCGCGAGAGAAGATATGAGACGCTCACTTTTTCTCGTCAATTCAGCTTTGCGCGCACATGTACTTCTTCGATGTGCACGTTTTAGATGTGCGTATAATATGTATGAGTTGTGAGGAGAGTAAACACTAATTCGGAATCGTATAACCGCCTTATAAAGAGGTGAAAATATCCAAGAATATCTGCCTTTTTGAGGCGACTTTTCAGGAAACTAAAAGACGTTTTTTTTTTTTAAAGCACATGTGTAATGCGTTTTTTTTGTTACCACTCATATCTGATGAGTAACGTAAACCCGATGTAGCCTCCTATAGGCGCCTATATAACGAAGAAGAAGAGGCGTGTAATAATACGTCATCGTCTCATCGAGAAGCAAGAGAGACGGTGTGTGGGAGAGGAGAGGACAGTTTTGTGTCCTCCGTGGTATGTTGAGTGAGAAGGTCGCAGAGGGATGAAACGAGGGGAAAAGCGACTGCTCGACTTCCTTTTTTTTTTTTGGAGATGAGATTTTTTCAAAATTCGTGGCGCTCAAAGCGCCTCTTGAACTTCCTTTTTTGTCAATACTGTGCGAAGAAGAGCGGCGCGTCTGTCTGCGTAGGAGTTTGTGAGGAGTTTGTTCTATACGAAGAAGAAGAAGAAGAAGAAGTGTGTAAACGTTTTGGTGTTGATGAAGTGATTGTTTGTAAAGAGTAATAACTTGAGTATCATGTGAAAATAAATATGTGTGCTATGCGTGCGTTTTTATTCCTCCTCCTCCGTCTCGGATTCGATGTCGCGCAGTTGTCGTTGTTGTTTTCCTCCTCCTTTCACCACCTTTGTGACGACGACGTGTTGTTGTTGTTGTTGTTGCTTCAACTCTGCTTCGACTCCTTTTTGCGCCGCCATGGCAACGACCGCCGCCGCTCGCTCGTATTCAGCCAATTTAATCTTCAACGCTTCTGTTTCTCTTCTGAGTTGGTCGACGTTGTCTTCGTCCTCCGCCATCGTCGCGCCCGCTAACGTCCGCTGACCAAACGCGCCTCGATCTCTCACCGGCGCGCCTAACAGCATTCGGTTGCCGCGTTGGTTAGAAGTGACGAGCTCACTCATCAACGCCAACGTTTCCGCCTCCGGACGCATCTTACTTTGGTCCGCGTCCGTGACGTTTGGTGAGACGTGGATAACTCTCGGCCAACCGACGACGGCTTGGCCACCAACCGTGACCCACACGACGTAACTCCCAGCTTTCGAAAACATCGATCGGAATTGGCCTCGGATTTGACTACCTCCGCCCGATGACTTCGACTGGATCTCCTCGAATCGCACATCTCTCGGTCCAGATGCACGAACTTCGAGCGTTTGCCATTCCTTCCAAACGGTAGCGTTGCCGAATCGGTCTCGAGCGTGCATTTTAATGGTGAGAAAATCACCCGCGCGAGCGTTGATTTGACCCACGTTCGGGGTGATACTCGAATTGGTATTGGAGGAAATGAACCCTTGGTCGTCGTGTGCGCCTTCGACGGTGGCAACGCAATGCGCCGCCGCCGCTTGACCAGGCGACACGCGAACTTCGATCGGCGCGCCTTTCACCGGGTCTCGTTTGTACCCGGACCAGACGTACAAGGTGTACCTACCCGCCACTCTCGCTTCGAATCGAACGTCGCACGATCCGTCTCCAGCTTCCACTGTTTCGATTTCCGCCGGTCCTGCGCCAGACGCTTCCACGCGGAACGGTAACGAATCAGGATACGCTTTCAAAACGTTGCCAAATTTGTCGCATCGTAAAATTCTCGCGATACCAACCATGCCGGCTTCCAAGTTGCGCAAGCCAGAAGCGTCGATTTGACATCTATTTGGATCCGCTTCCGCGGCTTCGCAGATACCATGCAGCGATCTTCTCGAGTCGTCAGCGACCAACTCGATCTCATACTTACCGGCGATGTCGACAAAGTACGAGACGACGTATGACCCGTCGCCTTGATCGAGAACAGAGCCTTCGGTATTGACAATCGTATCCTCGCGCCTTTCCACGCGTTTGTCTTCGGCTTTGATGATGGAAGTGACCACGCACTCAATCGGAGAGCCTCCCATGCGCAAGCGATTACCTCGGTGATCGCGCGCACGGATGATGAAGGAGGATCGTTTTCCAGCGACGCATTCGGTTCGACCAGAACCGGTGATTTCAGAGAGTGGTAAACAAATTTCAGCCGGTTTGACGTCGCACGTAAACGGAGAGCCGACTAACGGTTCGCCGTCCAGGTTGGCAAATAACGTGTGTCGACCAACTTCTGGCCATCGAACGACGGCGCGGTAACGGATTTTGTCCTTGGTTAACTTCAAAGGAATAATTGAAGAGACACCAGATGGAGATAATAATCGCGCGCAGACGGCTTCTTTACCGCCAACTTCTCGGTGCGAGGCGTCAAAGTCAGTCGATTGTAAGGTAAACGCGGTTTCCGCGCCGACGAAAAACATCGGTTTGGATTCCAAACATTTCAGCGTCAAGGCGTTGACTTTGCCGCGGAGGCACTCGATGACGCCGGTGTTGGACACGTCTTGCGATTTCGTACCCGCATCACCGGTGACGAAGGAGTTGAAGGACATGCGAACGGATTGCTCTGGCTTTTCACCTTTATCCGGCCAGCATTTTAAGTGCACGGTCCACTTACCGCTCTTAGGCAGCGTAAATCGTACCGAATACGTACCGTCCGCGTGATCTTCGACATTCGCATCAACTTCCAAACCTTCGTCGATGAAATCGTTTGATTTCAAGACAATCTCCACGTTGTCCCCGCCTTCCAGTCGAGCGTTGCCGAAGGAATCGTTCGCTAAGAAGATTGCGTGGGCGGGAGTGCCCGCGCGGACTTGCTTCTCTGCCAACGCGTCGCCTTTCAATACGGATGTCTTCGCGTCGATTTCGTTCGCGACGACTTGTAATACTTTCGGGAAGCCGGCGCAGATTTTTCCGTCGACCGTCGCGCGCATGGAGTACGAACCAGCTTTGGTAAGCGTACCCGAAAAGGCTTTTTCATTGACGTTAATTGCGCTCTTTTTCTTCTTCAAGTCCTTCTTCGAGGCTTCCCGTAAGAGTAAATCGCTCGCGCCGGCGCAATCCACGCGAACTTTTTGGTCCGCGTCAAACGAGCACGCGTTGCCGTAGGCATCAAAGGCGTCCAAGTACGCGTCAATTTCTCGACCGGCGACGGCGATTAATACTGCGCCGGCGCGTTCTTTGACGCCTTCAACTCTGGCTGAACATTTCGAACCATCCGCAGCGCCAGCGACTAAATCGAGTTTAATCGGCGCCCCCCGGATTGGCGATTCGGCTTTGCCGCCACGTTCCCACCATTTCTTTTGGTTGTCGGCGGTGAAAACGAGCAAAGTGTACGAGCCGCAGGCGGTTGCGCGGAATCGCGCAACCGCAGTTGGACCGTGCTTATCGTTTTTATCAAAGCTCTCGATTCTCCCGATATCTGCTTCAACCGTTCCTGGCCCGTCGCCGTCGGCGACGATCGCGAACGTGGACGTCAAATCTTCGTGTTTCGGCGGCGGCACAATGTTTCCGTGCTTATCCGCACAAATCATTGGGATTTCAACGACATCACCAGATCGCCAGACGTACTTCTTTAACGGCGTTTTAATAATCTCGTAGTTCTTTTCTTCATCCCCCGAGGCTTTCAATTTTTTCTTCCCGTCACTGGCGGTCGTGATTTCTTTCCTCGTAATGGCGAAATCGAGGACGACGCACGATTTCGGATCGACTTCACCTGGGACCACGATAATGCGCGCTTTTCGTTCTTGGCCGGCGCAAGTTATGGATAACTCGTGCGGCGATGCTTTCAAGCACGTGTATCGAATTGCGTACGACCCGTCGCGCAAATCTTCAACTTTCGCTTGGATGGGAATCTTCGAAGTTCGTTTGTTCGCGATATCCAACTCGTACACCGCGCAGTTGATTTTTGCGCCGCCTTTGAAGATGCGTTTGCCCGCTGGGTTCGTAGAAAGCATAATAAATTCGGCTTCAATTCCCGCCGTGGCTTTTTGCCATCCGTCGCCTTCCAACTTGGAAGACGCCAAGACGACGATGGCGCGATCCGCGGCGCGGTTGCGCAATTCGTCGTCCTTGACTAAGTTGCAAATTTGGTCAGCGTTAGCTGGCGGTAACGCAGCGATGATACCATCGGCGATGTCCATGTCGAGACCGTCAATAATTTTTGCCGCAATGTCCGGTTCCACGGCACCGGCGGCAAAGATGTTCGCAACCGCAGAAGATGGCATATTCTTGATCGCCGTTCGTACCGTTTCCATGTTGCTCGAAATGCTCGTAAGAATTTCGCCGGCTCTGAATGGATCCGCGGCGGCTAAGATTTGCGATGCGCGTTTGATGGCGTCCTCGTCGTCGGTTTCCAAGATGGCGCGAATAGCAGCCGAGGCATCGTCTAAAGACAGGTATTTCAAGCACGCCGCAGCCGCTTCCGGCGTCATCTTTAACAACATCGCAGCTCTTTTCGACTCCGACATGTTCGTCAAGATGCTCGCCGCAGTTTCGGGCGTCAACGCAGAAACGATATCAGCCGCGTCTTTCGGCGTCATGTTCCCAATCGCGTGCGCGGCAACCTTCGCGTCCATTGTTTCGAGACAGTCGATGCATGCCTTCTTCGATGTCACTTTTTGCTCGGCATCTTTTTGCTTGTGAACGTTGTTGCTTTCGTGCCATAACTTCAGCAAACAATCCGCGACGACGCCTCTCGACTTCGTCGTTTCGTGCTCGGCTTGCTTTTGGTTCGCCCAACTTGGACCGTATTTCGACAAACTTTCCAAAGAGGAAGAAAGCGTTTTCGGCGTCGCCTCTATCACGGACGCGTTGGCCAAGATTTCCATCCCTCGCTTCGGCGATAAGTTGTGCAAAATTTTCCCTGAATCTTTCGATTCCATGCGCGCATAGACTTTCGACCTCGTCGGTTCTGGCATGGAATACAACAACTCGCTCGCCGCGTGTGGGTCTAACGGTAATAGCGCTTGTAAACGCAAAGCGACTTCGTCTGGTTTCATGAGCGCCAACGCCGCGTTCAATTTCCTCGCGCCTTCCTGAGACGAGGCAAACATGGAAGACATCGCACTCGCGGATTGTTGCGGCGTCAATTTTGAGAAGATTTCTGCAGTTTTATCCGCGGTATATTGCATAAGAATTGCAGCTAAAGCCGACGGAGGTTTTACGCGTCGTAAAATGTCCATGACTTTATTTTCGTCTTCAATCATCTTCAGCGCTTCCACCGCGGATTGTGGATCTAAAGCGCCAACTAAGGAGCCGGAGGCTTCCAAAGACAAGTTTTCCAAAATATTCGCGCGGTCACCTCGTTTACAGGACGCGAAGACTCTTTTGGCATCGTCCAATTCCATTTGTGAAATAGCTTCTGCAAGTTTCTTCGGGTTCATGTTAGCGATGATTTGCGCGGCGCGTTCGGCGTCCATGGTCGCCAACACGGCACCCGCCGCCGCCGCCCGCATATCGGCGAGCGCTTGTGCGGCAACCTTGGGTGGGACACCTTCCAAAGATTTGGCCGCTCGAAGAGTGGCTGACTTGGACGGTTTTACACCGTTTGCGCCCCACCTGTGTTCTTTGATTTCACCAGATGAAGCCGCGTTGCCGCCGAGCGCTTCGCCGCTCAAATTCACCGGCGGCGGGGTGACCGCCCCAGTCGCAACCAAATTCTCCGCCAAATCTGCAATCTTCGTCCCAATACTCGTCGCTCTTAAAGCTTCGTCCAATCGTTCCGATTTCGGTTTCCCAGAAACCAACAACGTTGCATAATGTTTCGCAGCCAAGTCAATATCCGTCATCGCCATGACGCACAGTGCCGCCGCTGCAACTTCCGCGTTTGCCGGCGTCGATTGCAATTTCCACAATAAGTTCGATGCGACATCGGAATCCACTCTCGATAAAACCAAGGCGACTACTTCTGGGTCCACATCAGTCAAGTTTGGCATGGACGCTAAAAGCCTCGCCGCGTAATTTGCATCTAGAGCGCCAAAGGTTTCGCGCATCAAGTGCGGGTACACCTCCGAGAAACGAGCCATAATCTCTGCCGCTTTCTTCGGAGACATTGAACGTAAAATGTTCGCTCTCGCTTCCGCAGACGCGTCGGACAAGATATTTGCCGCATCTTGCGCCGTCATTCGCGTGAGTAACGTTGCTGCTGCCATGGGTGAGATTGCGTTCAAAATCTTTTCTCTTTCTTCAGCCGTCCCGGCGTATAACGCCGCCGACGCGTTATCTTCCTCCATCGCGACGAACGCCGCCGCCAAGGCGCGTTCGTCTTGCATGGCAGCCAATACGCTCGCCGCTTCTTCTGGCTCCATCATATCCAAGCACGCACCAGCCAAGTTTGGCTTCATTCCACAGAGCATCTCCGCCGCTGCCTCCAACGAAGGTTGGCTGCGCAACGCGTGTAACGCCGCTTCGGCTTGTTGCGCGGTAATTCTCGGTTCGTTACTGTTCGCACTCCCAAAGATGACTTGGTGTTCTGTGGAGCTCATCTCGTCGTCATCGTCGTTATCATCGGCCCAATCGAAGTAATCCGGAAATGGGCCGTGCGTATCTGTACCGTAAACGTAGCCAAATGCGTTATTCGCACGCACCGCCGAGGACGGCGCGCGTTCGCGAGCGTCGAGCATGAACTCGTCGTACGCTTCCTGGTTCGGGTCCCGCACGCGAACGACAAACGGGCAGCCGGGTAAGATGTCACCATCTAAAGTAACGCAAACCGAGTGGTTCCCGAGCTCGACCCAAAACAATTTAGACCAAAAGTGTCTCGATTCTGGATTGAACACCACGGGCGTATTAAACGCCAACCCTGACGGCGTGTGTACCGTGCACACAATGGCCTCGCGTCCGGACATGACTCGAGACGGATTCGCCGGCTGGACGAATAACGTTTGCGTGTCGTGTAGCTCTGGACGTTCCCCACCTACGCCGCGAACGACGCATTCGCCGGCAATTAAAACACCTAAAGATGGCGAGAGCGAGTACCTAGAAATTTTTTCCTTGACGCCGTTGACGCTTAAATGCACGTCGTGTCGAATCGGTTCGTCCATTTCAAATCGTAAAACGTACGTGCCGTCGCCGACATCTTCGACGTAACAGTCAACGTACCCATCGTGTTCGGTTTTGATCGTAGCTTCGACTAAATCACCGCCCATAGATCGCATGTTGCCAAAAACATCGGCAGCTTGGAGCATGAGCGTGGTTTCCGTGGCTGTCGTGGAGCGCGATAAAGCTTCGCCAGAAATGATGCACGCGTTGGCGTCCGCCGGACCAGCAACAACTTGGACGGTACGAGGCCATCCAGCGCAAGAGCTGTCGCCGACTAACGCGGAAACGCAGTAAGTACCCGCGTCCGTAAAGGTTGCTGAAAATGCACCGACATCGTCACCAGGCGCAAATGCAATCTCCGTCGGGCCTTTGCCATGAACAGCGATGCGTTCGCCGCCAGTCCATTGCGTTTTGTTCCCGTGCGCATCTCGAGGCAAGACGTAGACGTTGACTTTGTCGCCGGCAACGATTGTGGCCGGTAAGGAGGCATCGGAGTCGTGCTCGCCCAAGCGCTCTTCACCGGCTGATTCGTCGAGAGGATCGATTTGTAGCGCGATTCTCGCGACGCATGCCGCCGGGAAGGTTTGAGTAGACTCGCACTCCGCGACGAACGTCGCAACGAGTTCTGGATCGGCTTCTCCTAAGATGGCACCACCACCGGCGATGTCGTCGACGATATTCGTAGCATCGATGGCAACCGCAAGAACGTCGATTTCGTACACGCCGGATGCCGCCGCTCTCAAGCGCAACTCGCACGTTCCGTCGCCTAACTCTAACGCTTCGCAATCCACGACGGCGGGGCCTACAACTTCCGCGGCGAATCGGTTCAACCCGTTTTTCGCGCTTCGTCTCGTCGGATTTCCGTACCGATCGCGACGTTGAACGCGAACGATGCCGGGTTCACCGGCGAGCCATTGCACGAGCATTTTGGAGGCGTCCACGCGACATTCGGACGGTTCGCACCACGACGCTTCGCATACGCAGTTTAAAGTGCGACTGCTCGGATTTTTTGTCTGCAACGCGATGAACAAATCAACTTTACCAGCTTTCGTGCACACATACTCGAAATCGTACGTCCCGTCTTGATTATTCAGGAATGAAGCGGCGATCGGACTTTCTCCCGGGCACCTCGCTTCGACGTGAATCTTCTCTGCTGCGCCAAAGTTAATCGGATTCCCACCGTAATCTCTCGCGTGGAGTCGAAACTTAGCTGGTTCGCCGGCGATGCACCTCGTCGCACCTTCGCCAGAGACAACGCAGGCGGACAAGGAAATTTCCCGACCTTCGGCGATGACGCGAATGGGAGTTTTCGGAACGCGAATCCCATTGATCAAAACCGCAATGTGATGAACACCCGGATGAAGCCAACGAATTTTGGCCACGTATCGAGTCATATCTTTCGCGAGCGTACAGCGGAGCGACTCGGAGACGCCTGACGGTAAAGTTAAAACAACCGAAATCGCTTCTAAACCAGTCATTAAGCGTTTGTTAACTTCGAAACCGGCGCCAACGATGATTAAATCCGTCGTCGTCCCGCACTCTGCCGCGCCTCGCGCGTCAAGCGCTGGGTTCAGCGTAATATCGGCCTCTTCCGCGGTCAACGTACCAAAAGCGACGTGGAAGGCGATGCCGCCTTCAATCAATGGTTGGCCGTTGATACGGACGGATAAAATCCAACGACCGGCGACGGTGACACCGAACTCGAGAGCGTACGTGCCGTCGCCATGGTCGACCACGGAAGCACCACGAGCGTAAGCGCCGTTCGGACCTTCGAGCGCCAATTGCACATCATCTCCGCCTTGTACTCTCAAGTTGGCGTATTGATCCACCGCTCTTAACGTTAATCGGACTAAATCGCCCGTTTTCACGTCTTTCAAACCTTCCATAGATAAGAAACATCGATCCGGGTGCGTCGGTCCAGCGATGATTTGGACAACTCTCCAACATACCGGTAAACCGTCGCACAAGACTCGCAGCTCGAACGTACCAGCTCGAGTCATTTTTGACGTGAAATCGGTTTGACGCGACGTTGCCCCCGTGACATCAAAAGCGAAGAATTCCGGACCTTGAGCTTGCACTTGAATCACCTGGCCTTCCTCCCAGGACGTGTCGTTGCCGAATCGATCCCTCGCAGTGACGCAAACGAGAACGTTTTCTCCCGCTGGTGCAACCCAAGACGCTTTAGAGCCACCGTTTGTGTCGTAATCGTCGCCATTACGCTGACGCGCGCCAACGACGATCAAGTCGCAATTCTGAGGTTCCGCAACCGCGGCGACCAACGGGATTTCGAATACGCCTCTCGGTAAAGGGAAGAGCATCGTACCATCCGCGGCGTTGACTTTTTGCAACGATTTTGGCAACTCGCTGATGGATTGGCCGCCAGCAATAGCTACCGCCGTGCGCTCTTCGAAGGTGATTTTAGAGTTGCGCTCATCGTAACCTTTCTTTTGCGCAGATTTCACGGCGCCTGCTAACGCGTCGTCTCTTTCTAAAGCTTTGTTTGCGATTAAAATGCGCCTGGTTTTACCCTTGTCATCGATGATTGTTTTCGCGTGTTCATCGTACTCGGTCGTTTTCGCCTCGATGCGTTTTTGTCTTTCGGCTTTGGAATAAACGTCCTCACCTTCGTGACTTTCAACGCCCGGCAAGGCTTTCGTTTTGCCTTCTATGCGTCCGTAATGCATCAACTCTTCCGCTTCTTCGTTCATGAATGGCAGTAAAGGCGCATCGGCGACGTACACGCCCAAGTTGTACGTTCCAGCAACCGTCGCCGTGTATCTGATTTCACAGGTGCCGTTACCAAGTTCTAAGGACTCCACAGCCACTTCGGCGTTGTTCGGTCCAACGCCGTAGCCATACAAAGGCGCTAAACCTTCACGTCGCGGGACCCTGTTACCAAATCGATCGACACGCGTAACCGTAAACGCAAGTTGTTGCCCAGCAATCCATCTCGTGTGCGTAGCGCCATCCACTCGGCACTTGGCGTAATCGACTCTCCCCGGAACGCAATTCGCGCGAAAAGTTGCTGCTTCTGAACCGAGGAAGAGCGACAGTTCAAACGGACCGGCACGTTCGACGACGTATGCTGCCTCGTAAGTCCCGTCGCCTAAATCGAATACTTTACCTCTCGTGGTATCGCCACCACTTCGGATGGCCAAACCTAATAAAGCGCCTCCGGTGAATAATCGGTTGCCTCTCGCGTCTCTCGCCTCGATCAAAATCGTCGCCTTCTCACCGGCAACTGCACCTTGCAGACCCGGACCGGAGAGACGGCACATTGGCAAGCTCAAGTTCTGCGCTTCGACGTCGACAATTAGCGGCGATCCGACGATGGGCTCACCATTAATCGTAGCTACGATTTCGTGACGCCCAACTTCCCACCACCTCGCGGAGGCTTTGTAGCGAGCGCCTCTCTCGGCAAAAGAAACGGCCAACGTGTGCGAAGCACCAGAAGGGGCGATTAAATGCACGGAACACGCTTCTTTCCCAGACATGCCTCTCCCAGTCGCTTCAAATTCCAAAGACTGGACGTAAATGTCTCGCAACGAGCCGCACGTATCAATAACGACGTTGTCGTTATTATTCCCCGCGCCAATCAACCCGGCGACGCGATCGACATGTTTCGAATGCTCCACACCCGGTGCAGCGCGTAAAATACACCCAGATGCTGAAACTGGACCGTAAGTAGCAATCAATTCGACCGTGGATTCTTTCGCGACTTTCCCGTTGATTACAGCAGAACACGTGTACCTCCCCGCCGTGGGGACTACAAACTCCGCTGTGTACGAACCATCGCCGTGGTCGTGGACGTCCAAACACGTCGATTTGTTCCCACCCGAAGAAATAATGCTCAAATCGACGCGATCGCCACCCCCGTGACAATTGTTCCCATACTTGTCTTCGGTTTGCACCGTAAGCCTGGAGACGTGGCCGGCCAAGACGCCGGCTAACGCATCCCCACGCAACGTCGCTCGTCCAGTCACGCACGGTCCAGGGAACACATGCAATGCCAACGGAGATGCGGCGATGGGAATACCATCGACGGCAACGTGGACGACGTAGCTTCCAGCTCTCGGGCAAATCGTTCGCAAAATGACGCGACCGCCGCGCATGTCCGCGACTTCAAACGCTCTTTCTTGAGGTAAATGCGCCGGACCGGATGCAGATACCGTCACCGTTTCGCCTTTGAAGACAGTTGGGTTCCCGTATCGATCGCACGCATCAACCAGTGCGGTGACTTCTTCACCAGCCATTGCGGCGCAAACGAGCGGAGACTTTTTACTCTTATCTCCTTTCGCGCCGTTGAATCCGTTGTCCAATTTGAAGCCTTTCGTCGAAGATGTCAAGGTTTGCAACACGGCTTTACAACCGGCGTGCGAGAGTTTTCCAGTCACCATTGCCGCTTCAAAGGGAGTCGTGGGAATGATTTCATTCGTATCCACGCACGAAACAGTGATGGTATACACTCCGGTGGTGTTCGTTTCGAGTTCAAACTCGATTCGACCATCCGGCATCGGCAAACGTTTGTTGCTCGCCTTGACCGTCCCGGGGCCGACGCAACGAACCTTGAAGTCCAAGACGCAATCGTTCGCGTCGATTTTGTTACCGTAGGCGTCAACGAGCTGCAAGCGCAACAGCCCGCCTTCGCCGGCTTTCCACTCGTCTAACCCTGACTTATCAAGAGTAGATTTGAGCACGTCGCAGTCACCGGCATAGCACGTGGAATCGTAAATGGCCTCTTCGGAGTTGCCGAGGACAACAACTTCAATCGGACCAGCGGTTTTGGAAACGTAAATGATTTCGTAATCACCATTACCTCTGTCTTTAATCTCACCTTCGATGGGTTCCATTTGGGACGCGAGCTTTGAATCAGCCGGTCGCGTGAAAACGGAGAGTTGCGCGCCGCCGTGGGGGATGCGCGAACCGCCCTTTTCTCTCGCTTCGATGACAATCTTCGCCGGAATGCCCGCAATGCATTGATATTCAGCAAACTTCACCGTGCATTGCGGTAAGCATAATGTCGAGCGGTTCAAGATGCGATCTTTCAAGTCGCGTCTTTTCAAGTGCTTCATTATGTTTTGAATCATTTGCTCCGGCATCAAAGAAACGAAGGAAATAGCAAAGTTTGGATCGATGTCTTCGATCAAAGCTGCCGCAGCTTCCGGAGATAAACCAGCCGCATATAAAGCAACGGCGTTAGCCAATGACGATTCAGAGTCCAAATCGCCACCTTTAAGATTACGTAACATTTTAGTCACCTCATCCGGCGACATGCCGCGCAACGCGCGACACGCGTCCTCCGCAGAAAGCTTTCCCAAAATATCGTGTGCGTTCATCAAACCTTCGCAAGCTTTACCCAAAGCTTCCAAAGGGTCGATGAGCGCCAAAATCTCTGCAATAAAAAACTGGAACATTCCGGACAAGTCGCAGTTACTATCGGGTTGTAAAGAAATCGAAATGGCTTCTGCAGCCAGCACCGGGTCTAACAAGTTGGCCGCATTCGCCGCCAGCTCGTGACCTTTATGCTTGCACACTTGGCAAAAGGCGCGTTCGACGGTCGATGAATCTTGATCTTTGAGCAAATCTGCGAGCTCTTCCGGTGTCATTTCCAACGCTAATCGACCAAAGGATTTGTTATCCAATAAGAAGGGCAACGCCACGATGCGTTGATCTTCTCGACAGCATCGGAAAAAACTCAACGCGTGATTCGAGTTCGTCTCGTCTTTGGTTTGCATGACCCCCCCGGTATCGTCCGCTAAAAGTAAGGCATATACGACAACTGCGACGTCTTCGCCGTCGGCATCGTCAAAGCCAGCTTCATACAGCGCACATCCGCCTTTACAGGATATGTCTATCATCACCGGCGCTAAATTTTCTAAGCGTTCTAAAGCGTTTTGTCGTCTAGTTTGTCGTTCGTGGGCCGGCAAGGAAGGATCCGAAAGCCAAGCGTTGGAACACCCGGCAATTAAATCGATCCAGTTCCAACCGTCTCCACTCGTAGACTCGCTAAATCCAGCTTCTCTGCGCATAGTTTCAATCATCTCTAACATTTCCGCGCGCTCTTTCACGTCCAGAGTTCGCATGGCTTTTGGTACGAGCCTCGGCGGTAATCGTGCTAGAATACCAGCTTTATCCTTTTTATCTTTACATTTTCCGACGACATCGGCGATATCGATGTCTTCGCATAGCTTCTCCAAGTTCCCACGGTCTAAGTTTTTTAAAAGCGGTCCTAAATCTCCCGGGCTTAATTGCTTCAAAGCGTCGAGGAATTTGGCGTTGTCTTCCGGATCCGCGTTGGCTAAGATTTTTGCCAAGTCTTCCGTACTCATAGCGAGGAGAACGTCTGTTGGGTCACGCATAGCACCTAAAATATCCGCTGCATCTTTCGGAGGAAGTTCGGAGAGAATTTCAGCGCAAGTTCCAGGCATGACGCCACTCAACATTCTCGCGACGTTTTCCACGTCTTGGCCTTGGATGGCGTCCGCGGCGTCCTTCGGAGACAAGTTCGAAAGCGCTTGCGCGGCGCCTTCCGGAAGAAGGTTCGGTAACATGTCCGCAATCTCTCTGGCAGAGAGGTTCTCGGGAATTTGCGGCAACGACAGGAGGATTTCGACGTTATATGGCGACCCGATGATAGCTTCTTGGCTTAAATTGACCGAAATCGTGTGCATGCCGACTTGCGTCCAGCGGTACGTGCCGGTATACACGCCGTTCTCGAACGTCAATTTCACCTCGGCAACTTCACCAGATGGTAACAGAATTCGAGTAGTCATAGCTTCCGTGCCGTTAAATCTGCGACCGACTGAAGTATCGTTCACGGTTCCGTTGCCGGCATGGTTCGGGTAAATCGTAATCGTGCCGTTTTCGAAGCAAACGACGCCACCTAAATTATCCGAGCCGAGTCCAACGAACGAACATTCTTGCGCTATAACTGGACCGTATTCTGCTAAAATCGATTGAACGTCCGAACGACCAGTTTGGCCATTGACGACTAATTGACAATCCCACATTCCCGGTTGGTCCAGTTTGAATTCGCACCCATACGTGCCGTCGGAATGGTCTACAACTTTCGCCGTCACGACAGATCGTCCATCCGGCGAAACTAAAGTCATGTCTAACACGTCGCCACCAGTAGCTCTCAAGTTGCCAAACTTATCCGCGGCGTGAATGGTGAGATGGCTCGGTCGTCCGACGCGAACGCCAGCGGCCGCTTCGCCAAATACCATGCACTTACTCGGATCTGTTGCTCCCGGAACCACAATAAGAATGCGCGGGTACCCGGCTAACGGTTCCTCGGCAGCATCGGCAGAAAGCAAGTACGAACCTGCGGTTTGAAAACTCGCCGATAAGGTAGCTTCAGCTCTGGGACCTCCGCGATTTTCAAAGTGGTACTCTTCGTCGTCCATGACGGCGGTGAAAAAAATCGACTGATCGCTCGTAAACGACGTCGCGTTGCCGTAGATATCTTTCGGGGAAACGTTCGCGATGACTTCATCGCCCGCAACGGCGACTAAGGCGTCGCTGTCGGGAGAGGCGAGTTGTGCACCATAAATTGAAGTTACGCACGCAGATCCCGCGGCAATGCTTGGCGTGACGACAATTTCAAAAGGCGCGCCCGGTAACGAATCCATGTGTTCACCTCCCGAAACGGAGACAAAGTATCGACCGATAATCGTACACTTGACAACGACGTCTGATCGACCGTAAGAACCGTCGATGACGTCGCATTTCGCTAAACCTGGGCCGTCGATGGTACACCGAAACGCCAATTGACCTTGCCTCGAAGGGCAATCGTTCCCGTACGCGTCTCTTCTTTGAATAGTCACTCGACCTTCTTTACCGACGATTAAATCGAGATTCGAGTCCCCGAGTAAGACGCACGATTGAATCACCGCCACATTTGGTTCGCAAATAGCTTTCATGTTTAATTCTTCTTCGCCTAAAGCAACGACGAGTTCGAAATTTCCAGCTACTTTGCACACGTACGACGCTTCGTAGGAACCGTTCCCGAAATCAATAATCTCGCCTCGGAATCGCTCGTCGTTTCCAGCTTTTGTTTTACACTTGAGGGAGACCTCCAAGTCAAACCCGCCTTCTCGTAAGCGGTTGCCTCTTTGATCTCTCGTTTCGATGATGAACGTGGCTCGTTCGCCGGCGATGCACTTGTGCGCGCCCGGGCCGGTGATTTGCGAGGCGGCCAAGCACGCAACCTCCGGGGCAACTTGTACCGCATGCGGCGCACCAGGTAACGAACGACCGTCTAACGTAACCGAAACCCAATTTTCGCCAACTTCTGGCCAGCAGATGGTTCCAACGGCTTCAATCGACCCTGGTTGACACTCGATGGGAATGCCGACGGAAACGCCCGACGGGGCCGTGAGTTTCACTTGGAACCCTTCCGCACCGGAAAACTGGCGTCCATCTTCCGGTCGAGCAATGCGCACGCGAACAGGGGCATATCCACCACACGGCTGCGTACCTTGCGGCAAATCCAAAATCAAATCTGTCGCCGTCAACGGTCCGTGTGAGACAACGAGTTTGTGCACTTCGTTGCTCAAACGTCCGTTGTATGCGCATCGAAGCATCCATACACCCGCGGAAGGGCAGGAAAAGTCGAGCAAATACGACCCATCACCATGATCGGTTACTTTACAGCTCGCACGTTCGTTCGTTTCCGTGTGCACGACGACCGCTTCGACATCGTCCCCTCCTCGGGCGCGCGGATTGCCGAATCGATCGATAACTCGGACGTTAATTTTACAGTTTCTGTTCACCATCAATCGCAACGAGCGGTTACCCGGAACCAACGTATCTGTCGCTTCCACGCCGCCGTCGACGTTTTCAAAACGTAACTGTCCTTGCATTGGCGCTTGTTGGATTTCGTTGTTTTGACCTTCGCCTCTGTACACAAAAGCGCTGTCGGCGTTGTAATCGTATCCGAGCGCTCCGGTTTGAATTTTATTATTCTCATCACTGTTTACACGAACATCATCTTCGCTGGAATACATAGATTCTTTATCTTCCTGGTAGTCATCATCATCATCATCATCATCATCACCGTACGAAACGTTCGCTTTCTTCGACCTCTTCTTCGCCGTCGAGTACGCTCGCGCTCCGCCGACGTCCGAGGACGCCGTCGGATCCGACCCTCTCTGCGGCGGCGACAGATCCTCCGAAACCGACGGCACAAAACTTTCTTCAAATTCTTCTTCTTCGAGGACAGATTCCAGTTCCGCGTTCATGTCTTGCTCTCGTCTCTTTTTCTTCCTTCCTTCCGCGACGTCGTCTTCGTCAAAATCGCTCAAATTCGCGATCGACGCGTCGCTCGAAATTTCCGAAAACGCCACCCCTTCCGCCACCGGTATCGCTCGCACCGAAAATTGCACGTGCGTCAGTTGCACCGTCTTCTCTCCTTTCCCGGTTTTTAAAGGGACCGTCTTCGTGATTTCCTTCCCTGGTTGGAGGCAAAAATCCATCAGATCGATTTTGCTTTCCGCGTACACTCGCGTTTTCGTCTTGGACATGATTTCCTTCACGGTGAGCAACATCGGTTTACTCTCGTACTCTCCCGTTCTCGGATTGACGAACAGAGAGGTGGAAATACTCAACACTTCGTCGTTGAAGTCGCACTCGCCGTTCGACGCGTCCACGATTTGTGTCTTCGCAACTTTCGAGCCTCGTTTGAGGAGCAATTGCGTTCGTTTCGTGCCGGGGAGGAGATTGTACACCGAGCGAACAGTCACCTGGAATTCGTACTTGTCCGCTTTCCATCCTTTGGATTTCATCACGAGTTTACTGCTGCTCGTGGGACCAGTGTTACCACCGGTGCCTTTACGAGAGAACATCTTTTTGTTGTGTGTTTGTCGAAGGATGCGATGTAGGCGTGCGTACTCTACACAAAGCTCTTGCGCGTCCTTTCCAAACAAAAATGTGCAGGAAAAGAGGCCGCGCTTTGTTCTTTTTTCGCTCGTGGCAGAGAGAGATAATTTTTTTTTGCTTAGGGTTTCAAACCCTATTTTAGAACCCTAAACTTTTGTTTTGTTGCTGAGCTGGCATTTTTAGTAAATATCTGAATTAGGTCAACACAGATCCCTCGTCACAGAGAGAGACGCGCGAACGAACGAACGAACGAACGAACGAACGAGCGAACGAAACAAACAAACATGCAAAGATTCATAAACACATTCTGCGGCGGCAGTCACCAAGAAAACGCGAGAAAATATCAACGAGAACCAAAGTCTCCCTCGAACGCATCCATCGGGAAAGGTTCGTTTTTCATGTGCCTGGACGAAGCCT
>JGI20151J14362_10000444_pt1 | contig 30362 bp, 17 predicted proteins | sample COG_01_FD_14362 | JGI IMG/M metagenome (IMG submission 14362)
GGTGAGCCGGTGCGGAACTCGTTCTTCTTCAGCGTGAGGAACAGCCAGGGGACGGTGGAGAACGCGGGGTGTCCGGTGTGACGGGAAGGTGTAGAACGACGTGAATGACGACGTCACGTCTCGTTGATGGCAACTAATGAGCTTTGACTAATTTCATTCTAAAAGTAGTGGGTCGGGGACCAATCACTCAGCCATGGCGACTGGAGCGTGCTTAGGTGCCCTGTTGACGGGCCTGCCGTTGTCCGGCGCGCCCATTCCCGCCGCAGCCTCCGCGTCCCTCTGCTCGTGGGGCTTCGGCCCGGTGACCACCCTCTTCTTGTCCCTCTTGAACTGCTTCGTCTTTTGATGCCGGGCGAGAGCCTCCGCGCTCTCGAAGTGACGCCCGGTGTACATGCAGTAGAACTGCCCACCGCCCGGAAGATCCTCGTTGAAGGGTTGGCTCGGGTCGCCCTTGATCATCGCCTCGTAGCTCGAGATCTCCCTCGCCCTCCCCGGTTGCTTCCCCTCGCTCTGGTCCTTCAGGTGCCGGTGCACAGCCTTGTAAATCACGTCGGCGTGGGGGAGCTCGAACTTGGCGCGCTTGACGGTCTTGCACGCGTACCCGCGGTTCTTCTGCTTGGAGGTCTTCTTGCCTCCGCCGGTGGGACACCTACCCATGGTGAAAAGGTCCTTAGATTCTACACCTGTCGCGACGCGCGGGCGACAATGGCGTCTCGGCACGCCGCAAAAAAATATTTTACTCTAGGAGCCGCCGACTTTTTACTTGGGTCGTTCGTTGAGGCTTTTCTTGAGTCAATTCTTGAGTCAATTCATCGAATTTTACTGAAACAAAGCTACAGATGTTCTCCCACATCGGGCCCACCGCCGGGTCCGCACCCTCCCACCCCAGCCGGCTCTCTCCGCGCCGGCACCTCCCGCGCCGCTACCATATATATACGCGAGTGCATGCAATGCACGAGTTACGGCTTGACCACGATCGCGTCGCGCCCGGGCCCGACGCCGAGGTACCTGCACTCCACGCCGGTGAGCTCCTCGATCTTCTCCACGTACGCCTTGCAGTTCGCCGGGAGCTCGTCCCACTCGCGCATTCCGGAGATGTCCTCCTCCCATCCGGGGACGGTCTCGTAGACGCACGTCACCTTCTCGAGCTCCTCGATGGAGGAAGGGAAGGCGGTGGTGACCGTGCCGTCGCCGAGCGTGTACTTCGTGGCGATCTTCAGCTCGGGAAGGCCGGAGAGCACGTCGAGCTTGGTCAGGTTGAGATGCGTGAAACCGTTGATGGTGGACGCGTAGTTGAGGGCGACGATGTCGAGCCAGCCGATGCGCCTGGGCCGCCCGGTGGTGGTGCCGTACTCGAAACCCTGCTCGCGCAAGTCCTCCGCGAGCTGGCCGTCGAGCTCGGTGGGGTAAGGGCCCGCGCCCACGCGGGTAGTGTACGCCTTGGCGACGCCGATTACAGTTTCAAACTTGTTGGGCGCCAGCCCTAAGCCGCTGCACACGCCGCCGAGTGACGGGTTGGAGGATGTGACGAACGGGTAGGTGCCAAAGTCGAGGTCGAGCATCGTGGCGTTGGCGCCCTCGACGAGGACACGTTTGCCGGACTTGTGTTCGCTGTTGATGAGCTCCACGGTGTCGGCGATGTGCGGCATGATGCGCTCGGCGTACTTTTTATAAGCCTCGAGCTCAGCCTCGACGTCGTACTCGAAATCGTCGAAGCGCGCGGCGGCGTCCGCGGCGAGGGTCCTGAGCTTGACGGCGAACGTCTCCATGTTCTTGATGTCACCGACGCGGATGCCGTTGCGCGTCGCCTTGGACGCGTACGCCGGGCCGATGCCGCGCTTGGTGGTGCCAATCTTGTTCCCGGAGAGTTCGGCTTCGCGAAGGCCGTCAATCTCCTTGTGGAGGTCGAACAGCATGTGCGCTCGGTCGGAGATGACGAGCCTGGACGCGTCGATCTTGACCCCCGCCTTCTCGAGGGTATCGATCTCCTCGAACATGCCGGGGAGGTGGACCACCACGCCGTTGCCCACGACGCACTTGGCCTTCTCGTTGAGGATGCCGGATGGCACGAGGTGGAGGGCGTACTTTTTGCCCTCGTCGTCGTAGATGGTGTGGCCGGCGTTGGCGCCGCCCTGGCACCGGGCGACGATGTCGTACTCCTGTTGGGATTAGTAACGAGTGGTGTTCGTGAGTTTACTGGTCATCCGTGCTCACGGATCGCGGTCTTGTTTGCGATGTTTGGCGCAAAAGGGCGGGAAGGCGCGATGGGGGGCATCACGAGGAAAGCCCCGGGGTTTAGGTTTAGTGGTCGCGATTGGCGCGCGATCGCGCACCTGGGCGAGGATGTCGACGAGCTTCCCCTTGCCCTCGTCTCCCCACTGGGAGCCGAGGATGGCGCAGACGGAGCCGAGGGAGTTCCACTCGGCCTCATGCTTCTTCGGGGAAGCCTTAGCCTCGGCGGTAGCCTTGGCGACGACGCGGCGGGCGACGCGGGCGCGGCTGGAGGCGGACTGCCTGTTCAGCCATGACACACGACGCGGCGCGACGACGGCGGCGGACGAGAGTGCGACGGCGCTCATCTGTCCTGAGTTTCGGTGCGTACGGTGCCTACTAGCCTACCGCTACGCTTCCAAGCGTTGCGTTGTCGAACGACGCGCCTTGCGGTGCGGGGTCGACGCGCGAGAGCGAGAGGGCCCTTGCGCAAGCCTCAAACCGAAGAGGTTGCCCAGAGAGGCGCCGAGTCGGACTGGATTTTTTTGGTTGGATGAGTGCAACCGACCAATCCCGTTTCTGATGACTATGAATGCATACGTATTCAAATAAATGTCCGACCGTATTCGAACCCAGCCGCCACCGTTCCAAGCCCTCGCCAGTGATCCGCCCGGCGAGAGCGAGGCTCCCGCGTTTTGCTCGTGGCTCCTTTGCCAAACTTTGCCAAATTCAGCTCAGAAGCCACGGCGCGGACGGCGCGTGTCCGTCCCGCGGCCGTTCAACGGCGATTTCGACGGTACGAACCTTGTTGAATTCACCCATCGCATCCCTCGACGCCGATACGACGCCGAGGCGGTCCCGGTTTGCGGAACTCGCGCGCGCATTGCCGGGCGAAGCGCGTCGGTGCCCGTGCCCACCGACCGGGTTGCCCACCCCGCTTCGTCGGACGACGCCGCGCGCGCCCACGCGCGTCGGGACCGCTCACATCCCTTCCCGTCGCGCGCGGTCGCCCGTATCGATCGTCATCCGCGCTTCCCCGCGAGTATCCCCCGTCTCACCGGCCCCGCCCCCCCCGCATTCTCCCAGGCGTGAGACGTTCGCCGAGACGAAAATCGTCGCTGTCAGCGGAGTTTCCAAGGATTTAATCATCCTAATCGGCACAGGCGCGGGGCCATGTCGTCGACGCCGCCGATGACCCACCCGGTTCGGCCGGGTCTCGACGACATACCTATGGAACCACCCGCGGCGCCCAGGAAGAAACAACCCACGCGACGCCGGGTGGTGGAGGACACGGACGCTGGGGGGCATTTACTCACGACGCCGACGTCGACTCGGAGAAAGTTGTCGTTTGGCGACGGGGACGAGTTCGACTCGCCGGATGGTGGTGGAGTGCAGGGTTTAGGCGCGGGTGGGGTTGGGACGACGCCGGCGTCGCCGCCGATGACGCGGGGCAGGGCGAGCGGGGGTAAGGAGCCGAAGACCCCGCCGGTGTCCAAGATCAAGTCCATGCCTAGGTAACATAGGACGTCACGACAATGTACGTTGAGTTTAGCGCTAAGACACTTATAGAGAGGCTACCGCTACGTTAGGCTAGTCCACGAGGCCCGCGGGGAGCGCACGCCCGATCCGTCGCCTCGTCACGCTGTCCGGCAGCGCGCATTCACCCCCGTTGGTCCCGAACACCGCGAGCCTGTGCTTGGCCACCGTCCTATACACGAAATCGCGGATACACCGAGGGATGACGACGGCGAGGTAGAGCGCCGACCACGGCATCCCGAGCGCCAGGAACGTCCTCAGCACCGCCGTGGACCTCACGTACCCGACCGCCTTACCCTTCGCGGACACCTCGACGACCGCGATGGTGCTCAGGTCCGTCGGCATCCCGCATCGTCGCAGCAGCGCGCGCCCCGCGTCGCTCTGCTGCGTCTCGAAGTACACCGCGCCGTGGGCGTCGAGCGCGGAGACAAGCCGCGCGTACCCGCTGCACAGCGCGCAGTCGCCGTCGATGAGAGCGACGAGCGTGGACGAGGACGACGTCTGCGCCGGGTCGTCCCGCCGGGTCATCCCACTCGTCGTCCAGACGGCGCGGGGTCACTCTGAGAAGATTTTGTGACAGTGTGGAAAGAGCTCTCGGTTGAAGACTAAGTTGTGAATTACAATCGGCGCTCCTCGTTGCATTGCCACGGATCCGGAGCGCCTCGCTAAGCTAATGGTATCTTGCGTGAAAGAATGTTTGTTGTTTGTCGTCATTGTCGTCATCAGTCGTTCGTCGCGCACAGCAGCGCGACGCCCTGAAGCACCCAAAAGTCCGAATCCGTTCCCGGCCGAATGGGCAAACCGACGCAGACGACAAAGTTCGTAGACTGGCCCGTGGTGGACAAAATCCCCGCGCGCACGCTCGTCTTGTACAGCGGGCACTGGTACTCCTTCGGGTCCGCGGGCGCCAGTAAAGGCGGGGGATAGTACCCCATCACCGGGACGAAGTGGACCACGGGCAGGTCCGAGATCATCACCCCCGGGTCGCTCTCGTCAAGGTACTTCATCGTACGGTTCCACTTGGCGTTGTCGACGAAGAGGCCGTCGATGAGGACGCCGTCCTCGGGAGCCTCGACGATGTCCTCGGCGACCTCCTTGCCCTCGAGCACGTGGAAGTTGAAGTTGAGGGCGTCGATGGGCTGCTGGTACTTCCGCGCGTGCTCCTGCAGCACGCCGGTCATGAACCCTTGGGGGAAGAAAAAGCCGGCGAGCCAGTACGACTTGGGGTTACCCTTCGTGAGCCAGGTGCGCATGAAGTCGATGCGCTTGTGGTAGTCGTCGATCCACCCGCCCAACGGCTTGAGGGACGGGTAGGCAACCTTCTCCCACAGCCCGGGAACCTTGTTGTTCAAAAAGTCGGTGTACATCTGCTCCAACTCGCCCGTCATCACCACCACGCCCTTGATCGCCTTTTGAAGTTCCTTCAGCGTTAAAAGGACCCGCTTGGTCAGCCTGTTGAAGCGCTCAATCTCCTGCTCGAGCACCACGGAGAGCGACTTGAGCTGCCCGGTGGCCGTCCGGTCGAACAAACCGGGGCAAGCGTCGTCCAGGTCGAGCGGGGGCGCGATGTTGGACTCGATCTCAGCCGCCAGCGCCGCGACCAACTCATCCGGTGATTTACCCCCCTCCGCCGACGTCGCCCTGGGTTGGATGGAGAGGATGGTGTCCATCATCTTTCGGGTCTCCTGCAGCTGGAAGGTGATGTTGGCGTTGGGGTGCATCCCGAACACCTCGGGCGCCTCCGTCAGCGGGAGCTTCTCGAGGTAATCGCGGAAGGAGAACAGGTCACCCTCGGGCGGCGCGTAGTAGGTGCCGGATGGGGTGAACCTGTAGGAGTCGTCAAGGATGTCTGGGAGGTAGTACTTCTTCAAGATGGACATGAGGCACCTGCGGTCGAGGTCGTCGGTGACGCGTCCTCCGTAGTTGATCTGCCCGGTGACGTACACGAGCGCCGCGTACGGAACCTCGTCCTGCTCTTCGAGGAACATCTTCAGCGTGAGCATGGAGCACTCGATGTCGGACGCGTTGAACTCGTAGCGGATGTTCCACCCCAGCGGGCCAAACTTGCGCCTCTCCTGGATGATGGCGTGGAAGGTTGAGAGCGCGAAGACCAGCTTCTTGTAGGGCTGGGGTTTGGAGCATCCCTCCCACACGTCCTCCTGGATGTCGTTGAAGGTTCGCTTCATGTTGGCGCGGACACCCTTGGGGGGTTCGTTGGTGAGCTTGATCCCGTTCTGGAGCACCAGCACCGGGAAGATAGCCGCCGGCATGGAGGTGAGCCAGAGCCTGAAGTCGTCGTGCACGGGGTTGTAATCCTGGCTCATGTTGTTCACCATAGCCTCCAGGGAGAGCATCCAGGAGCTCGCCACGTGGCAGTTCTGGAGGCACACCCAGTCGCCGTTGTCCTGAGCCTTGGACACCATCTCCTCGGCGATTGGTCCTTGGCCTTGGCCCAGGGAGCAAAAGTGCAGCCGCTCGCCCGGGACCCAGCCCATCTTGGTGGCGAACCTCTGCAGCATCGCGGTGGGATCCGCGCCCGTGGAGAGGATGAAGATGATCGGCACGCGGCTGTCGGTGTCCGGGAAGACGTCGTCGAGGGTCCACGGGGGAGCCTCGGTGAACGCCTTGCCAAGCTCGGCGCCGATGTACTGCTGCGCCGACGCAACCGCCTTGTCCTCCTTGAACAGCTTGACAACCGCCAGCTTGATGAAGTAGGTGAGCTTATCGTCCCACCCGCCGGGCATCGGCGTCTGGAACGGCGAATCGGACTCGGACCACGACTCAAACTCGGCCGATAGGGGACCCGCCAGGTCCGCCGTGAACCCCGTGAGGTAGTCGGGCAGGTCAGTTTCCAGGTAGCACACGTTTCTCCAGACTGAATCCGCCACCCACTCCATCGTCTTGGCCGGCGCCTCGTAGTTGAGGGGGGTACCGCGGAGGAAAACGTTCCACTCGCGCGCCTCGATGACGGCGGGGGATGCGACGGGAGGCGCGGCGTCGCCATCCTGCGTCTGCGCCGCCTCCTCCTCGTCCTCCTCGTCGGACTCCTCGGCGTCGCCGACGTCAGCCTCGTCGAGTTTCTCCTGGACCGTCATGACCCTCATGATGGAGGTGCACACGAGCAGCGAGAAGAGCAGCTTGTGCTCCTCGAAGAGACCGCGGCACACGGAGACGTACACGAAGTACGTGGTGTAGCTCATGATGTTCTTAAGGCGCTTACGGAGTCGTTCGCTGGGCTCCGAGTTGTCGATGCACTGGCTGAACAGCTTCATGAAAAAGTTGAGCGAGTACTGGTACATGGGGCCGATGTGCGCGAGGTCCGCGACGACAAAGTAGAGGATGGAGCCGCGGATGGCGGCCGGTCGGTACTTCTCGCGGGTCTCGTTGATGGACGCCTCCGTCTGCTCAGCCTCCTTGACGCGGCCGTTGATCATCGTGGACGTGGTCTTGGACGTCTCAAGCGTCTTGATCAGGTCGACGTCGTCGAGGATGTTCCCCTCGGACTCCTTCAGTAGGCGGAGGATCTTGTCCTCGAGGTCCTTGAGCTGCTTCTTGTCGTTGCTGATGGACAGCACCAGACGGTCCTTGGCCTCCTCGAGATCCGGTCGTTCCTTGCGGACGACGTCGCCGAGGAGCTGATCCTCCAAGCCCTTGATGGTCACCGTGAAGTTGATAATCGTAACCTTGATGCACACCTCGGGGAGGTAGTGCGGGTTGGGCATCTTCGTGGTGAGATAAAACTTAAAGTTGGGATCGTAGTCGACGTCCGTGTCGCCCAGTCGGATCAGCGTGCGTCCGTTCTGGACAAACACAGCCTTTTGCAGGATGGGCTCGAGCGCGGGATCGAGGGTTTCGCCGATGTCCTCGACGAGAACCGGGGATCCGTTGCGAATTGAATTTTCCATCGTGCGAAGGTAGTTGCCGTCGGTGAGCTTGATGATCTTCAACGCGTTCTTCTGCTCCATGTTCTTCACCCACGTGTTGGCCTGCGCCTGGGGATCGATCATCAGCGGCCACCTGCGGCCGCGCGTGACCAAAATGCCGTTGTCCACGGAGACGTCGTCGGTGGGTAAACCCCAGATGTTCCACTCGCGAATCACGACGGGCGACGCCAGCGTGTTCTTCAGACTGCAGTTCTCACTCACCGGGACGCCCAGCGCTCGCGGCACCTGCTGACCCAAAGGTCCACGAGCTCGCCGCGGTACGCACCGTTGAAGGCGCCAAAGTAGGAGATGCACGCGGCGGAGACGAACACGTCGCCCACGAGCAACTCGCGCTGATCCCCCAAGGATTCCGCGGTGGACTTCCAGCGGACAGCCTCGTCGGCGAGGCCGCTGGTGAGCTTCTCCGCTCGCACAAGGCGGTCCTCGGTGAGCTGCGCCTGGTCCTTGAGGGACTGCGACTCAGCCTCAGCGACGGCGAGGTCCTTCTCGAGCTGCGCAACCTTGTCCTGGACGTCCTTGAGGAACTGCTGCTTCTCCTTGAGCGCCGCGAGGGTGGCGGCGAGGGACGCCTCGGCTTCTGCGAGCGCCTTGCGCTTGGGCCGGACAATCTTCTCGACGCCGGCGTACACGTGCATGGCGCGGCACCACATGCAGAGGCTCTTCGCCGCCTGCGACTGCGACTGGACAATCTCGGGGGTGAAGTCCTCGCGTAGGACAAACTTCTCGAGGCGCTTGAGCGTCTTTGGCGAGATGTTATCCTTGTCAAAGTCAAACAGCCGTTTCATGAATTGAGTGTCGCCGAGAATCTTCCTGGCGCTCGCCCAGTCCGTCTTCTCCTTCAGCAAGGTGAGGACAGCCTCCATGGTGACACCCACGAGGGGCGGGGGGCGGGGCAGGTTCTTGATCTCCACGATGTCGTTCTTGTTCAGCGCGTTCAGGGATTCCACAGCCGCGTCGAGCGCCGGCATGGCCTCCTCGAGGTCAGCCTTGGCGGACGCCGCGATGGCCTCCGTCTGCGCCGCGAGCTCCTTGGCCTGAATCTCCTCCTCGATCACCTTCTTCTCCACGTCCGCGGCGTCAGCCTTGTCCTTGTTGACCTGCTCGATCATCACGGCGGTGGCGGCTGATTTCTCCTCGAGCACGGGCTGTAACTCGCCGAGCTCAACCTTGAGGTTCGCGATGATGACGTTGGTCTCGGCCAGTTTGTTCAAGCCGTTGAGCAGGCGGTCCTTGGCGTTGCCCAGCTCCTCCCTCTTCTCCGCGAGCAGCGCGGTGTAGAGGTTGATGAGGTCGAGGTAGGACTTGGGGGTGGTGTAGAACTTGCGCCTGAGCTCCTGGAAGAACCGCTCGGACGTTTCGGTGACGGACACGTGCACGTCGACGCACATGGCGGCGATGTGCTTGTTCACCTCCGGGGAGCCCAGGTCCACTTTGGAGAGGAACCTGTTGGAGACGCTGGTGAGCGCCTCCTCGGGCCACTCCATGAACCAGTCGATGGTACAGCAGTTGATCAGCGACGGGAACTGGCGGCATCGGGAACGGAACGCCTCGCCCACCGGGGACATGCACAGGATGATGTGGAGGTTATCCCGGACCCTGTTGATGAACGTGCTGAAGAGCACATCCTTCGTGGGGTTCAGGCCGAGGGACTCGGCGTAGGGACGAATCTCGGTCATCATTCGCTCCTTCTCGTCCTGGGCGAACAGCCCGGGAACCTCGCCGCTGTTGAGGATGTTGTTGATGTCCTCGACGAAACCCTCGGTGACGATTTGCGTATCCGTGAACAAAAACACGGTGGGCGTCCCCTCGATACCCGTCTGCACGTAGAGGTTCTTGAGATCGTCGCGGAACTCGGTGATGCCGTACCCGCGCGTGAGCTCGATGCTGAAGCACTTGAACCCCGCCATGAAACTCCCGAACCGCGTCAGCGACTGCTTACCCGAGCCGCCCACGCCGACGAGCATGGCGTTGCCTCTCGGCTGCCGAAGGATCCGCGCGATTCGCGTGGCGTGCTCGGCGGCGTCCATGAAGAACACCAGGTTCATCTGGTTCGTGGCGCTGAAGTTGTACTCCTCGAGGTAGTCCTCCATGATCTTGATCATCTTGGGGATGTCGTCGCCCTCCTCGTACACCCGCTCCTCGGGCTCGCAGTTTTGGTCCAGAAAGTCGCCAAAGATGATGTTGCGATCTTCGAACAGGTCCGCGTACGCCCTGGTGCCGAGCTTGTACTCGATCGGGTTACCTTCCTCGTCGAGCTCGGGCTCTGGGGGTGCCTCGCCCTCGGGAACCGGCGGATCCTCGTACCTGCCCTCGAGCACGACGCCGAAGTTCTTCTCCACGAGCTCGGATGCCATCACCTTGTAGTAGTCCTTGTCCTCGACGCTGATGAGCCGGTCGTGAAACACCCGCATGGACTCGTGCACCCAGAGCCTGGTCATGACGTCCAACGCCTTGCACTTGTCCGGGGTGATGAGCAGCATGCCCTGGAGCACCTTGCTCAGGTCGCGGAGGTTGAAGGTGTAGTGGCTCTTCTGCGGCGTGGGTAACAGCTCCTCGCTCATGCGCCTGTAAACCTCCACGCTGGAGTCAACCACCGGCGCGACAATCTCCTGAAACTCCTTCGGGAACTTCTTGTCGTTCTCGGGGCCAAAGGACGAATCGAGAAACCCGCTGAAGATGGAACCCAGGATGATCTTCATCGTCGCGTCGTTGGGCGACGGAACGTTGAGCATGTTGAAGTGGCGGAAGAAACGAGGGGTCACCTCCTGCCGCCCGCCGCCTGGGGGCGCGCAGGCGCACACCAGCGTGGTATCCTCGACATCCTTCCAGAAGAGCTTCTCGCGGTCGTAGAAGCCGCGGAAATCCTGGTACTGCCGCAGGAGCTCGACTGGGGGCTGGGCACCGTACGTCTCCCTCGCCGGCATGTTGACGTCGTCGACGAAGAGCACGATCTTCTTGTTGGGCGGCGCGCCGAACCGAGTCTTGCGCTTCTTCTCGAGCTTGGATTCGATGAGCAGCTGGGTGTCCTTCGCGGGCGTCTGCGCCGAGAAGTTGAGGATGATGTTGACCAGATTCCTGGACTCCTGGACTCTCGCGAGGTAATCGGTGATGATGACCGACTTGCCCACGCCCGTGCCGCCGGTGAGCAGCAGGGACTTGTCCACGTCCAAACACGTCTCGAGAAGGAACGAGAAACGCGTGGTGTCCAAGTTGGGCACCAGCAGCTGGAAGAATGGCACCTCCTTGCTGTACTGGAACGGCTTCACGGCTTTCTCCCAGTGTTCGAACCGACCCTTGGGGAAGTCGATGTCGTTGGTCACGACGTAGAAGTCGTACAGCATGGCACCCTCATCCGCGGGCGGCACCTTCTCGAGCTCCTTGATGTTATCGGCAAAGTGCGCGCGGGCCCACTCGTCAAACTGGGCGTGGAACCTCTCCTCGAGGTTACCGCCCAGGGACCAGACGTAGGAAAAGACGAAAATCTTCGCCAGCTTTGGGTGGAGGCTGAGCTTGTCGTCGGCGAAGTCAACCCCCTTGTCGGGCTGCACCAAGGACTTGAAGAACGCGGTGAGAGACGTGACGAGGTTGATGTCCACGGTGGCGATGGCCTCCTTGAGGTTCTTGCGAACAAAGGACAGCCCGCCGTCGATGGTCTTGTTGAACAGGCTGAGGATGTAAGCCTTGGTCTCGTCCGTCATCCCCTCGGGAAGCTGGGTGTTCGCCCAGGTGGTGACGTAGGGCAGCCAGCCGAGCTCGTTGGGCGGCATGTACACCATACCGCACCGCGACACCGTGGCGGGGGACGCCACCGCCAGGTCCTGAACCTCGAAGAGCATGCGCATGGTGATCGGATTGAGCTTGATGCGCTCGCCGTTGGGGAGGCACAGGGTGCAGTTGTCGTCGAGCACGGTGTTCATGTTCTCGATCCAGATGGCGTCGACTGGGCCGTCAAAGACGACCCACTTCTTCTCCATGGTCTGGTCGGCGACGGCGTTGCGAATCAGGGTGGAGCCCAGGCCGTCGGTCCACTCGCCCGTGCCCAGGTTGTACTCTCCGTAGAGCTCTCCCATCTTGATGCACTTGGGGTTGAACACGTAGGTGTGGATCTTCTGGAACGAGTCGTCGGGGTGGCCCTCGTCGCGAAGCTTGGTCATCGCCGACTTGAGAATCTGGTAGTTGGTCGTCTTGGCGCCGCCCGTGGGACCCACGAGCATCACGCCGAAACGCACGTTGAACGTCTCGTACAGCTGGACAACCTTGGTGACAAAGGTATCCTTGGGCTGCAGGTCAACCTCGTTGATCGACTCGATGATGGCCCGCTCCAAGTCGCCGGCGTCGCCCTCCGGGACAACCTTGCCCGGGAAGAGATCCATGATGAGGTTCTCGAAGAGCTCGCAATCCGCGGAGAGGAACTTGGGCAAGTTGGCGTCGCGCATGGCGCGGATCAGGACAACCTGCTCGTCGAGATCGGGGAAACCGCGCTTCAGGCCACCGGCCATGACCAGGAGCGATTTGAGCGCGCGCATGCCAAAGTCGTAGTGGTCCTGCTGGGAGAGCTGCTCGGACGAGAGCTTGTACAGCTTGGTCATCTTGCGCGACAGGTCCTTGGACGTCTCGAATCCCTCGGAGAAGAGCATCACCTCGGCGACGAGCGCGTAGTCGGGGATCATCATCGCCATCGGTCGGAAGAGCGCCTTGAGGTTATCAGGGAGCTCCGTGCGACCGGCGTAGCCGGGGTTCATGGTGATGAACACGGCGAACGAGTGCTTCAAAGGCATCTCCCTGCCCTCGAAGTTCATGATATCCAGCCCAGCCTTCATGGAGTTCTGGATGGTCAGGAGCTGTTGCGCCACGACGGAGAGCACCTCAATGTCGATGCGGTTGAACTCGTCGAAGCACCCCCACGCGCCGCACTGGCTCAAGCCGGCGAAGAACTTACCCATGAACTTGTAGTCCAGGTTATCGCCGCAGTTGAACACCACGCACTGCACGCCCAGGGCCTTGCCGAGATCCTTGGTGGACTCCGTCTTGCCCGTACCCGCGGGTCCCGCGGGGGCGCCGCCCAGCCTGAGGTGCATAGCCCCGGTGAGGGTCATGTAGCACCTGTCCGTCATGGGCGTCACCACGAGGCGTGACTGCGCACCGAGGTACTCGTACGTGTACTTGAAGAAGGTGTTGGTCTGGCGGATGAAGCAGATGTCGTCCTTGTCGTCCCAGTAGTACCTGAGCTGCATCTGCCACTTGAAGTCGTTGACGGATTCAACCTTCTCCTGCCAGAGCTCCTCGACGATGTCGCGCGCGTGCACGTCGATGGTGATGAGCGCCGCGATGATCTTGCGGTGCAGCCTGGAGAGGTCCTCGCGAACCACCGCGGTCATATCCTTGAGGTCCGATCGGTTCTTCTCCAAGTACTTCTCCATAGCCGCCACCGGGTTCTCAGACTCGAGGCACTCGATGACGCCGCGGCACCAGTAAATCTGCGCAACCATGATGACAATCTGCGCCGGCTGGTTGCGCACCCAATCGGTCCTGCGTTCCTTGGCGTAGCTCACGTACGACTCCTTGCCCTGCTTCTTGAGGGAGGCGACCATGGCAGCCTCCACGGCGGTCAGCCACTGCTCGACGTTGCCGCGAGCCTTCAAATTTTTCCCGAGCGGCACCCGCTCCCCCTCCGCGCTGAACATGGCGAAGATGTCCACGCTCTTTGGGTCCTCGCCGAAGTCGAGGGATTTGATGCCGTCGAAGCACTTGGACATGTGGGGCTGCACAGCCTGCACGTTCTTGGTCTCGGCCAGAATCTCGAGCAGCTCGTCGTTTGAGAGGAAATAAAATCTCGGGAAGCCCATGCGCTTCGTCTCCAGATACTCCTCCAGGTTCTTCTGGATGTAGTCCAGTTGCTCGTTCGCCTTCTGGAACTTCTCCAGATACCCCGGGGTCGTGGCCGCGCGCATCGCGTTGTCGTTCTCGCGCGTCTTGCGCATGACGTCCCTGTACATCTTGTCCACGCCGAAGAACTGCTTCGACTCGTTCGGGAGCTGGCGCTGAATGTCGGGAGCGGAGAAGATGGACTCTAGGTACATCCAGTTCTTCTGCACGGCGAGCCACTCGTCGAGGGTATCCGAGAAGACGTTCATGTTCTTCTCCACCTTCTCCACCTCGTCCCTGATCCCCGCGACGAAGCGGCTGGACAGGATGGTGGTCATGGTCACCATGGAGTCCTCCAGGGCGGTGAACACCTCCTCCAAGCCGCCCAAAATGAAGGTGTCCTTGCTCTCCTTGTAGTTGGTGACGGCGAAGGAGACATCTTCCCAGCGCTTGACAACCTTCTCGAGCTGCGACTCGAGCTGCTTCTCCTGAGTCGCCTCCACGGAAACCTGGGAGATGGCGTCGGAGTGGTCGGGGCACTTCATGTCCAAAATCTTCTGGAGCGTGAACGTCTCGTCGCGCACGATTGGTTGGCCGATGATTTCCTGGATCTTGTCCCAGTGGCGCATCAGCAGGGCGTCGTTGCCCAGCGCGTTGATGACGGGGAGGAGCTGCTTGTACGCGTCAACCTTAGCCTTGAAGGCGGGTACGACGCTGTTGGGCTGCAGGCTGCGCTCCAGCTTGACGCAGAGCTTGCCCATCTTCTGCACCTTCTCCTCCATGGTTGGGAGGTCGATCTGGTCAAACACGGATTCGGCCCAGGTCACCACGAGCCCGTCGAACTCCTTGTCGCTGACCCACATGGACCGCTTGAGCGCCACGTCCTCGGCGACAGCCTTGAGGGACTCGAACTCGGTGGCTTCCACCTTGAACGTCTCCTGGATCTTGACGATCCGCTTGGCCTCCGCCTGCTGCGCCTCCACCTTGGCGGTGAGGTCCTCGACAAACTCGAGCACCTTTTCCCTGGGCGCCTCCACGTCGAGGATCATCTCGTCGGTGGCCGCCTTGGCGAGGTCCTTGAGGTTCTGGTTCACCTCCTTGCCAGCCTCGATCATCTCCGCGGCGAACTGCTTGATCCTGTCCTCCTGCTGGCCCTCCGATTCGTTCAGCACCGTCTCGAGCATGGCAAAGTCATCCTCCAGCAGCGCAAACTTAGCCTTGTCCTCCTCCTTGATGGGAAAGCCAAACTCTTTGATGAGCTCGTACAGAGCCTTGACCTCCTCCGCCTGCGCCCCGAGCCTCTCCAGGATGGACTCCCGCAGCTCCACGCAGAACTTGACGACGTCCATGAAATCCTCCGCGGACTTTGGCGGGTTCGCGAGCTTGCTGGTCCCGGCGTGAATCTCGCCGATGAACTTGTCAAACATCTCCGCCGCCAACCCGGGTAGCATCTTGGACAGCTCCTCCAGCTTTGCCTTTGGCGAGGGTAAAAGCGCGGTCTGCAGGCGCTCGGACTTGATCTTGACGATGCCGACGTTCTGGTCCACGTAGAAGGCCTCCATGCGCTTCTTCTGGTCGAGGTAGGTGATGGTATCCCGCCTGAAGTTGTCGATGACGAGGTCGCCGGATTTGTAGTTTTCGACGATTTGCGACGTGGACGTCTCGGCGTTCTTCTTCGTCATGTTCACAAAGACGTCGAAGTTGTCCTTGTACCTGGTCGCCGTGTCGAAGCCGAACGCGAGTGACTTACGAACCTGTCGCACCAGCTCGCGCCACCGTTCGGTGTACGCCAGGTCCGCCATGTCAACGCCCTTGCCGGTGGTTTGCTCCATCTCGAGCGCATCCGTCATCTTCGACATCAACGCCTTGTCGTCGGGAAGTCGCTTGACCTTGGCGAGGACGTCGATGAAGGACTTGACCGTCTTCTCAACCTCACTCTGGAAGTCGTGGAAGGAGGGCTCGAACACCGTCTGCGCCGCGCGCTCGTCCCACGCGAGCTCAACCTCAAACTGGGGCAGCACCGGGAACGCGGGGTCGTACCTGTTGAGCTCATCCTCCTCGGCGTCGATCCTCGCCTGCTGTTGGCTGTCCTTGATGGTGTCCATGAGCTGGTTCTCCTTCGCCGCATTGCGGACCTTCTTGCTCGCGCTCTGCCTGCGGTTCTCCTGGGTGATCGTGCGGAACATTCGCTTGAAGCTGGACTTGGCCTTGAGCAAGGGTTTGTGAAGCCTGTACGGGGGCTTGGGCATCTCGAACTGCGCCTCCTCGCACTGCTTCGTGGCGCGCAGCACGTCCCCGACGCTGTCTAGGAGCATGTCGTGCATGGTATCGCAGATGACGTAATCCATCAGCTTGACGAACGTGAGGCAACGGCGCTGCTCCGTGCGTCGGGTCGCCGCCACCGTGTACGCGTAGTTGTTGTCCTCCTTACCCTTGGACTCACCCTTGCCGCCACCCTTGGACGTCCTCGACGCGCTCCTCCTCCCGGTGGATCCTCCCGGGGACCCCGCCGCTGGCGAGGACGGGCCCGCGGACCCACCCCTCGCGGTCGACACGGGCAGGTCATCGCCGTAGAACTCCTCCAGGCGCGACTCCATCGCGTCCAGCGCCCGTTGACACGCGTCGCTCACAGTCGCCGTCTGCTCCGCGCCAAACCTGGCAAACTCATCCGCCATCTCACCCCGCGCCTCCTTCACGTCCTCCACGAACGCGCTGAGCGTGCGTACCTCACCCTTGCGCACGTTACTGAGCCGTTTAGCGCTGAGCGTTCGGCACGCGTCGCGGACTTTGTCGACGGTTGGCGCGAAAACCGGGTCCAGGACAAAGAGGTTCTTCTCCAAAACATCCTTGGCGCGATCCATCTTGGCNCTCATCACGCTNCGGCGCCACAGCTTCCAGCTCTTCCACTGTTTGTACGTGCGAAACACGGTGAGGGATTTNNTCTTNNTCCAGTTGGCCACCTCGCGCTCCCATCGCTCCGCGGTGATGAANTCCGGCGCCGACCCGTCGAGAAAGTGCGTGATTCCATTCGCGGACATGGTGTAGTAGTCCGTCCTGTCCACGCCGTGGTACTCCCTGATCCCCAGGGCGTACGGCTGCCACTCGTTCGGGTCCCTGTCCAGCCTGGCGAGGTACACGAACTCATCCGCGCCGTGCGCACCGGGCGCGAGGTCGTTGCGCCGTCGGTACTCCTCATCCGCCGCGTTCGCCACCATCCATCTGAGCAGAGTCAGGTACTGGTACCCATCATCCTCAGCCTCGGGACTCAGCGTGGGCTTGGGTGGTGAGACGCGGGTGGTGGAGCTTGACCCGCCGTGGACGTCAGCGGTGGGTGATCCGCCCTCCTTGTGGGTGAGGGGCTCGAGCGTGTGTGTGTGCGGGGCGACGGGCGCGGATGATCGGTGAATGGCTTCGTACGTCGCCGTCGTAGTAGCGCCCAGCGCGGGGGCGGACGCCGCGGGAAGCCTCCGTCCGTGAGTGGACTGCGAGTGAGGGGACGTGGGTGGTCGGTACGTGAGTGGTGGTTCGGTGTGGTCGTGGGTGGTACGCGGGTCGGGGCGGTGGGAATCGGATGTTGCGATCGATTGATCGTTGGGGTCGAATCGAATCGAAGGATGATGTGTGGCGCACCTTGGTGGCGCCCGTCCTGCCCATGGTCAGCGATGGCCTGAACGCCGTGCCGCTCGGCGGCTTGGTCTGCAGGTAGAGTTGGTTTGCGAGCGCGTCTCGCGTGAGCGAGGCCCTCCCGACACCATCCTGGGGAGAGAGAGGCGGTGGGTGTTGGTCAGAGGTTGGGAAAATCTATTTTTAGTGCGCGAGCGGAGGTTCGGCGTTCGGCGCGAGGGGGCTCGGGGACGGGACCGGCGACGAGGCGTTCGCGGGCGTTCGAGAGACGACGCTCTTCGCGACCCGTGCGCATCGCGATCGAGCCCCTGGGACGGCGCCCTCGACGCGTCGCCGGTCCGGTCCCCGCCGGAAATTGACCCTCCTCCGAGGGGCGCTCTCGGTGCGATACGTGTTGTTTGCGGGATTGCGGTCTGCTCACCTCCGCCTGTGTTCTGCCCGTGTGTCCCAGCCCGGCGGGCGGCATGTCTTCCCCGTTGGGAGGCATGGTCGCGGGCTACTCCCGCTTCCTTATCCGGCGCGTGAACCCTCCTACTGTCGGGGTCCCGGGCGCCCAAGGCTCTGAGGAACGGGTTCGAGATTTTCGATTGCCTGTTTTGGCTCGTCTGGTGGTGGAGCGGAGAGAGGCGCACAACATCGTCGCATGGTGTGGTTCAGATGGTCCGATTAACTCGTCGTTTACGGTTTCATTCGATCCATACAATCACTCCAGTGGGCAAACAGTGTAAAAAATTCCAGCAGTGGTCTTGGGGTTTTGCGGCTCGAACGCTATTTTTCCACCTCCGGGGCCGACCGCCGTCCCTTTCAAGCCAGGCGCGGACCCGCTCGTTAGCTCGAGTCCCGCAGCCATGCGTCCTATCCTGCTCAAGGGCCATGAGAGGTGCGTACCACGCCCCCGATCGCGCCCGCGTGAACCCCCCACGCCGCGCGAGACGCGCGAGGGGCTCATTCTTTTTCGCCGGTTCGCCCAGGGTCTTTGCGGCGCGCCATCCCAGATCGCCCTTCCCTCCGAACCGCCGCTGACCGTGACTGTTCCCGTGACTTTCCATCACCCAGGCCTCTGACGTTCATCAAGTACAACAAGGAGGGCGACCTCCTGTTCACGTGCGCCAAGGATCACCACCCCACGCTGTGGTACTCCGACGACGGCCACCGCGTTGGCACGTACATCGGCCACAACGGCGCGGTGTGGACGTGCGACGTCAGCGAGGACTCCAAGACGCTCGTGACCGGTTCCGCGGACACCACGTGCAAGATGTGGGACACCGAGACCGGGACGTGCTACTTCACGCACCAGTTCGAGCAGCCCGTCCGCGCGGTGGCGCTCGCGCAGGGCGACCAGCACATGGTGATCTCGACCGATCCCTTCATGGGAGTCCCCGCCGCGTTGCACATCGTGGACGTGGCGGCGAACAGGGAGGAGCAGACGAACGACATCAAGATCAGCATGTCCGGGCCGGAGGGACGGATCAACAGGGCGCTGTGGGGCCCGCTGAACACCACCATCCTCACGGGCGGCGAGGACGGCGTCATCCGACTGTGGGACGTGGAGACGGGGAAGATTTTGCACGAGGCGAGCGACCACAAGAAGCAGATCCAACACCTCTCACTGTCCCTGGACAAGACGCACTTCATCAGCGCGTCCCTGGACAAGACCGCGAAGCTGTTCGACTCCACCACCATGGAGTGCCTCAAGACGTACGCGGCGGATCGACCGGTGAACGCCGCCATCATGTCCCCGATCCTCGAGCACATCATCTTGGGCGGAGGCCAGGACGCCATGGCGGTGACCACCACCTCCTCCAAGGCTGGCAAGTTCGACTCCAAGATCTTCTACAAGATCTACGAGGAAGAGATCGGCGGGATCCGCGGACACTTCGGGCCCATCAACGCGCTCGCGTGGCACCCGGATGGCCGCTCGTTCACGTCGGGTGGCGAGGATGGCTACGCCCGCATCCACCACTTTGACAACGACTACTTCCGCATCAAGTGATGCACGTGTCGAGGGAGGTGCGTCGTCGACGAGAAGAGAATTATTGAATGTCGTACAAGTACTACGGGCGGAATATGATAGCTACGGAGGAAATAGCTCGATTGAGGGAACGAGTACGACGGCAGAGGGGGTGGGGGGCGATGAGTCCGCGGCGGGGTTTGAGAAGGAACCCGCGACCGCGAAAATAGGATCACATTCGCGAATAATAGGCAAAGCTTTACAACAACTCGTGCGTTACTGCGATGGCTAGTCCCACGCCGCCTCGCCGATCTCGCACTGCCCGGCGTAGTTGCAGTTCACCGAGCCGTACGGTGCCAGGTTTATGTTCCGAACGTCGTGGCCCGAGGTGATTATCTCCGCGGCGGCGAGGTACTCCTTGAGGTGCGCTGACTCCCGGTGCTCCTCGAGCGCCGCCTCGTCCTCGTACACCTCGTACAGGTAGACGGAGTTCGGGTCCGAGCCGTCCTGGTTTATCCCAAAGTCAAAGTACATGCACCTGTCGTTCATGTAGCAGTTCGTGACTGCGGTTTGGGAGGTGTGCGTCAGGTGGGAGATGGATGGAACGATGTGGTTTGGTTGACTCACTGTGCGATTTGATGAGGCTCTCGTACTCCTCCATCTTGCCGGGCTTGACGTTGACGGTGACGAAGAGGGACTGGCGACCTTCCGCGATGGCCTGGACGCGCAGGGACACCCGCCCGGAGGCCTGGAGAGACGAAAGGAGGTACGGGCGGTTAGTGTTGTCCGATCGTGAGTTGGAATGTGCGTTGGCGACGCTGATACGGGGGCGTACCCTGGCTGTGGGGGCGCGGCGGGTCTGGGCACGCGCGCGGACGAACGTGGACCCGCCGGTCGTGAAAGCGCTCTGGACGAAAGCCGACATTGTGCTCGACGCGAGGGTCAGCGGCGCGTGCGAAGTGCGCGGGAAGGCTGACTCAGTCCGAGTATTTGTCACGATTTTGGCGGGGATCCCCAGCTCGTATGGGCAAACAGTCATCAGCAGGTGCTGCTCCGGTGATGGCCAAAAAACGAGGAAAAATGCGACATCCAAAACTCCATTCCCGTCGTTTGGCGAGTTCGCCAGTCGGTATCGCGCCCCGCGGAGGGAGCGGGTGAACATGCGGGCCGCGACGCGCCGCCCGTCCGTGGCCATCGCGAGGTCGATACGCCTGCACGATCGCCGAATCCGTCGAAGGATCCCCCGGGACCCGCGAACCGCGCGGGATCTTCCGATCCCCCGTCCCTCGTCCACGACGCTTCGAGGCGCGCATTCATCGAACGGCGACGCCCCACGCGTCGTCGTAGACGTCCTTCCCGACGTTCCTCGGCATGGCAAAGGCGGGTGCTTCGTGGACCACTGCGACGCGCGCGTGGCACCCACGGACCCAAACGGACCCCTCGCGGGCCTAACCTTCGCCGTCAAGGACAACCTCGACGTCGCGGGCCATCGCACGGGCTGCGGCCAGCCGACATGGCTCGACACACACCCGCATCCCGCGAAGAAACACGCGCCACCCGTCGCGTCGCTACTCGCCGCGGGCGCCACGCTCGTGGGCAAGACGCAGATGGACGAGCTCGCGTGGGCGCTGCAGGGAGAGAACCACCACTACGGCACCCCCGTCAATCCAACATCCCCGGGCTCAATCCCGGGCGGCTCGTCGTCGGGCAGCGCAGTCGCGGTAGCCGCCGGGTACGCCGACGTGGCGCTCGGGACGGACACCGCCGGGAGCGTCCGCGTCCCCGCCGCGTACTGCGGCATATGCGGGTTCAGGCCCACGCACGGGCGGGTGGACGCCACGAACGGGTGCGTACCACTGGCGCCGTCGTTTGACACGATCGGTTGGTTCGCGCGAGACGCCACCACTTTGCTCCGGTGCGGCGGCGCGCTCCTGCCGCCGTGGGGCGGGTGGGACACGACATTCGACCTCAAGTTCGACGGGCTACTCGCCGAGGATGCGTTCGCGTTGTGCGACGAGGCGACGGAGCGGCGGCTGAGGGAGTGCGTGGGTCGCGTATGCGGCGCNGGGGCGCTGGGCGGCGGGCCCAAGACGGTTGTGCTGGGCGGCGTTCACGGGACGCCGCCGCTGACGGAGTGGTGGAACGTGTTCCGTGTGATCCAAGCCAACGAGGTGTGGCGGGAGCACGGCGCGTGGGTCACGGAACACGACCCGCGGTTCGGGCCGGGGGTCAAGGAGAGGTTCGAGGGTGCGTGCGCGGTGACGGACGATGAGGCGAGTGAGGCCTGTACAATCAGGGACGCCATCGCGGCGAGACTAGAGGCCGTCACCGTGGACGAGGACACCGGTAAGGACATGTTCCTGTTCATGCCGTCGACGCCGGGCGCCCCGATAGCCTCTGGGTCGGATGCAGAAATCGTCGAATCGTTCAGGAACGGTCAGCTGAGGCTGACCACCGCGGCGGGTTTGGCGAGGCTGCCGCAGGCGACGGTGCCGGTGCCGCCGCGCGACGGGGCGCCGCCGCTCGGGCTGAGCGTGGTGGGTCCGCGCGGGACGGACGAGGCGCTGCTGAGGCTGGCGTGCGAGCTGGAGAAGGCGCTGATGGAGTAGTCGTNAGAGTAGTCGCNGGTCGATTCGTTCCCTCGGACATGGGTTTGGTATTCCACGCCGGTTTGGGGAGTTCAACTTGCATGTGTCGTGTTCCCCTGATTTGGTTCGGTGACGATCCGTCCCCGCGTCCGTGCGCGCGGCTTCCTCCGGCTGGAACAGCGTCGTCGCGCGCGGACGAGCCCGCGTTCGGTGTAATCGTCCTCGTGGTGTAATCGTCCAGTCTCTCTTCCCTTTCGTTCCCCCCCACGCTTCGAATACGAGCCTCGTCATCGTCATCACCCCGACCGACCCGCGAAACTTCACGCTCCGAAAGATAGAGGGGCCAGACGACCAAGGGCCGAGACTGCTTCCCAGTGGATTTTCATCGAGCTGCAGAAGCCTTGTGATTGGTCGAGAAATGTAACGGACCTTTAACTCAAGGAATTGATTGGGGAACGAGATTGGCCACCTCACTGCTGAGTAGACAGGGGAACGCCTACCACAGATTGCCACATGTAAAAGGACACAAGGGACGTCAGAGCTGAGTCAGCTTTCGAGGGCGTTTGGGCCATTTTTATCTCGACTCTGTTTTTCGAGTTGAAAATGCTTCGGGCGATTTTAACTGTTTGCGCGTACGATACACGCGAGTCCTTTCCAGCCGAAATTGGCACCTCGAGTTAATTGGCAAAACCGCTCTCATTGGAATTTTTTTTTTCGTCACACGTGGAAAAGGTTTGTTGCAGGCGATTCCCCACTCTGCCTCGCACCGTTCAGCTCGCTGTTCGACCGCACTCACAAAACCCAAACCAACACACAAACACAACTCTAAACATGGACAAGGCTAACCTCAGGCTCTCCGGCAAGGTGAGCGTCCCCCCCCGCGCGCGCGCGTTCGCGTCTCCGTTCTCCGGAATTGCGAAAACCTCCCGCACTTTTCCTCGTTAATTTTCCAACGCGGCAAATCGGCCGCGTCGAATCGGGCGCGTCGCGACGCCGCGACGCGACGCGAACGCGCCGAAACGCTCGGAAACTCGAGATGCATGATGACTGACGCGGAATCCCGCCCTCCCTCTCCTCAACTCACAGCTCGAAGCCAACGGCAACGGCACCATCGCCAACCAATCCTTCAAGCTCACCGCCACTGCCGGCTTCGCCAACGGTGGCGCCGTGACCCTCACCGCCAACCCCGGTTTCTCCCCCGGTAAGTGAGCCCTCCACGATTTCGAATCAACCTCATCGTTCGTGTTCGTTCGGACGCGGAACCGCGCGCGTCGCTCGCGGCGCCCGTTCGCGAACCGTCGCTTTACGGACGGACCGGCGTTCCGGGGCTCGAAGCGGAGAATATTCTCACCTCCCGAAAACCGCATTCCTCTCAAACGCCGACGAACTTTCGCTGACGCTTCCTCTCCCTCGCGACCGCAGCTTACACTGACAAGGCGGCCAACTTCACCGGCGACAACGTTAAGGCCATCGCCGACATCGGCGAGCTCCAGAACATCGACCTCAAGGTGAGTCCCCCCCGCCCTTATCCGCTCGCGATTGAGGGTTACCGACCCAGAAACGCTTCCACTTTGCGTCGCTTCGAGACTGGAAAAAAGACACCCTCACTGACTCGACCCACCCCCTCTCCCCGCGTTTTCGTCTCCACAGTTCGCCAAGGGAGGCGTCGACCTCGCCGGCCAGACCTGCGACATCACTGTCGCCCGCGACAGCAGCGGCGCGTCCGGCGTTGAGATCAAGTCCAACGTCGACAAGGTTGGTGACGTCACCGTCTCCCTTGTCCAGGAGGGCCACAAGACTCTCAACAACGAGGACGAGGACGCCGGCGCCAACGCCGTCCGCATCTCCGCCGACATCCCCCTCTCCGACGTCAACGCCGACCTCACCGGCTCCGTCGACTACGACCTCGTCGGCAAAGACGCCAACATCAGGATCGGCTACCACAAGGACGACATCACCGTCAGGCTCAGGACTAACGTTGACAGCGACAAGAAGGCCAAGACCACCATCAACCTCGACTACTCCGGCATCGAGGGCATCGGCGTGGGTGTCGAGGTCAAGGACGACAAGACTGGCGCCCTCACCGTCACCAAGGACGACTTCAAGCTCAAGGTGCCCGTCAAGGACAACAAGCCGAATGCCGAGGAGGCGTCCATCACCTACAACTGGGGCATCGACATGTAAACGCCCGACGCAACTGCTGCATCAGCGCGCGCGCAAGCAAGGGTTCTCAACACGAATGTAGAAAATGAACGGACGACCAGTTGATCGAGCACACGACTTCGAGGCTGTACCACCTGTGCATGTACGAGTATAAGGCTACTCTATCACCTGCCTGAATATCATGTACTCTTGTGACGCGCCGTCTTCGGTCGGCGCGTCTGCATCTTTCCTTTTAATAATAATTTTCATTCAATGAAACGCTCGCGTCGCGCCACTCGTCGTTAATTCTAATGATCCCCCCGGCGCCATCCATCGTGGCGCGTCGCCGTCCGTGTTCTAATCATCCGTCCGTGTTTCAATCATCATCAGGTGCGTGCGCGCCGTCACGAACTCCCCTCGAGACGCTCGAACGAGTTGTAATGCACCGGGCTCACGTAAGTCAAGAAGAGTCGCCTTCGCCACCTTCCCTCCTTCCCCCCGTCCCCCTCGTTGGCCACACGCGGCTCGTACACCAGGTACCAATTCTCCGCCGTGGACTGCACCACGTGTATGACGCACTGGAAAGCGTCGGAGCACGCCCGTAGCGTGAGCTCGTCGCCCCACGTCCTCGGATTCGCCATCGACGTCGCGTACTCGTCAAAGTCGTCGCCGAAGAATACTTCGTACTCGCCCCGACGCTTTGGGTCCACCATGTGCGTCACGCAGGCGTCCCGTACCCTCCAGTGCTGGTCCTGATCCCCGAAGAGCCCGTGCGCCAGTGCCCTGAACTGGCAGTTCCCGTCGTCGCCCATGCGCACCGTCCTCAGCCGCAGCGACGCGAGCCGCCGGTCCAACGTGGACGCTCCGTCCCTGCCGGTTGTATCCTCGTTAGCATGCCCGGCTCGCTCCGCTTCGTGCATTCGTTCGATGCACCCGGCGACGCGACTGTCCGTGCGCTTGAGGAGCTGCGACGCGCGCGCCATCGCCAGCGCNGTGGTTCGCCATCGCGCCAGCGCCCTCGCGTCGCTCAGCTCGCGCGTGAACGCGACCCGCACGGGGATCTCCCCCGATCTCTCGAGCCTCTCCGCCAGATCTGCGGACTCTCCACTCGGGGCGAGGGGTGGGAGGTCCGTCCGAGCCCTTCGCACGGGAGACGACGATTCTACGAAATCATCCGCATCCTCGGCGACGATTGCATCCACCGCACGCGGCGGTGCGTTCGTCAACGCTCGTCTCACCCCCCTGGAGCTCAAGTCGTGGACCAGAGAATCAGGACCGCTCCAACTGTACTCTCTCTTCGTCACGTCCCCTTTGGACGGCGAGGAACCGGGGGAACCCGCTCTGGCTTGGAAACAGTACCTCAAACACATCCGCGGTAGGGTAACACCCGCAGGGGAGCGGCACGAGGTTCACGGGAAGGTCGGGCCGTGGGAGTGCGGCGACTCGCGCGGAGTGAAATGCGTCCTCGTCAACAAACAACGTCGATTTTTTAGCACNAACACTAGTTTTGGTCATGACGGATGCGGACATGGCCGGTCAACTAAAGCTCGATTGCGAGTTTCCCCACGACCCTCCTCCCGTGCAGCAGCCTGAACGCCTCACGTACCCCATCGTCCGTCAAAGGCACCGTCTTCTCAATCGCCGGCTTCACCGCGCGACACGAACCGACTCTTCCCGAACCGCCTCCATCCGCGAGGGACCTCAGATGTTTCAGATCCGGCGCGCACGCGTTGAAGTCGATCCAAAACAGCGTCTCGCCCCGTGCGAACATGTCCACGCCCGTCATCCTCTTCAGCCCCGCGGTGACCCACCCGCCCGTCTTGCCCCCTATGGTGACGTAGTTGTGCCCATCCGCGTCAGGGCCCGTGTCGACCAAACCCGGGTCACCCGCGGCTCTGATCCTTCCGGAATACCCGTGCACTACGTCCCGGGCGTCGTGGCTCGACACGGTGTCCAGCACGATGTCGAAAGGTCCCCCGTGCTCGATGACGATATCTTGCAGCCTCTCCACGAGCGGATCCCCCACGTCGTCGTCGTCCGGCGCCAGGGCCTCGTAGTCGAGGACCTCGTCCGCGCCCAGCGACTTGACAAACTCTGCGTTTCGGCCCGAGCACTGTCACAAAACACGACGTCAGTCCAATTGCCCACACGAAAAGTAAAAGAAACTCACCACGCCGACGACGAGACCCGCACCCTCCGCCGCCGCCACCTGCACGGCGATGTGACCCACCCCGCCCGACGCGCCGATCACCAGGACCCGGCACCCGGGCCTGAACCCGTGCTGACGCAGCGCCTGCACGACGGTGAGGCCCGGGAGGACCAAAGAGGCGGCTTCCGCGTGCGTCAGCGACTTTGGCTTGGCCGCGAGTTGCGCGGGTGGAACGGACACCAGGTCCGCGAACGAGCCCACGAGTGGTGGCACCGCGCCGAAGACTTCTTCGCCCACCTCGAACCCGCTCCCCGGACACGTTCGCTCGACGACTCCGCTGAGGTCGAACCCCGCGACGTGTCCGTCCACCAGCCATCGCGCGGTGCCCCGCCACGACTCGGGCAGCTTGTCGGCGAGCACAAACTTGGCGTCGACGGGATTGACTCCGCACGCCTTGACGCGGACCAGGACGTCGCCGCGGCGGGGTTTGGGGGCGCGTTTGGTCACGACCTTGATGCCCTCCTGCGCCTTCCTGTCGTACACCGCCGCGCGGATCTCCTCNGGCGCCTCGGNGGATGTCATNGGGGGAGACAACGAGGGCTTCTGAATCGCGTTGTTACCTCCGCCTCGCTCCAGAGTGCCGGCTGCACCGCCCCCGAGATCGCTCCCGGGCGTGGACGAAGCCCTCGTCACGACGAGGCTGCGGCCCCTGGTCAGGAGGGAAGGCCGCGACGCGAGACGAGCCCCCGCGCTGTGGAGAACACGCGCGAGGGCAGGGGTGAGCGTGACGCGCAGCGTTGCGACACGCGCGCCCGCGTCCCGGGCGCGCCACGAATGACATTGGGAAATCTTGAGAGAGTTGTCCAAGAGTTCCAAAGCCGCGGCTGACTTTTACAAGTATTAGCCGAGGGGCGCATTTCAGGATTGTCAGACCGGGTCGACGCTAGGGCGGAGGGTGCGGATCGACGCTAAGTCGACGGAATCGATTGAGATCCCCCGTCGGTGCTAGCCATGTTCGGCCGGCTGAACGGGGGAGGCGCGAACAAGAAGCGGGACGCGGGTAGGGCGGGTAGTGCCGACGGCGAGGGTGACGGCCAAAATCCCCGACCGAATGCGGGGCTCAATGGGGCCGGATCGCTGAGCACGGTGAAGAGGCGCTCGCCGAGCCTCGATGAGTACCCCGAACCTTCGCTTCCAATCCACGGCAAGGACACGTCCAACGAGCGCGACACCGCCAGCTTCGGCAGGGTGCTCTCCTACTTCAATCCCGGCACCGCGGTCAAGGGCTCGTCGGACCAGCACGGCCTCATCATGCGCTTGCGAAGATTCTTCGGCGCCATTCACGGCCGCGTGGAGGGCAGCGTCGGGTCGACGAAGGCGCGCTGGCTGTACGGTCTCGCGTGCGGACGCCGTCGCACCGACTGGTTCGCCGCGCTCGTCTTCCTCGTGCCGTGCTCCATATGCTTCACTCTGTTCATGTGGCCGTACGTCCTACCAAGCGACCTCATCGAGAACGTGTACAGGTCAACCGCCACCAGCGCCCGGAGCTGCACCGCGATGACGGAAACGTACGTCGCGCCGATCGTCGCCCAGCAGTACGAGGTGAACAGGGCCAAGTGCCTGGACCAGGGCGGGTGTCCATCCGCAGAGCAGATGGGGTCGCTGATATGCCAACAGACGTCGGCGTGCGGCGCGGACCCGGTGGAGGCTGCCAAGAATCTGAACGATCTCGTGAACCTCGCCGCGGGCGGGGGCGGCGGCTTCGCGGGGAAACGACGAAGGAGCCTGCTGCAGTTCGAGGGACTGGTCGACTTGGTCGGGGAGGGCGGCGGCGGCGCGTTTCCCGAAGATGCGGTCGAAGTCGACGACGCGCTGGCGGAGGCGGCGTCGCCGTGCACCGGTTGCAAGAAGCTCGCCACGCAGGTGTTCAAGGAGGCTGAGAACGGGGCGCCGGACAAGCGCTGGGTCGAGGCCATGATTCGCGTGCACGGCCGAGAGTGGTGTGTTCGGCAGAGCGCATCCGTGTTACCGGAGTACGATCCTTGGCAGACGTACAGGGGCATCACGTCGTGGGCGCAGGTTGGGAACACCCCGGCGGATGCAAACTACATGAAGGCCAACGGGATACCCAAGTTTGGGGGTGCGAACGCCATGAAGTCCAAGAACACGGACGCGAACACCCAGTGGCCGCCTCAGGATGCGCTCAGGAACGCGTCAGGATACAACCCATTCGTCTCGAACGCGACGGGAAATCGCAACGGAACGTTCGACAACTCAACCTTTGTCGACCCGCCGGTGAACGAGGCGCTGATGGAGATCCTGCTCGAGAACTCACCGCAGCTGGCCTGCCCGATGAGGAAAGCGGACAAGCAAGCGAAGTTCAAGGCGTTGCAGAACGGCAAGACGTGGCCCCCACCCGCTGGCCCGCCGCCGTCATGGGCCAAACACTGCGTCAAGAACGCAACAGTCGCAACCTACGGTTTCGTCGGCGATGTCTCGGTGAACTCCAGGACGTCCCTGGAATTTGCCATCCTGCTCCCCGCGTTCGTCATGTTCTCCATCATGTTGATCAACTCCGCGTCGGAGCTGTACTTTGTGGAAACCCCGATCACGTTCGCGGGGATCGTGGTCCTGGGCCTGGTCCTGGCCGATAACTGGCGCGCGGTGCACAACATGGTTCACTGCATGGACCGAGTTTTTTTGGTGCTGAACATCGTGCACATGTCCATCCTCGCCGGAGCAATGCTCGCCGCCGTGGGTCTCCTCGGGCATAGATCGTTGATAGGCGGCACGGCATGGAGTGCCGAGAAGAAGAAGTGGGCGGAGTGGATGGCTCATAAGATGCTGAAGGGCCCAAAAAATGCGCAGTTCAATGTGAAGAGGGCCAACATCATCGTGCAGGGCAGCGCCAACATGCTAGCCAACTCCGCCATGGAGAAGCTGATGCCGGGCCTGAATGTGGCGGCGGGTGCGGGTAAGACAGCGGGGAGCATGGTGCTGAGCGGGGTGAAGAAGGGGGCTCGATTCGCCAAGCCCTCGCAGAAGTTGATTGGCAAGAGTGGATTTCCGAAGGTCATATCAACGCCTGTGGAGAATTTCTTCAAGACCAAGGTGATGGGAAAACCGCCCAAGCCCGCGCACAAGAGACTCATGTCCCTGAAAGACGACGCTCAGCTCGAATTCGCCCAGAGTCCCAACGCTGTGGCCTCCGAGGTTAACACGCAGAAGCTCGGTAACTTGGGCAAGGTCAACAAGAGAGAAGTCGACGTGCTCATGGCGACGTGGAGGGAGGGGGTGAATCGGATCATACAGGCGAGGTCGAGCGCGAAACTCATCGAGGTGAAGGACGACGGCGGGTTGGGATGGCAGCAAAGCGTCATCCCTCAGCACAAGATCGGCTTCTCCGGACGGCTTCGCATGGGCATCTTCGGCACGTTGTTTGTCGCGATCGTGTGCTCTCTCATCGCGTCTCAGCAGGTGCGCAGGTTCATAGAGGTCCTGCGATGGTCCGGCGACGCGAGGTGGTGCTCGTGGGCGTATATTGGTATCAGGGACGATGCTTTCGAGATCATCGATAAGATTGCCACGGCCATCTGCGTGTTCCTTCCCATCGGCACATTCGCGGTCATCGTCGGGCAGCTCATCGGCATATCGGAAACCTATCGCAGCAACATCAGCGCGCTACGAAGAGGTGAGCCCGTGTTTACGAGGAAGCAGATGGAGGCATCGGAGATTAGCGTCGGCTCCGAGTGGCTGGGGTACCAGCTCGTCACCGCGGGGATGACCTACTTCATCGTCATCATCGTCTTTGGCGTCGGGTGCTTCGGCCTCGCGATTCCCATCATCGCGCTGCTCAACGTGGACCCGGCGCTTCAGTCGGAGGTGATCACGACCTTGACGTACATCGGCGTCGTTTGGGTCAGCGGTATCATGGTCGGCGTGCTTTATCGCATGGCGCACGTCAAGCTGTTCACGGAACCGAGGCTCAACGTGCTCCGTTACGTCCACTGGTTCCAGTTTAGCGACTACATCATGCTCTACATCACCATGCAGCGCTCGTTCATCGTGGTCGTCACGAGGATCCTCATGTCCGTCGTCGTGCAGGCGGCGTGCATCATGCGCTCCGACATGACCTTCTTCCCGCTCATGATCGGCAAGACGATCGACAAGCCGCACATGGCGTACATCTCCGTGGTGTTGAACGACTGGAAGTACAGCTGTCCCATCGTGTGGTCCTTCTACAGCACCGCCCTCGAGGCGGGCCGGCAAAACAGCAAGCTCCGGAAGGAGGTTGAACAAAAGCTTCGATTGAAGTACGCCAAGGAGGCGCCCTCATCAGCAGGGTATTCTAA